>Ga0055474_10000019_pt1 | contig 29352 bp, 20 predicted proteins | sample Muzzi_PWA_D1_FD_57680 | JGI IMG/M metagenome (GOLD analysis project Ga0055474, IMG submission 57680) | Wetland microbial communities from San Francisco Bay, California, USA, that impact long-term carbon sequestration - Muzzi_PWA_D1 | ecosystem: Environmental > Aquatic > Marine > Wetlands ... | reverse complement strand
CGAGCCGCTGGCGACCACCTGGGCCGCCCGCTACCTCAACGGTGGCGCCTTCACCGGTGGCACCAGCCTGATGTGCTGGCGGGACACGGGCATCGCGCAGCAGAATTTCACCTGCGGCACGACCCCGAATCCCTTCCCGCTGAGTCAGGAACAGATCGTTGTCTTCGATGAGGACGAGAACCCGAACCTGATCGAGCAGCCGCCCTTCTCCCCGGGTATCCCGGGTACCGACATCCTGCCGTGCCCCTATGAGGTCACTCGCGTGGAGGTTGGTGGACCTTCGTTCCCGGTTCCGTTCGACTTCGGTTGGCTGTTCCTCGAGCTGAGCACCACCACCGGTGGTTTCTTCGACCCCTACAAGCAGTCGTACGTCTTCCAGGTGCACGACGCTTCGGGTCTGTTCAGCGTTGGCTACAGCGGCATCGCGCTTGATAGCGCCTGCCAGCCGAACCAGACGCTGCTGCCGGTCGCCGGTAACGTCGGTGGGATCGTTCCCCCGGCGCCCCTCGGCCCGTAGGACGGTTCGTGGCAACCCAGCTTGCTAGGTTGCCACGGCAAGTTTGAGAGATTGCACGGGTCCGACCTCGGTCGGGCCCGTGTTTCTTATCTTCTGGCGCCATCCCCCCCCTTGCTGGCGCCTTCCGGTTTCCTGCGCCCCACCTGTGGGTACTCTCGCCAGCCCGACCACAAGAACTGGGGCATTGCGCTCTCGTGGTGTAATAGCATAAAATCTCAACCCTCAACTGGAGCCGCCCGCGGCGGACCAGCGTATTCTGGATGGGAAACGATTCGGAGGGGATTCGAAGGATTTCGAACCCGAAAAGGCAAGATGTCCTGTGCCACCGGGCTGATCCGGACCCAGGAACTCTTTGTCCGAGGAGCAACAAATGATGTCGAAGCTTCCCAAGTTCACCCTATGGACCTCCATGACGGCCCTTATCCTGTGCGGTCTGCTCAATGCAGAGGCTGCCGGTGCCCAGACCTGCCAAGGCGTGTCCAATTGCACGTATGATAAGTGTGCCTCCCCTGCCACTAGCGCAGCGCAGTCCCTTTGGGGTGAACTGGAGCCCACGGACGGTGATGAGACGATCCTTCCTGGTATCCGGGATAACACCGATTTCGGTAAGAAGGGATTCTTTGCTTGCGGATTCCCCTACTTCGAGTCTCTGGACGTGGAAGACGGTGTCCTGTTCATGGCCACCAACCGAGGGTTTCAAGTCTGGGATGTCTCCACCGCGACCACTGCCAAAAAACCAAATTTGATCCGGCAGGAGTGCAGCGACTTTGCCGCGCAGCACCCGGTGCCAAATTTTCCCACCAATAATGAAGAAGCCAAATTCACCTTCCAGGATGTAGATGCGCCAAAGGGTGTGAATACCGTTGCGGCAACGGGTCTGCGCTTCGCGGGTACGGTGATCTGGGACACCAGCAATCTCAGCAAGCCGGTGGTCAAGTACGCCGATACGGCGCAGCAGAGCCTTCAGGTCTATGCCACGACCATCAACGGCACCCACTACGTCTTCTCGGCAAACCAGCTCAAAGGGCTGAAGCTCTACAACATGAGCCGTGCTCTCACCCTGAGCAGTCAGTGTGTCGATAACTCTGGCGCCGGTCAGGCGTCGGCGTGTCCTGGGGTTTACCTGGGGACCATCGGATCCTTGAAGACCGCCTCCTATGTGGATGGGTATTCGGATCCCGCTGCGGGAGAACATCTAGTGCTCGTGGTGGCTGGTACCAGCGACAAGAGGCTGGAGGTTTGGGATGTGTCGAATCCGATTATTCCCCGGCTAAAGCTGGACGGTAGTGGGGGGAACGAGCCGTTCTTCGGATCCGCCATCTGGAAGGATTCCAGTGACGGCGACTATTACCTTGCCGTCCGGGGCATCAGCAACACTCGGATCTATCGCGATACCGGGGGGTGCCTGACCTCCGCGGGAAGCTGTACCCTGGCCAACCTCTCCTTGGTGCGGACGCTTCCCATCGGATGGGGTGGCGAGTCCACCGTATTCCTCACCTATTCGGAAAGCAACAATACTCCGTTCCTTTATTTTGGGACCAGCGCAGGGTGCAGTTCCGCGACCCAGCCGGAGTATCTCTACGATGTCTCGGATCCCGCCAACCCACGGGATGTGGCCCCGCCGGGCTACTGGGAGTACTACTACCGGGACAGCGATACGGGCTTCAACTTCGTAGCCCCTCGTATGGGTAAGTTCGCGGGGGATTACTTCTACCGCGCCGGGATGTCCCTCTTTGACGTCCACCGATGGACCCTGGCCAATCCGAACATCGTCGTGACCTGTCCTGCCAGCGGCTTCTTGGGCGAGGCGGTCACCTGCACCGCCCAGGCTGCCGCTTGTACGCCGTCCCCGAATGGTTACAACTGGACCACCAACGATGGCTTGACGATCAATGACAGTGATAGCAACGTCAACATCACCTGGCCGCTAAACGCGCAGCCGGGGACGAAGACGGTACGGGTAACCAACCCTGGATGTAATGGTGCCCAGGGCACCGCCACGGTGACCATCGAGGACCCTCGCCCGATGCTGGCGGGGATCGACATGGCCCCCGCCACCCCCTCGGTGTGTCAGCTGGTGAGCTTTGCCGCCCAGGGAGATTCGGGGCGCAGTCCGGTCACCTACGCCTGGAGGGTACTGGATGCTGGTCTGGCCACGGTGGACAGCGGGACCGGCGTGGCCATGGACACCTTCGACTGGGCCACCGATGCCAGCACGGTGGCGGGTAACTATTCGGTCGAACTCACCCTGACCAATGCTTCGGACCCCACTGGTGTCACCCAGACGAAAGCCTTCTCCGTCGCGACCCCCGCAGCTTTGGCGTTCACAACGCAGCCCACGTTCGACGGCGCGCCCAACTCTCCGACCGCCGGTACCGTGCAGTTCCGGGCGCAGACCACCGGGGCCTCCAAATGGACCTGGAACTTTGGCGATGGCACGATCGTCAGCTTCACCAACCAGCAGGAGGGCGAGAATCCCTCCCATACCTACACCGTGATCGGCAACTACACCGCCACGCTGGTCATCGAGAACTGCCTCACCGGCCAGCCTCTGGCGGGTGATGTGGTGCAGGTTCCCATCGCACGGATTGACCCTCTGAAAGTGAACCAGTTCGAGGCCGAATGTGGAAACTTCATGGTTTGTGATGTAGGCCAGGCGGTGATTTTCAGTCAGGATTACAGTGGGCAGCCCACCCTCTTCGAGTACGATTGGGATGGCAATGGGACGTTCGACCAGGCCAGCGCCACCAAGGTGGGCACGCACACTTATAGTGCAGTCCTGGTGAACTTCTCTCCTAGGGTCCGGATTTCCCGCGGCACCGAGACCGTGACCTTCACTCAACCCCAGGCCATTACTATCCAGGATCCCGCTCCTGCGACCGGGACGGTCCAGATACTAGGTCCAACCAGCGGACAGCCAAACGCCAATTTGGTCTTCACTGCAACATCATCTAATTGCAGTACTGCACCTACAAGTTGGACGTGGCAGGCCCCAGGGGGTACGCCCAGCAATTCCACCGGCAGCACATTATCTGTGCGTTTTTCTTCGGTAGGTAACAAGACAATCACTCTGCGCGCTGCCAACGGTCGGTGTGCTACCGACGTCGCCAGCCGGACGGTGACCATCTCCAATACGCCGCCGCCACCCCCCGGTGGAGGCGCAGTGAATGCCAACTTCACGGTTTCCCCGGCCAGCCCGGCGGTGGGCCAGAGTGTGGTGTTCAACGGTAGTCTCTCCACGGGCACCATCGGCAACTACAGTTGGGATTTCGGGGATGGCAGCGCATCGGTCTTCGGTGCCACCGTGAACCATACGTTCACCGCCGGGGGTACCTACCAGGTGCAGCTGACCGTCAGTGAACCGGGTTGTCTCTCTCCGGCCTGTTCCGATGCGACCACGAAGAGCGTGACCGTGACCGGGGACGGTAACCCTCCCCCTCCCCCTCCGCCACCACCACCGGGCGGGAATCTGGCGGCGAACTTCACCTTCACGCCGCCGAACCCCCAGGCAGGGCAGCCGGTGGCCTTCAATGGCACGGCCTCCAACGGCACCATCGATACGTACATTTGGGACTTCGGCGATGGCGGCGGGGGCTCGGGCCCCAACATCAGCCACACCTTCGCCACGGCCGGCTCGTACCAGGTCCAGCTGAGTGTGCACGAGGCTGGCTGTGGGAACGCGTTCTCCTGTTTCGACGACATCACCAAGACGGTGGTCGTCTCGGGTGGTGGCCCCCCAGCGCCGACGATCACGCCAGACTTCGACGTGGATATCGACTGCCAGCCCGGTCAGGTGGAGTTCTGCGACGCCGTCGTGGGTCAGTCGATCCGCTTCACCGACCGAAGCACGATTTCCTCGGGGTCGATCAATAGCTGGACCTGGAGCTTCGCGGATGGCACCGTGGATACCAGCGGTCCGGTGGTCGATCACGCGTTTACCAACCCGGGTCAATACAACGTGATCCTGCGGGTAGCTTCCGGGTCGGTGAACAGCCAGAAGACCAAGGTTATTGACGTTCAGGAGCCCCTGGAGCCGGAAGTTCGGGGCGTGGTGATTCCCTTTGCTGTGCAGGGGCAAGGGGCTCTGGATCAGGTCACCCTGGTCTACATCCACAATCCGGACAGCCAGAACATGGAATTGACCCTCAACTATCGTCGGCGCCCGGCGCCCCTGGAGGGGGATCCCGGACCGGTGACTCTGGTTCTGGCCCCCGGGGAAACACGCTTCTTCCCGGATGTCCTGCAGGATCCCTTCGGCCTCGACAATGTCAACGGCTTCCTGCAGGTGGAATCGACGGATCCTGAGCGACCCCTCCCGGTGGTCTTCGGTTTCCATCGGACCTTCCAAGAAGACGGTACGAGCTTCGGTCAGGGAATCCCTGGGGTTACCGTCTCCCAGTTCCCCAAGTCCTCGGATGATGCCAGCAAGATGTTGCATCTGACCGGTCTGAGCGACAACCCCGACCGCCTGGGGTTCTTCGGGGTCACCAACCCGACCGATACCTCGGCCCGCTTCCAGTTGCGGTTTTTCAGTCGCCTGGGGGAACCCATCGGCGTGACACCGGCGCCCTTGACGGTTTCACCCTTTGGGCAGCGCCAGTTCCAGGTCCGCACCATCCGCAATGACTTTGGTGTAGAGGATGCGACCGACTACCGGGTGGATTTGGAGCTCCTGGATGGAGGGCCCGTCTATCCCTACGCCACGTTGCTGAACCTGGGATCGGAAGATCCGACCTTCGTCCGGGCCAGTGATCCAACGTTGCAGCGAGTCTTCCTGATCGGTGCCCTGGCCACCGCGGGCCTGAATAACACCCAATGGCAAACCGACGTGGTGTTGACCAATGTGAACACGGAGGTGGAGACGACCGAGGTTTCCTTCGTCAACGTGGGCAATACGGCCGAGCCGCTGGAAGCGCAGCGGATCGCTCTCCAGCCTGGAGAGACCTTCCGCCTGGTCAATGTGCTGGCCGATCGCTGGGGTCTGACCGATGGCGAGACCCTGGGAATGCTCTCGTTTGTCAACGACGAGGTCACCCAGGGGCCGTTCCCCCTGATCCAGGGAGAGACCTACGATACGGCGGATCCCCTCCGGCGTTTCGGCCAATTCATGCCGGCCTTCACCGAGGCCGACGCGGCGCAGGCGGGGGAGCGGCAGATCCTCACGGGTCTACAGCAAGACAATCGCTTCCGCACCACCATCTGGGTCGCCAATCCCGGTTCGACGTCCGCCGAATATGACCTGATCTACCGGGCCGTGGATGGTTCGGAATTGGGTCGGATCAGTGGCTACCGGGTCGCGGCGGGAAGAATGCGCCAGATCAATCCTGGGGTGCATCCGCTGCCTTTCGGCGTCGTGGCCCAGGGCTTCACGGTGCAGATCGTGGTGCGCAGCGGTGCGCTGTTGAGCGCTGCGCAGGTGGTTATCAACGCCACCAACGACCCCGCCTACGTGCCGGGCGTCACCCGCTGAGCCAGGCTCTGAAGAGCTGAGCCGTGCCATCTTGAGAGCCGCCGGGATGTTCCGGCGGCTCTCTTTGCCAAGGAGCCACCCGCCTCTTGCGACGTCTGGTCCCCCTCTTCTGCGCCTTTCTGATCGTTTTGGCCTTCCTCTCGGGTTGGCTCTTGGGGCGCGGTGGTGAGCCGCCTTCCGAGGGTCCGCCCTCACCTCCGGGTCGGGAGCGGGAAGCCCTGACGCGCTCCTCGGGAGAAGTTCCCGCAGGCAAATGGTATCGATCGAGGGCAGGGCGGGAAGAGGGGCGAGAGCAGAGCCTGCCGGAGGAAGAGTCTCGATTGCTGGCGGTGCCTTATCTTCAGGGCTACCGTGGTGCCTCCGGCGCGTCCGGGATCACCCTCTACGATGTTCACCGGGCGGCGCCTGGGGTCAACCTCTATGTCTCCGGGCACGGACCGGAGGCGATTCTCATGGACATGAATGGGGCGGTGCTGCATCGCTGGCGCCACGGCCTGCGCCGCACCTGGCCGGATTTGGATGAGACCCCTCAACTCCGCAAACTGGAGTACTGGCGCCGGGCCCACCTGTTGGACAACGGGGATCTCTTGGCCATCTTCGAGGGCCTGGGGTTGATCCGGTTGGATCGGGATTCACAGCTCCTCTGGCAGCATCGGGGCGGCATTCATCATGACCTGGAGGTCACCGCCGACGGCCTGATCTACGTCCTCGACCGGGAAGGCAAAGTCCTGCCTCGGATTCATCCGGAAAAGGGAGTGCTGGAGGACTTCGTGACGATTCTTGATGCGGATGGCCAGACGCTCCGCCGGATTTCCCTCCTGCGGGCCTTTGAGAACTCTCTTTACGCGCCCCTGCTCCACCGTATGCGACCGACGGGGGATATTTTCCATACCAACACCCTGGAGGTGTTGGATGGTACCGGGGCGGACCGTCTGCCGGCCTTCCAGGCGGGCAATCTGTTGATTTCGGTTCTGGAGCTGGACACCATCGCGGTGGTGGACCCGGTGCGGGAGGCGGTGGTCTGGGCGCTTTCCGGGGTTTCCCGCAAGCAGCATCAACCGACGGTGGTGGCCGGGGGGAACCTCCTGCTCTTCGACAACCTGGGGGCTGGGGGGCGGCGTTCGCGGGTCCTGGAGTTGGACCCCAGCACCCAGGAGGTTCGGTGGCGCTACGGCGGTACGGAGGCGGTGGACTTCTTCTCGAAGACGCTGGGCTCCTGCCAGCGTCTGCCCAATGGCAACACGCTGATTACGGAGTCGGAAAATGGGCGGGCCTTCGAAATCACCCGCCAGGGAGAGATCGTCTGGGAGATGATCAATCCCCATCGCACGGGGGAAGGGGATGCCTTGATCGCCGCGCTCTTCGAGGTGGTGCGGCTGCCCCTGGACCATCCCTTCCTGTCTTCCCTGGACGGGTCTTCGGAACCGGCACTAAACTAGAGGTCTTATGGAGCAAGGTGTAGCAGCCCGGGAGCCGGTGGTCTCCGTGCAGAACCTGGGCAAGACGTACCGCAGCTATGCCCGTCCGTGGCATCGCCTGTTGGAGGCGCTGACCCGGCGGCGGCGGCACCAGGAGTTCCATGGTCTGGAAGGGGTGAGTTTCGATCTTGCCCATGGCGATGGGATCGCCATCGTGGGCGAGAACGGCGCGGGCAAGAGCACTCTCTTGAAGATCCTGGCGGGGGTTACGGCCCCCAGCCAAGGTCGTTTTGCGGTGCGCGGCAAGGTGGCCTCGATCCTGGAGCTGGGCTCTGGCTTCCATCCGGATTTTACCGGTCGGCAGAACATTGTGTTGAACGCCGCGATGCTGGGCCTGAATGCTCGGGAGATCGAAGAAAAGACCCCGGACATCATCGCCTTCAGTGAGCTGGGCGAGTTCATCGACCAGCCGGTGAAGACCTATTCCACCGGCATGGCGATGCGCCTGGGTTTCGCCATTGCCACCCAGGTGGAGCCCGATGTGTTGATCATCGATGAGGCCCTCTCCGTGGGCGATGGCTATTTCCAGAAGAAGTGTATGGACCGCTTGCAGCGCTTCATCGCTGCCGGGGGCACCCTGTTGTTCTGCTCCCACGCCATGTACTTCGTCTCGGCCTTCTGCCAGCGGGCCCTGTGGCTGAAAGGGGGGAAGGTGGAGGCGCTGGGACCGGTGGATGAGGTGGTGCGCAGTTATGAGAACTTCCTGCTGCACAAGGCTCGCCCGGAAAGCCCGGGGGCCGATGTGGTGGAACCGGAACGCCCCGGCCCCGTGCGCATCACCGCCGTGCGGCTGGTGGCCTCGCGCCAGGAAGGGGGGAAGCCCCTGCTCCGCCACCGGGAGCCCCTGACCGTGGAAGTGGAGGTGGAAACCCAGGATGCGGGCCTGGAGTTGCATCTGGGGGTGGGGATCGATCGGGTGGATGGCGTGCAGGTGGCGAGCTTCTCGACCTTCCATGACGGCCTGGCCCCGTGGCTGGGACAACGCCACTACCAGGCGCGGCTCGAACTCCCGGAACTACCGCTGCTCAAGGGGGAATTCGCGCTCTATGTCTTCGTGGTGGATCGCGATGCCCTGCACCAATACGATGTCCGCCTCGTCCAGCCCGCTTTCGCCATCGAGACCGACGGGTTTGAGATCGGCCTGATGAAAATCGAACACCACTGGCGGGATCGCGCTTCGGCTCCGCCCCTGGCCGCGGTCTCCAGCACGGCGGGAGCCCGATGAGCGTGTCGCCCCTGAAGACGCTGCCGCGGGATGTGGCGCTGAAGCCCCCCGTGGACCTGGTGCCCAACCCCTATCTGCACGTGGGGCCGAAGCGGATCTACAATCCCCTGACCGACTTGATCCTGGATACCGGCACCCCGGCCCATACCGCGTTGCACAGCGTGCTCAACGGCGCGGCGCAGGTCCAGGGGCTTGCGCCCACCGTGCGCGAAGAGCTGCGCCGCGCCCTCTGGCTGGTGCCGGAGGAGGAGGGGAGCGGACACCGGGCGTTCCGCCTGAAATACGTCTCCCTGGAGTCCCACACGGTCTGCAACCAGAAGTGCTATTTCTGCCCCGTGGCCTATGCCCCCCGGGAACCGTATTTCATGCCGACGGAACTCTATCGCCGCATTCTGAGTGAGCTGGCGGCCTACCGCGACACCGTCGAAGGTGTCTTCATGATCAACTACAACGAGCCCACCCTGGACCGCCGCTTCGTGGAGCAGGTGGGGTGGATCAAGGAGGCAGGGCTGCCCGCGGCCACCTTGACCAATGGCTCGGGCCTGACGCCGAAACGGGTGGATGCGCTCTGCGCCCTGGGGGGGTTGCGCTTCCTCTCGATCAATATCTCGACCATCGACCGCGAGAAGTACAAGAAGGACCGGGGCGCCGACCAGGCCGAGCAGATCGTGCGGAATCTGGAGTACGCGGGCCAGCATCCGGTGGCGGAAGAGATGGAGATGGTCGTTTTGGGGGAGGGGGACGCCGCCCACGATCAGGCCTTCGCCGAGATCCAGGAGCGCTTCGCGGGGAGCCGCTTCCAGGTGCAGCAGCGTCGCTTGATGAACCGGGCGGGTTATCTGCAGATCGGCAACAACGCCAATCTGGTGGGGCGCTGCCTGGGGGGCTGCGAAAACATCGGGTCCCGGCCCCTACAGCATCTCCACATCACGCCCCACGGCCAGTGTGTGCTGTGCTGCGAGGACTACGACGAGAAGTACATCGTTGGCGATCTGACCGAGGCGAGCGTGGAGGCGGTGCTGACCGGGGAGCGTTTCGCGCAGCTTCGGCGGTGGGCGTACGGTGTCGAAGAGGCGCCGGACGACTTCATCTGTCGCCATTGCATCTACGCCCTGGCCCGGTGAGGGAGGCTACAGCGGCAACGCCTTTTTGAAGGCGCTGACCAGCGCCCGGGCCGTCCGCTCTTCGGTGTACTGCTCGGCGATGCGCCGCCCCGCTGCGCCCATCTGGCGCCGTCGCTCCGGATCCCCTTGCAAGGCGCGCAAAGCCTGGCGCAACGCCTCGCCATCCCCCACGGGGATCTTGATGGAAGCCTCATCGTCCGGATCCAGCGCCCGGGTGGCCCCGATGTCGGTGAGGATGCAGGGCCTGCCACAGCCCATGGCCTCCAGGGCGGGCAAACCGAAGCCCTCGACCTCGGTGGAGAGGCCCACGTAAACATCCACGGAACGCATCACCGCGGGCACCTGCTCCGGCGGGATGGAAACATGACGCTCCGCCTCCGGCCACAGCGCCACCTCCTCCGCCGGTGCATCCAGAGCCAGGCGCACCAGCTGCGGCCACCCCTCCCCTTCGAACAAGGGCCGCAGCGCCGCCATCCCCCAATCCACCCCCTTGATGTCCAGGCCCCACTGGCCGCCCAGCAGCACGCGCAACGGCCCCTCCGAAACCCGCTCTTCGGTGGGGGGGTGGAAACGCTCCGGTTCGAAAGCTTGGGGGATCCAGGTCACCGGCTGCTCGAAGCGCTCCTCCAGAATCTCCACCAGATGGGGCGAAATGGCGAGCTTGCGGGTGGGGCGGCGGTAGATGGCATCGATGGCCTCCCACTGGGCTCGGACGCCCGGGTAGAGGGCCTCGTAGCACTGGCACAGGTGAAAGGGAATCGCCTGGGGTACGGCCATGGCCCAGGGCACGGTAAACCAGATGGTCCCTATGGCGATATCCGCCGGGCCCACCCACCGCGCGTCCTGGGGGTCCCCCTGGCGGTAAAAGGCCTCGACGCCGGGAAACCACGCCGAGGGCGGATCCGGGGACACCACCGCCGCGTCGATGCCCACGCGGCGCAGCGCCCGCACCTGCTGGTAGACGACCTTGACGCCACCGTAGAGGGCGGCTCCGTTCAAGAGGTAAACGACCTTCATCGACCGGTCAACCGCCGCCAGAGTCGGCTCTTTGCCGCATCGTCAAAAAGGCTGTAGGCCACCGGGGTGGCGATCAGGCTCAGCACCAGGGAAAGGGTTTGCCCCCCGGCGATCACCGAGCCGATGGCGCGGTTGGTCCCGGCGCCGGTGCCGCTGGAAAACACCAGCGGCATCATGCCCGCCACGAAGGCCAGAGTGGTCATGAGAATCGGGCGGAGCCGGTCGCGGTTGGCCTCCAGGATGGCTTCCTGGCGGGGCATCCCGGTGGCGCGGAGACCATTCATGTGATCCACCTGCAAAATCCCGTTCTTCTTGACAATGCCGAAGAGCACCACGATGCCCAACGCCGAGAAAATATTGATCGACTGATCGAGCACCACGATGGAGAGAAGGGCGAAGGGAATGGTCAGCGGCAAGGAGAGCAGAATGGTCACCGGATGGATCCAGCTCTCGAATTGCGCCGCCAGAATCAGGTACATGAAGATGATGGAGAGGAGGAAAGCCAGGCCGAACTGCACCGCGGCCTTGCCCTGTTCCCGGGAGCGACCGACGAAGCCGTAGGTGTACCCGGCGGGAATGTCGAGGCCCGCCACGGCCTGGTTCAGGGCGTCCAGCGCCGTCTGGGAGGAGTAGCCCGGTTGCATGTTGGCCAGGATGAGAATCTGCCGCTGGCGGCTGATGCGGTTGATCTGGGAGGGACCGCTGCCCTCTTCCAGGGCGACGATGTCCTCCAGGCGCACCCGCCCCGCGCCCCCCCCGTTGACCCGGAGGCTGCGGCTGGGCACCTCCACCTGGGCGATGCCCTGGGCATCCCGGCGGTAGTCCCCGGCGGCCCGCACGTGGACCTCGTACTGTTCGCCCCCCTCGTAATAATCCGTCACCTCCAGCCCCCCCACCAGGACGTTCAGGGTGTTGCCGATGTCCTCCACCCGGACGCTCAGATCCGCCGCCCGGGCGCGGTCGATGCGCACCCCCAATTCCGGCTTGCCGACCAGGAAGTTGGTATCGATATCCACCACGCCGGGCACCTCGCCGAGGCGGGCGGTCAGGATGTCGGCATACTCCTTCAGGCGCCCCAGGTCGCGACCCCCCAGGTAGAACATGATCTCCGCCTCCGTGCCGCCGCCGCCGATGGCGGCCACCTCGGCCACCTGGGGCCGCAGCTGGAGTCGCTCGTAGCGGGGCAGGATCTCGGCGCGCACCTGGTCCATGAGGTCCGATTGGTTTCGCTGCCGCTCGGAGACGGGCACCAGCCGGACGTAGAGGTTGCCATAGTTGCGGCTGCGTTGCTGATCGTCTCCCAGGGTGAGGAGGGTGGTGGTCACCTCCGGCAGTTCACGGACCTGCCCGGCGATGGAGCGCAGGACGTCCCGGGTGGCTCCGAGACTGGTGCCCTCCGGCGCGCGCACGTAGACCTGGAATTGGGATTCATCATCGGTGGGCAGGAAGTTCTTGTTGGCCATCTTGCCCAGGGGCACGATGGAACCGATCACCGCCATCAGGATCAGCACCACCAGCCAGCGATGGCGCAGCGACCAGCGCAGCAGCGCCAGGTAGCTGCCCTCGACCCGGGGGTAAATGCGCCCCGCCTTCGATCCCACCACCATGTCCCGTTGGCGCAGCCAGCGGCTGGACATCATCGGGGTGAGGGTGAAGCTGACCAGCAGGGAGACGCCCACGGCGAAGGCCATGGTGATGCCGAAGGAGGCCATGAAGCGGCCCACCAGCCCACCCATGAAGGCCACCGGCAGGAAGACGGCGATCAGCGACAGGCTGGTGGCGAGGACCGCCAGACCGACCTCCCGAGTGCCCTCCACCGCGGCCTCCATCGGGGGCATTTTCTTCTCTTCCATGAAGCGGAAGATGTTCTCCAGCACCACCACGGCGTCATCGATAACGATCCCCACGGCCAGGGTAAGGGCCAGCAGGGTGATGACGTTCAGGGTGTAGCCCATCGCCTCCATGGCGCCGAAGGTGGCGATCAAGGAGCTGGGGATGGCGATGGCGGCGATGATCGTGGGGCGCACCCGGCGCAGGAAGAGCCAGACGATGAGGGAGGCGAAAAAGGAGCCCAGCACCAGATGCTCTTGCACCGTGTGGACAGCGGCCACGATGAATTCGGACTCGTCCCGCACGATGGCGGTGGTCCACCCCTCCGGCAACTGGCCGCTGAGGGCGGCGAGGCGGTCGCGCAGCGCCTGGGCCACGGCGACGGTGTTGGAGCCGCTCTGCTTGCGGATCTGCAAGACCACGGCAGGCTGACCATTGACCTCGGCGACGCTCTCCGCGTCCGCCACCCCATCCTCGATGCGGGCCACGTCGCCCACCTTGACCACGTAGCCGCCCCGCTGGGCGATGGCGATGTTGGCGAACTCCTGAGGGCTCTGGACGCGACCATAGACTCGCAAGGTGCGTTCCTGCAGCGCCTTCTCGACCCGACCGCCGGGAATCTGGATGTTCTGGCTGCGCAGGGCCTCCACCAACTGGGCGACGGTGAGGCCATAGCCGTTGAGGGCGGCGACATCCACCACGATGTTGATCTGCCGGGGCAGATCCCCCACCAGCCGTACCTGACCGACGCCGAAGACGGTCTCCAGCTGGCGCCGCAGGGTCCGGTCGGCAAACTCCGTCAGCTCCCGGATGGGCGCGGGTCCGGAAAGGGCGACGGTGAGGATGGGGGCGGCGTCGGGGTCGCGCTTCTCGATCAGTGGCGGGTCCGCTTCCCGGGGCAGATCGGCGAGGATCGTATTGACCCGATCCCGCACTTCCTGGGCGGCGACATCGATATTTTTTTCCAGCACAAAGTTGGCGGTGACCACCGAGACGCCCTCGGAGGAGGCGGAGACCAGCAGATCCATTCCGCTGATGGTGTTGACCACCTCTTCGATCTTGTCGGTGATCTCGGTTTCGATCTCCTCCGGCGCGGCCCCCCGCAGGGTGGTGGTGATGTTGATGGTGGGCAAGTCCACATCCGGGAAGCGATCCACCCCCAGCCGACCATAGGAAAAGATCCCCACCACCACCAGCATCAACACCAACACCGAGGCGAACACCGGACGCCGGACGCAGAGGGCGGCGAGTTTATGCACCGCCGAACTCCAGCGTGACCTTGGCGAACATCCCCGGGCGCAGACGCCGGTCGGGATTGGGCAGCCGGGCTTCGACAATCAAGGTGCGGGTGTCCGGGTCCACGGTCTGCCCCAGGGTGGTCACCTCGGCGGTGAACTCTTCCCCCGGGTACGCCTCGAAGGTGGCCCGTACGATCTGGCCGGGGCGCACCTGAGCCAGATAGCGCTCCGGCAGGTGGAAGCGCAACTTCAAGGGGGAGACCTGCACCACCAGAAAGGCCACCGTCCGTTCATCCAACGCCTCGCCCACATCCACCCGCCGCTCCGCCACGACCCCATCGATGGGGGAGCGCAACCGCGTATCCTCCAACTGCCGCCGGGCCAGTGCCAGAGTGGCCTGGGCGGCGGCGTGGCTCGCCTGGGCGCCTTCATGGGTGGCGGCGGTGCGGTCGTACACCGCCTGGGCCACGGAGCCCTTGGCGATCAATTCCTCCTTGCGGGCCAGATCCCGCCTCGCCTCCGCCAACTGCGCCGCCGTGCGCTGGGCTTCCGCCTCCGCCCGCGTCACCGCCAGTTCGAAGTACTCGGGCTCCAGCGTCAGGAGCACCTGACCCCGGGCCACCGGATCGCCCAGATCCACCCGCACCGCGCCCACCCGTCCCTTCTGCTTCGGCACCAGGGCGGACTCCACGGGGGAGAGCAGCTCGCCGGTCAACCGCACTGCCCCTGGACTGGCCAGGGCCGGGTCGGGCACCCCGTCCGGGGGCGCGACGGCGCGCGGTGCGGCATCGGTTTTGGCGATCCCGGCCAGACCCGCGACATCCTCCGGGAGGGGAGCGGCGAGCCCCTCCGGGGCGTCCTCCGCGGTTTGAGAGGGCGCTTCCTGCCCCCCGCCAACACCGCAGGCCACCGTCAGAAGGGGCAGCAGGGCAAGAAGGGACAGCACGGAAAGCCTGCGCCCCTCGGTCCAAATGATTTTCACGGCATATCCTCTTCGTTGGGTTCTGCTCCACGGGCATTGCCGAGACCCGGCAAAAGAGCTTCGGTCAGTCCACCCGCCGCGTACCAGATCGTCGCCCGGGCCAGTTCGCGCTCCACCCGCCCGTTGACCACGTCGCGCCGGGCCTCCGCCAGGGTCAGCTCCGCAGCCTCCACCTCCAGCGCCGTCACCTCCAGGGCGCGGTACAGATCGAAGACCTGGGCGTATTCCACCTCTGCGGCGGCCAGCTGTTCCTCCCCCAGGCGCAACAAGGTCTCCGCGGTGTCCAGGTCCACCAGCGCCCGGCGCACTTGCTCCACCACCTGGCGGCGGGCGTCCTCCTGTCCCAACGCCACCTGCTCCTGGCGCAACTCCGCCTGGGCCACCGCGGCGGCGGTGGAACCGCCTTGAAAGATCGGCATCGAAAAGCGCAGGCCGATAAAGCCGTACTCGCTGGTGGGGAAGTCACTCTTCTGGCGCACCCAGGCCCCCTCCGCGAAGAGGGTGGGCAGGTACTTCCCCTTCTGCTTGCCTACCTCCAGGCGGGCGATCTCCAGGGCGTCCGCGCTCTGCGCCAGCTCCGGGCGTCGGTCCACCGCCCGGCGGATCAGCTGCGCCTCCGGAGGCACCCCCGGCAACGCCGGGGTGGCCGCGCGGATGGGGGTGGGTCGATCCCAGGCGAGCATCTCTCGCAGTCGGCTCAGCGCCGTCTGCCGGGTCCGATCCGCCAGGGCGCGCTGGCGCTCCGCCGCCTTGACGGCGACCCCGGCCCGCAGCACATCCACCCGGGTCACCTCGCCCGCATCCAGCAGATCCTGGGCCTGGCTCTGCCGTCGCCGGGCGAGGTCCACATTCTGTTCCTCCACCGCCACCAACGCCTCGCCCCGCACCAGCCCCAGATATTCGCCCACCAGGGCCAGCAGCAGGGCCTCGCGGGTGGCCGCCACGCCGCTGGCGGCGCTCTCCACCCGCACCTTGGATTGCAGGTACGTCTTGCGTTCCCGGAACCCGGCGAACAGCGGTTGGGTGAGGGCCAGCCGCAGCTGCCAATCGGTGCGCGGCAGCACCGTGGTGCTCTGTCCCAGATCGCCGAATTCGACCTCTTCGCTATTCAGGTTGTTCTGCCCCTGGATCTCGATCTTGGGCAGCACCAGGGCGAAACTTTCCTTCACCTGGGCCGCCGCCGCCGCCTCCTCCAACTTGGCCTGAAGCAGGGAAGGATTCGCCGCCACCGCCAGCCGCGCCGCCTCCTGGAGGGTCAGTTCCCGCCCCGGGCCCTCGGTCTGAGCCGCCAGCGGCGCCGACGCCAGAGCGGGCAGCAACGCGGCGAGCAGAAGCGCGGCGCGCATCAGGCCTCCTCCCGCCGGGCGATCCCGTCCAGGATGACCTGCGCGATCCACCGGGCTTCCGCTTCAGGGGAGGCGCTGGCCTCCCCCCGGATGCGGGCCAGGAGGATGGCGTTGATCCCCTCGCTCAAAAAGAGAGCCAGCGGTGCCGCCTCCCCGCGCCGTACCTCGCCCCGCTCCATGGCCGCCTCCAGCAGATCCGCCAGACGGCTCAAGAAGCGCTGGTAGTGGGGCTTCTGGGGCCGCTTCTGGCGCATCTCGTCCGGATCCTGGTCGGGGTAACGCACCGCCAGATAGAGCCGAAAGAAGTGGCGCCGCTGTTCGAAGAAGTGGAAGATCCCTTCGATCAGCCGCCGCAACTGGCCGGGAAAGGGTCCGGGGGAGGCGAAGACGGTCTCCATCTCCTCCAGCAACTCATCCAGGGTGGAGGAAGCGGTGCGCTCCAGCAGATCCAGCCGGTCCTTGAAGTACAGGTAGATCGTTCCTTTGGCGATCCCCGCCTCTTCCGCGATGGCCTGCATGGAAGCCCCATCCAGCCCCAGCCGGGCCACCACCCGAGCGGTGGCCTCCTGGATGGATTGGATGCGGAATTCCTGGACGATCTGCTCTTTGGATGGGGTGGCTTCTCGCATGGTGGATGACTGATCGGTTGCTCCGCTGACCATGCGGTCAGTATGTGACACCAAATGATCCGTGGTCAAGGGGGGTGGAACCGTTATAGATTGATCCAGGGGGTTCTGGGGTCGCCCCCGACCCCTTGCGCAGTGCTCCGCGGCTCAGCGGAACGCTCACCAGGAAAGGGAGAAACATCATGAGAATTCGCACCCCAGAGACCCGGGTCTCCGGTCTTCTGATCGCCGTGCTGCTGCTTTTCACCGCGTGCGGCCAGGGGACGGCCACGGCCCCCGACAAGGATTCAAATACCCCCAACGAGGCCGCCTTGCAGCAGCGGGAAGACGAGCTGGCGCTCCGGGAAGAGACGCTCGCGCAACGGGAGGCCGCGGCGGAAGAGTGGCGGCAGAGTTCGGCGGAAGACCAGGCGCTGGCGGAAAGCCGGGCTGCCGACCTCGAAGCCCGGGAACGGCGGGTGGCCCAGCGGGAGCAGGCGGTGGTGAACCGAGAGCAGGCGGTGTCCGCTCGCGAGGCGGAGGTCAACTCCCGGGAACAGCGCCTGGCCCGGCAGCCCCGCCCTGAGGCTCCGGCCCCCGTGAATCGACCCGAGTCGCCGCCACCGGCTCCAGCCCCCGCACCGACTCCGGTCACCGTCGCCATTCCCGCGGGCACGGTCTTCGATGTGGAATTGCTCAACGCCCTGTCCAGCGAGACCAGCGTGGCGGGCGACCGCTTCCAGACCCGTCTGGTGTCGGATCTTTGGGTGGGCGATCAGCGGGCACTGCCCGCCGGTGCCCGTATCGAAGGGCGGGTGCAGGAGGCCGTGGCTCTCAAGAAAGTGGGCGGACGGGCGCGGCTGATCCTGCGCTTCGACACCCTGGTGGTGCCGGGGGGTGCCACGGTGCCCATCGAGGTTTCCTTCGCGGGGGAAGGGAAGAGCCAGACCAAGAAGGATGCCGCCACCATCGGCGGCGCCGCTGCGGGGGGCGCGGTCCTGGGGCGGATTCTGGACAAGAGTGATCGCTCCCGAGGCACGGTGCTGGGGGCGATTCTCGGTGCGGCGGTGGGCACCGGCATCGCGGCTCACAACGCCGCCGATCCGGTAGAGCTCCCCGCCGGAGCGGTGGTCTCCCTGGCGCTGGATGCGCCGGTTTCGGTCACCTTCTCTCGCTGATTCACCAACGCCGGGGGCGGATTTTGGAGGTTTTCTCCAGCCCCATCCCCCCCGGCGCCGGTGGTTCAACGCCTTCCGGGGACCGGGGCTGGTATTCTGGCTCCCCAGGAGGTCCCCTTGATGAACACCGATCACCTCGCCCGCATCCTCGCCCTGGCCCTCGTGGTCTTCGGCGCCGTACCTACCTTGGCGCAGCCCCCGATTCCAGGCCAGGAAGACCCCCGGATCTACCGCATCATCGAGGCGGTCTCCGCCCAGCGGCTGCGGGCCGATGTCCAGACCCTGGTGGACTTCGGCACCCGCCACACCCTGTCGGAGACCGCCTCGGACACCGTCGGCATCGGGGCTGCCCGGCGCTGGATCGAAGCGGAGTTCCGTCGCATCTCGGCGGAGTGCGGCGGTTGTCTGGAAGTGACCACCGTCAGCGAGGTCTTTACCGGGGAGCGGCGCATTCCGGACGCCACGGAGGTGGTCAACGTCGTGGCGATCCAGCGGGGCACGGTCGATCCGGGGCGCTACGTGCTGATGAGCGGGGATATCGACTCCCGGGTCTCCGACGTCATGAACGCCACGGACCCGGCGCCCGGAGCCAACGACAACGCCACCGGCGTGGCGGGGGTGTTGGAAGCGGCCCGGGTGCTCTCCCAATACAAGTTTCGGGGCTCCATCGTCTATGCGGCCCTGTCCGGGGAAGAGCAAGGTCTCTTTGGCGGGCGCACCGTGGCGGCCAAGGCGAAGGCGGAGGGCTGGCGCCTCCAGGCGGTCCTCAACAACGACATGATCGGCAACATCCATGGCATCGATGGCGTCATCGACAACACCAGCGTGCGGGTTTTTTCCGACGGCACGCCGCCCACGGAGACCGAGGAAGAGCGCCGCCGCCGCCGTTTTACCGGCGGTGAAGTGGACGGCATCTCCCGCCAGCTGGCTCGCTACATCGATACCATCGCGGAGCGCTACTTTCCCACCCTGGACGTGATGATGATCTACCGCCTGGACCGCTTCGGTCGCGGCGGCCACCACACCCCCTTCGCGGACCAGGGCTTCCCCGCCGTGCGCCTCATGGAAACCCACGAGCACTACGACCGCCAGCACCAGGACCTGCGGGTCGAAAACGGCATCCACTACGGCGACACCATCGATGGCATCGACTTCCCCTACTGTGCCAAGGTCACCGCCCTGAACGCCGCCACCCTCGCCGCCCTGGCCTGGGCGCCAGCGCCCCCGACCCAGGTCGAGATTCGCGGCGCCGTCGAGCCCGCCGCGCAACTGAGCTGGCAGCCGCCGGAGCTACCGGACGGCCAAGACGCTGGGGTGGCCGGTTACCGGGTCTACTGGCGCCTGACCACCTCGCCCACCTGGGACCATGCCACCGACGTCGGCAGGGCCCTGGAGCACACCTTCGAGGGGCGCGTCATCGACAATTACTTCTTCGGGGTCGCCAGCGTCAGTCCCGAGGGCCACGAAAGCCCGGTGGTCTTCCCGGTGCCGGGGCGGCGGCGGTAGCCAAAGGGGGCGGCAGGCTCACTCCCAAGATTTCCTGTAGAGGACCTCGTCCACGTTTTCGGAGACGGAATGGGGCTCACCGGCCATCGGCGCCATCCGCGCGGCCAGCGCCTTCAATCGCCGGGCAGCTTCACCGGGGGGGGATCGGGGAGACTGGCGCGCAATTCGGCGGTGATTTCACCGTGGTCCATGATCTGAACCCGAAGATCCTGATCGTTCTGGATCTGGCGCAAAAGCTCCGGCAGCCTCTCGCGGGCTTCGGTAACAGTAACTCTCATGTCCAGATTCTATATCACGGCGCCAGCCACAGCTTGAGGGCGAAGAGCACCACCGCCGCGGTGACCACCGCCTTCACCCACCGGTGCCCCTTGAGCACCGTCAGCCGCACACCCAGCAGGCCACCGAGGACGGTGCCCACCGCCAGCAACAGGCCGGGGATCCACCGCACCTGCCCCTGGGAGGCGAAGATCGCCAGGGAAATCCCCGTGAACACCAGGATCACCAGCACCTTCAATGCGTTGCCCCGCACCAGGTCGAGCCCCACCAGGGTGGTGGCGGTGAGGATCAAGAACCCTACCCCTGCCTGCACGAAGCCGCCATAGACCCCGACCCCGAAAAAGCCCAGCCCCAGCCCCCAGCGCATCCCCGGGCTTAACACCGGGGGTCCGTCCAGCCCGCCCACCCGTGCTTTCTTCTTGAAGGGATCCCACAGCGTCCACAGGGAGATCGCCACCATCAGGAAGGCCAGGATCTTGCGGAACGCGTCATCCCCCACCGCCAGGGCGGCGTACGAACCCACCACCCCGCCCACCGCCGCGGGCACCGCCGCCAGCAGTCCCAACCGCCAGTCCAGCACCCGATGGCGGTGGAAACCCCACACCGCCCCGACGTTTTGCAGCAGGATCGCCACCCGATTCGTACCGTTGGCGAGGGTCGGGGGAAGCCCCAGGAAGATGAGCATCGGCAGGCTCAGGAACGACCCTCCCCCGGCGATGACGTTGAGGGTGCCGGTGGCGATGCCGGTCAGGATGAGGAGGAGGGCGTTGAGGGGGGTGAGTTCGAACATCGGGGGAGAGATTACCACCGGGGCATCGCCCGCCCCTCACCCAAGACCGTCTCCCAGGAGCCGACAGCGCCCGCGGAGCCACTCGACCAAGGCCTCCTCCGTCAGCCGTCCCTCCGCGAGGCGCAGGAAGGTCAGGTATTTGTCCTCCTGCGTCGCGTCCAGATCCCAACCATTCAGCCGAAGAGACGTCCGGCACACCACCAGCGCGGTGCGTTTGTTGCCGTCCAGGAAGGGATGATTCTTCGCGATACCGTAGGCGTAGGAAGCGGCCAGAGCGGGGAGATCGGCGCGATCCGGTTGATAGGCGTGAAGGTTCTTGGGCCGCGCCAGGGCGGATTGCAAGAGTCCCGGATCCCGAACTCCATCCTGCCCGCCATGTTCGGCCAGTTGACGGCGATGGATGGCCAGGGCGACATCGTTCCGAATCCACAGAGGTTCGCTCAACGGCGGCTACTCCGCCAATTTGCGCAGGGCGTCGCGGTCTTCCCGCATCACCTCTTCGGCCATCGCCATCTGCTGGGCGAACTCCGGATCGTACGGGGTCAATTCAATACCATTGGGCGTATCGACCACGTGTAGCACATCCCCCTTGGTCACCCTCAGGCGCTGCAAGATTTCCCGAGGCAGGATCACCCCGGTGGAATTGCCAACCGTCGTGAGTTTCAGAGCTGCCATGGATGCCTCCCTTCTGGGGTATTATAACCAGAGTTATAACCTCAGGCGCAGCCCTCAGAAAATATCCAGGACCTCCACCTCGTCCGCCTCGACCACCAGCAATAGCGCGCGGTGCACCGCATCGGCGGGGTCCAGGGCCTCCTTGCGGTGCAGGAGCTTCATGGCGTAGCGGATGACGTTGATGCCGTCGCGGACGGTGTAGCGCAGGTCGGCCTCGTGGGCGGCCTGGAGGAAGGTGGTGACGTAGATCAGCACGTCCTCGTCGGCGTAGGGGACCTGGGCTTCGAGGATCGCCCGCTCCTCTTCCTCTTCGGGGAAGTCGAGGAAGATCTGCGGCATCAGGCGAGAGTGGATGTACTCCGGAATCTCGTAGGTGGAGGCGTCCTCGTTCATGGTGGTGACGAAGCGGAAGGCCTCCGAGGCCGGGATTTTGATGCCGGCAATGAGGCTTTCGACGTAGCGTCGGTGGTCCAGCAGGGGGGCGAGACTGGCCCACGATTTTTCGCTCATGCGGTTGCCCTCGTCCAGGATCGCCACCCCGCCCCGCACCATGGCGCTGACCAGCGGCGAGGCCATGTAGCGTACTCCGCCCTCGGGGGCGAGGACGGGGGCCACGACCAGGTCCTCGGGGCGGGTGTCCATGGTGGCCTGCATGATGTAGATGGGCAGATCGAGGGCCGCCGCGGCGGCGCAGGCGAGGCTCGTCTTGCCCACCCCCGGCTTGCCCAGCAGGCGCGGATTCAAGGGCACGTCGCGACGCTCGATGGTGGACCAGGCGGCCAGCAGTTGGGAGAGCACATCGCGACGCCCCACCCACTCGGGCATCGCCGTCACCGGCGAGGTCAAATGCAGCTCCACCCCGTCGATGGTGACCTTGCGGTCCGCCGAACTCGCCGAGCCGGGGCCGCCGGTCGCATCCGGGACAGGGCGGCTCATGGGGACTTCCGGTTGAATTTGTTCATCAGGTCTTCCAGCGTCGCGGGTTTCGCCGGGGCCGCCGGTCGTCGCGGCGGGCGTCCGGGGCCTCGACCCGCGGGCCGCGATCCCTTCTTCGGTGCGTTTTTCTTGCCCGGGGGGGGTGTTTTCGCCGTCTTCGTGGCGCCTCCGGTGGGCATCTGGAGGGCCTTCATGGAGAGGCTGATGCGCTCCCGCTGGGGGTCCACTTCGAGCACCTTGACCTTGACGATCTGCCCCACCTGGACCACCTGGCGGGGATCCTCGACCCATTCCTGGGAGAGTTCCGACAGGTGCACCATGCCATCCCGTTTGACCCCGATATCGACGAAGGCGCCGAAATTGGCCACGTTGGAAACCCGCCCTTCGAGCACCATGCCCACTTCCAGATCTTTCAGCGAACGGACATCCTCCCGCCAGGTGGGGGCTTCGAAATCCGGGCGCGGGTCGCGGCCCGGGCGCTCCAACTCCGCCCGGATGTCCTTCAGGGTGAAGCTGCCGACTCCGGCGTCGGCGTCGGCGAAGCTGTCGAGGTTCAAGCGACCGATCAGATCGGTGCTCCCCAGCAGATCGCCCACGCTGACCTGAAGCTTGCCCGCCATGGCTTCTACCAGGGGGTAGCGCTCCGGGTGCACGGCGGTGCGGTCCAGGGGGTGCTCACCGTTGCGGATGCGCAAGAACCCGGCGGCCAGCTCGAACGTCTTGGGGCCGAAGCCCGCGATGTCCAACAACGCCTTGCGGGAACGGAAGGCGCCCTGGGTATCCCGGTGCTGGACCAGCGAGCGGGCGAGGCGGTCGGAGAGCCCCGAGACCCGTTGCAAGAGGGCCGCGGAGGCGGTGTTGATCTCCACTCCCACCCGGTTCACCGCCCCTTCCACGGCCAGCTCCAACTCGTTGGACAGGGCCTTCTGGTCCACGTCGTGCTGGTACTGACCGACTCCCAACGCCTTGGGTTCGATCTTCACCAGCTCCGCCAGGGGGTCTTGCAAGCGGCGGGCGATAGAGACGGCGCCGCGCAGGGTGACATCCAGATCCGGCAGCTCCTCCCGGGCCACCGCCGAGGCGGAATAGACCGAGGCGCCGGTCTCCGGCAGGATAGCCACCACCACATCGTCGAGCTTCGCCTCGCGCACGACCTGGCGGGCGAAGACCTCCGTTTCCCGACCGCCGGTGCCGTTGCCCACGGCCACGGCCTTGATCTCCCAGCGGCGGATGTTGTCCAGCAGCACCTGCTTCGCCTTCGCCTCGTCCGCCTTGGGCGGGATGGGGTGAATGACGTCCGTGGCCACCACCCGTCCGGTGTCGTCCACCACCGCCAGTTTGCAGCCGGTGCGATACCCCGGGTCGAGCCCCATGACCGGACGCCGCCCCAGGGGGGCTTGCAGCAGGAGCGCTTCGAGATTGGCGCGGAACACCTGGATCGCCTCGGCTTCCGCCCGCTCGCGGATCTCCCGGCGCACCTCGTTGGTGATGGAGGGGCGCAGCAGGCGCTTGTAGCCATCGGCGGTGGCGGCGTGGATCTGTTCGCCGCAGCCGCCCCCGCTGTCCAGGGGGAGCCCCCAGGAGTCCGCCAGGCGGGCCACCTGGGCGTCGTCATCGATCTCCAGGTCGCTGATCAAGAAGCCTTCCCGCTCGCCCCGCAGGATGGCCAGCAGGCGGTGGGAGGGGATGTCCTTGACCGGGTCGCGGTGATCGAAGTAATCCCGGTAGACCTTGCCTTCCTCCTCCTTGCCCGCCACCACCCGCACCTTGAACTGGCCGTCCTGGTGCAGGGTCCGGCGCAGGTGGGCGCGGTGCTCGGCGTTCTCCGCCAGGCGCTCCGCCAGGATGTCCCGGGCCCCGGCCAGGGCGCCTTCGGCGTCCGCCACCCCCCGCTCCTCGTCGAGGTAGGCCGCCGCCAGCTCCTGGGGATCGACCCCGGCGTCGGCAGCCCCGGCGAGGAGCGCCTCCGCCAGGGGCTCCAGGCCCCGCTCTCGGGCGATCTGGGCGCGGGTGCGGCGCTTCGGCTTGTAGGGCAAATAGAGATCTTCCAGGGCCTGCTTGGTCTCCGCGGCGCGGATCGCCTTTTCGAGTTCCGGGGTGAGCTGCCCCTGTTCAGCGATGCTCGCCAGGATCGCGTCGCGGCGTTCCGTCAGTTCCAGGAAGTACTCCCGGAGCTTGGCCAGGATCTCCAGCTGACGATCCTCCAGGCCGCCGGTGGCCTCCTTGCGGTAGCGGGCCACGAAGGGCACCGTGGCCCCCTCGGCCAGAAGTTCCGCCGCGGCGACCACCTGGCGGGGCTGGGCATCGATCTCGCGGGCGATGCGATCGATGAAACGGGTTTCCAAGGATGTACTCATAATGTTTGAGGGCGGGAGATTAGCACAGTGGGTTTTTTGGGAACCCTGTTCCCCCTGGCGCGTTATGGTGTTCGATGATGGAGATCGAGGCAAACCCCTGCGCTGAGGATGGCACGCTGATGCGGCGGGTCGCGGCGGGAGACCGGGGGGCGTTCGGCGCCCTGGTGGAGCGCTACAAGGATCCCCTGGTGGCGTACCTCACCCGCCTGGCCGGTCCCGGCAGTGCCGCCCGGGAGGGCTCACACCCCGAGGATCTGGCCCAGGAAGCCTTCCTGCGCCTCTATCAGGCGGCACCGCGGTACCGGGAGCAGGGCCAGTTGAAGGCGTTCCTCTACCGCATCGCGACCAATCTGCTGCGCACGGAGCAAAGGCGAGAGGCCCGGCGGCGCGTGCTGCTGACCGCCTTCCCCCTCCACGGCCTGGGAGGGGACACCGGGCCCCACCAAACCCAGGAGGTTCTGGCCACGGAGGCCCAGCGGCAGGTGGTCGCTGCCCTGGCGGCGTTACCCATGCGCTATCGGGTGCCCCTGGTCCTCGCCGAAGTGGAGGGCTGGAACCACGGGGATATCGCCGCCCTCCTGGAATGTCGCCCGGGGACCGTGAAGAGCCGGATCCATCGGGCCAAGGCGCGACTGAAAGAACAGCTGGCACCCTACTGGCGCGGGGCGCTAGCCCCGGAAACGGAAGGAAGTTCGCCATGAAGGAACCGAAGACCATGGAAGACGCAACGCTGCGGGCCACCCTCCGCGCTCTGCCCCGGGCACGGGCCGGGGAGGACTTCACGGACCGGGTGATGGCCCGTCTGGACGCCGTGGAGAACGAATCCCGGGCCGACGCCGTGCCCCTGCGGTGGCTGCTCGCCGTCGCCGCCGTGGTGGTCTGTGCCCTGGCTCTCTCCTTCCTCTTCGTCCAGGGCCAGCGCGAAGCCCTCACCCCCGCGGAGCAGGCGGAGGTCCACCGCCTCCTGGAGCAGCACCAGCAACTGGAAGAGGAACTGGCGGCGGTGCGCCGCGCGGTCCAGGAGACCGAGCCGGTCCTCTATCTGGAAGGGCTGCCCACCCCCGGCGGGCGCAGTGTGGATCTGGTGGTGGAAATGCCCACCCAAGTTCGCCCCGCCGCCTATCGCCTGGACTGAGCCACACGATCGATCAACCCATTCCGAGATAACCCAAGGAGACTTTCGATCATGAACCGACAATTCCGCGTTCTGACCCTCGCCGCCCTGGTGGCGACCCTGCCCACCTTTCTGCCGGGCGCCTCCGCCCAAGAAGACGCACCCAAAGCCGAGGGGGCCCAACGTTTTGAATTCCACCGTCGAGTTCCCGCCCCGGAAGGGGAGGCCCGCTGGGAGTTCCGGGGGCCGGGAGGTCTGGAGGCGCTTCACGTCGGTCCCCAGGGCTACCTGGGCGTGCAGTTGATCGACATCACCCCGGAACTGCGTCGCCACTACGGCGCGCCGGAGGACGCCGGGGTGCTGATCGGCCAGGTTGTGCCGGATAGCCCCGCGGCCCAGGCGGGGTTGCAGGTCGGCGATGTGCTGACCCGGATCGACGGCGAGCCGGTGAACGGTCCCATGGATATCACCCACCGCGTCCGCTCCAAGGGGGACGGCGAGCCCGTCACCGTCACCGTCCTGCGGGACGGCAGCGCCCTGGACTTCACCGCCCAGGTGGTCCTGCGGGAAGGCGTGGGAGTCCCCTCCATGCCCGGCTTGCCGCGGGTGCATTTCGTGCCCCGGGGGCAGTTCGAGTTCCGCGGTGACGATGGCACCGTGGTGGATCTGGAGAACCTGCCGGACCTCCAATGGTTCAATGCGGAAAAGATGGGGGAAGTCTTCAAGAGCCCCCAATGGGAGGTTGCCATGGAGCAACTCCAGTCCGGGCGTGGCCCCCTGCTGGAGCGCATCGATGAGCTGGAGAAGCGCCTTGCGGAGATGGAAACGCTGCTCAAGAAGCTGGACAAGAAGTAACGCTCTGCGCGGTCGTGCCCGCCTCGGGGATCACCCTGGGGCGGATTTTCCCTGGGGCATCCTGGTCTGGTGAGCCTCCAGCAAGGCGACCACTTCCCCATGGCCCCCTTCCCGAGCCCGCTCCAGTGCCGTGTGACCCTGGTCATCGCGGGTCTTGGGGTCGGCGCCGTGGTCCAGGAGAAGGGCCACCACCGCCGGAAAACCCTGGCTGGCCGCCAGCAGCAGCGGTGTCACCACCCCGTGGTTCACCACATCCCCGGGCTCATCGATCCGCGCGCCGTGTTCCAGCAAGACGCGGGCGGTTTCCACTTCCCCCCGACCCGCCGCCAGCAGCAGCGGGGTGACCTCGCCGAAGGCGTCGATGAAGGTAGTCCGGTTGGCGTCGGCCCCATGGTCCAGCAGCAGGTTTACGATCGCTCCCCGGCTGCGGGCGGCGGCGAAGACCAGCGCGGTGTTGCCGTCCCGATTGCTGGCATCCACCGCCGCCCCCGCCGCCAGCAGGTCCCGCACCAGGGCTTCATCGCCGCGATAGCTGGCGAACATCAGCGCCGTGACGTGGTTGCGGTTGGCCCCATCGACCGCTGCCCCCGCCCGCAGCAGCTGCTGGGCTGTCGCGGTGTGGCCCCCCAGGGTCGCCAGCAACAGCGGCGGGTTGCGGTGTTCCTCCCGTCCGGCCCGGTCCAGGTCCGCCCCACCCGCCACCAGTGCATCGATGACTTTCCCGCGCCCCTCCGCCGCGGCCACTTGCAAGGGCGTGCGCCCCTGGGTATCCAGGGGGTTGGGATCGGCCCCAGCGGTCAACAGCCGGGCCACCGCTGCCGATTGGTTCCCCTGCACAGCGAAGTGCAGCGGCGCGGGAAAGGTCAGGGGAAGGTCCGGCGCCGGTCGATCCGGGTCCACCCCGTGGCCAAGGAGATACTCCAGAACCGCGATGCGGCCCTGCCGGGCGGCCCGATGGAGCAGCGAGCCATCCTCCTCCAGGGCGCGATCCAGGGTGCCCCCGGCGGCCCGCAGAAGGTCCGCTACGGCAAAATGCTCCGCCAGTACCGCCTCCTCCAGCGGGTCCCGCACCCCTTCCGGGGACCCGCCCACCGGCCCCCCGGCGGCCAGCAGATCCTTGACGGCTTCCTCGGCCCCCAACAGCGCGGCGGCGTGCAACGGCGTGGTGCCAATGGCGTTGCGCGCTGTGGCCCGGGCGCCGTGGTGGAGCAGCAAGGCCACCATCTCCGCCCCCGCCGCCGGGGCGAAGAAAAGCGCCGTGTTGCCGGAATCGTCGCGGGTTTCCAGTCCCGCCCCCGCCGCCAGCAGGTGACGCACCACCCCGGCATGACCCGCGCCCACGGCCCCCATCAGAGCGGTGCGCCTGTGGATACCGCGTCCCTCTACTGGAGCCCCGGTCCGCAGGCGGTCGATCACCGTGGCGAGGTCCCCCGACGTCGCAGCAGCCAACAGGGCGTCATCCGCCGCCGGGGTTTTCGGGTCCGTGGGCGCTGCGGGCGGGTCGAGCAGGAGCTGCAAGGGATCCACCGGACCCTCCGTCTCCAAGGTCGTGGCGGTGGGTTGCGGCGGGGAGTCTTGGGTTGGGCGACCCTCCGCCGGAAGGCCACCCAACAGGGAAAACAAGACGGTGCCCGCGAGGGGCAGAAGCCAGCGATCCCACGTGTTCATGGTTCAAACCCTATCCCACGGGGATCGCCGGTGCAGGGCCTCAGGGCAGCAACTCTTCGTTGGGCTGCTCCGGAGTCCGCAGTTTCTTCAGGAAACCGAGCAGTCGCAGCTGCTGCTGGGCACTCAAGGCCAGGAAGTTGTCCCGAGCGCCTTGGGCCTCGCCGCCGTGGAACTCGATGGCCTGGTAGAGGGTCGTGGCTCGACCATCGTGGAGGTAGGGGGCCGTGTCAGCGATCCCCCACAGGCGGGCGGTGGTGAACTCGTCGTTGGCCAGGTCACCCCGTTCGAAGGTCTCCGCCAGTCGCGGCCCCATCTTGTGGCGTTTGAGGTCGGCGAAGAGGGGCACGATCAGCCCGGGTCCTTGGGGGTCCTCGGGAAAACCGACTTCCTTGAGATCGATCTCGAAGTAGACATTCTGGGAGGGATCCGTGGCCACTTCCGGGTGGGCCAGCGGCACCGACGTCGAGCGGGTCCTCAAGGCCGGGATGTGGCATTGTACGCAGCCGATCTGCTGGAATATGGAGAATCCCTGGCGGTTCTGGTTGTTCAAGGGATCGATCCCTGGCGGTGGGTTGGTGACATCGAAGATGTGCAGCATGCTCATCTCCGCCACCGTGACCTCGTTGTCGAAACCATCGCCGTCTTCATCGAGATCCTCGCCGATCACCTCCACCGGCTGAATGCCAAAGTGGAATTGCATGGCGCCGCGATCGAAGTCGCGCATGCTGAAGTTCTCCCCCTTGCGACCGAAGGGGCGCACCACCAGGATGTCCTCCGGCGCCACGCCGTCGGTGTCTTCCGGTCCAATGCCTTCCACGTCCAACGCCACCTCGCCCCCCGGCAGGGTGGTGATGTGGCCGAAGTGAACGCCGTGGGTGGTCAGCACCGTGACGGTACCCGGCACGGCGGCCCGGGCCTGGGCCAGCAGCCCTTGAAGGTCTGCGGTCATCTCCTTGCCCAGCAGCTCGACGCCGCCGCCACCGAAGAGGAACGGCGGGTTGGCGAAGCGGCCACTGAAATCCGCGACACCATCGTAGACCAGCGGTAGCGAGGGATCGTGGCCACTCTGGAAGACCACCCGATCATCGAAGGAATCCGCCACATCGATCACGCTGGGCATGATGATGGCGTTTTGCACCATGCCGCCCACGCCGCCGAAACCCAG
>Ga0055474_10000018_pt1 | contig 29473 bp, 20 predicted proteins | sample Muzzi_PWA_D1_FD_57680 | JGI IMG/M metagenome (GOLD analysis project Ga0055474, IMG submission 57680) | Wetland microbial communities from San Francisco Bay, California, USA, that impact long-term carbon sequestration - Muzzi_PWA_D1 | ecosystem: Environmental > Aquatic > Marine > Wetlands ... | reverse complement strand
CCACCAGACGGAAGACCCGCCGCTGATGCTGCCGCACCAGCGCCCCGAAGGCGGCCTGATCCCCGCCCTTGGCCTGCTCCACCAGACGGCTCTCCGGGGCGATCCCAGCCGGGGTGCGGTCGATGGTGACGTTGGACATGGATTGGAGCGTGGCGATCATGAAGGGATAGATGCGGTCCCCGCCCCCGCGGTTACACCCAGGATCTTTCAGGGTCCCCGGACGAAGAATTTTGCCCTGCATTGTAACCGCAGACTCCGGGATCGTATCTGGCTCCGGTGAAGGGCGCGATGCCCGCGCCGTTCGCACCGCTGGAAAGGAACACTGCCATGACCCACCCCAAACGCATCGTCTGGACCCCCGCCGCCACCACCTTGGCTTTCATCCTCGGCCTGGTCACCGCCGTGACCCTACCCGCCATCGCCCTCGGCGGCGCTCCCCTGCTGCACCCCTTCGACGGCCCCTCCACGACCCACCGGCTCGCGGAGCGGCTGGCGGAACGGCTGGAACTCACCCCGCAACAAATTCTCGCCATCCGTGCCCAACTGCAAGCGCAGGCCCCTGCGATCCGCGACGCCGTGACCGCCGTCCAGGAGGCCCGCAAGACGCAATTCGCCGCCATCCACCAACACCCCCCGGTGGAATTCGAAATCCGCGCCGCTGCCGCCGAGGTCGCCGAAGCCGCCACCGACCTGGCGGTGCTGCGCGCCGAGGTGGTGGATTCCCTCTACCAGATTCTGACCCCGGAACAGCAGGCGGAATGGCAGCGGATCGAAGCCGATCTCGTGGCGCTGGTAGAGTCCATCCTCGAACGCATCCAGGACCGTCTTGACAATGCGTTGGGCGCCTGAGCCCACGCGAATTCTCTCGCCCCGCGACCGGCTCCTGCGGGCAGGACTCGGTCGCGGGGCTTTGCACCGAGGAGCCTTGCCATGAAATTCGCCTTTCTTCTCATCCCCTGCACCGTGCTCGCTCTGGGCGCGACGACCAGCAGCGCGGATCCCCAGCAGCGGGAGCGCAACCGCAACCGGGAGCGCTCCACCACTACCACCGAGCGCAGCGTTTCCCCAGAGAGCACCCCCCAGCGTTCGAGCCGGGAGCGCACCACGGAACGCAGCGAGGAACGTTCGACCGACTCCATCGACGCTAGCCAACTACCGGACAACCTGCCCCAGCCCAACCCCGCCCAGCAGGCCAATCTGCAACAGTTGAAGAACGATCTGACCACCCTGGGCCAGGGTGCCCAGGCCGCCGAGGACGAGATCCGGCAACTCGCCGCACACCTCCAGGGCATGGCGGTGCAACCCCCGGATCCGGCGCTGGTGCAGCAGCTGGCGGAGGATCTGGCCGCCGCCGTGGCGGACAGTTCGCTGTCTCCCAAGGAGGCCAAGGAGTTGACCGAGGCGGTCTACGCCGTGCTCAACAGCGCGGGTCTGAGCGCCGCGGAATTGCAAACCCTGCAAAACGATGTGGAGGCCATCCTGCGGGCCGCCGGGGTCGGGCGGGCGGAGATCCAGGCTGTCCTCAACGACCTCCAGGCCATCGCCAACGCCGCCCAGAAACCGGCGGGAAGCAGCACCCGGCAGGCCCCCCGGCGGGGGCGAGGGTAACCGCAGGAAGTCCGAGCCCCCGGGTAGGCTTCAGGCCAGCAGCAGGAGCGCCAGCCCGAGGGCCGCTGGCAGGGCCTGGACGAAGAGAATCTTGCGGCTAGCGGTGGCCGCGCCGTAGAGACCCGCCACCAGCACGCAGGCGAGAAAGAACACCTTCACATTCGTGCCCGCGGCGCCCAGGCTCAGGCCCCAGAACAACCCGGCGGCCAGGAAGCCGTTGTAGAGCCCCTGGTTGGCGGCGAGCACCTTCGAGGCGGTCGCCGCCTCCTGGGTCTGGCCGAAGGCCCGCAACCCGGCGGGTTTGTCCCAGAGGAACATTTCGAGCACGAGGATGTAGACGTGGATCACTCCGACGAGGCCCACGACGATATTGGCGAATAGGGACATGGGGGCTCCTTGCTGCGTTGAAGACATGCGAGGGCGGTCAAGACTTCGGCGGAACGGGATTGGGATTCGTCCCTTCCGCGCCGGGGGCTCCGACTGCCTGGGTTCACATCTATGTTAACCTGACCCTGTGCGCGAGCTCATTTTCTACCATAGCCCTTCTGGGAATTGTCCGATCGAGGACTTCCTCAACTCCCTGGCCGGGAAACAGGCCCAGAAGGTCCTCTGGGTACTTCGTCTGGTAGAGGAACTTGAAACCATACCCAGACAGTATTGCAAGAAGCTCGTCGATAGCCAGGATCTTTGGGAAATTCGGGTCCAGATTGGTGGTAATGCCTTCCGTATCCTGGCCTTCTTTGTGGATGCAAAGGTAGTCGTCTTGACCCATGGGTTCGCCAAGAAAACGCAGAAGGTCCCACGGCGCGAGATCGATCTCGCACAGAAACGTCGGCAGGACTATTTACGAAGGGAAAAACACCATGAGTGACCTGACGGAATACGCACAGCAGCGAGCACAGCGCGACCCCGAATTTGCTGATGGCCTCGAAAGTGGTTACGAAGACTTCAAGATCGGCGTCCTGCTGCGCCAAGCAAGGGAGGCAGCAGGCTTGACCCAACAGGCGATCGCCGAGAGGCTGGAAACGCAGAAATCGGCCATCAGCCGGATCGAAAATCGCGCCGGGGATATTCGCCTTTCGACCTTGGAGCGCTATGCCAAAGCTCTCGGCTGGAGCCTGTCCGTGAAACTGCATCCACCCCAGGAGGCATTGTAAGAGCCTCAGGACCGCCCCATGGCCGCGTCCTGGCCTCGTGCCGCGTTACGCTTTCGCGGAAGGTGGAAACATGCTGGTCAAGGTTGCTCTCCAGCAGACGGACGAAGGCTTCAGCGTCTGGGTCCCGGGATTGCCCGGGTGCTGGTCCCAGGAAGAGACCGCGGCGCAAGCCCTCGCCAACATCCAAGACGCGATCCAGGAGTATCTGGCGGTCGCGGTGGACCTGGTCAACACTGCCTTGCCAAGGGAAGTCGAGGTCGCTGTCTAGACCTGCAAGAGCAGAGCTCGATTCAAGCCATCCGCACCCAGCGCACCAGCGTCTTCAAATTCGGCGGCTTGCCGTACATCAACAATCCCACGCGGAAAACCTTGGCGGAGAGCCAGATGGCGGCGTAGACCGAGAGGGCGCCGATGGCGATGGAGAGCCAGACCTGCCAGCCGGGAGGCGGGGTGGTCGAGGTCAGACGCAGCATCATCACAAAGGAGTTGATGGGTGGCAGCAAGCTGGTGATGGTGGCGAAGAGGGAGTTGGGATCCCGGGTGATGGGCATCCACAGGAGCCACGGCACCATGATGATCAACATCACCGGGGTGAGCAGCGATTGCGCCTCGCGGATATCGTTCACCGCGGCCCCGATGGCCGCCATCAACGAGGCCACCACCAGGTAGGCGATGAGGAAGAAGATCATCAGGTAGAAGAAGAGCCACGGGTCCACCAACCCCATCAGGGCAAAGGAGACCAGGGTGGCGATACCCAGGGCCGAGTACAGGGAGAGCATCAGGAAGCCTACCCCCAACTGGCCCAGAATCTTGCCGGTCATCAACTGGATCGGTGAGACGGCGGAGAGGAGCACTTCCACCACGCGGCTCGATTTTTCCTCGATGGTGGTGGTCATCAGCTGCTGGCCCGCGGTCATCACCGAGACCAGGAGCAGGGCCATGAAACCCATGGGCAACAGCATGTTGATGAGTTCGTTGGCCTCCCGCTCCCCCTTGGCGCTGACCTCCTTGGGGCGCACCCGCGCCACCTGGGTCATGGCCTGAATGGATACCGGATCCAACCCCTCCCCGGAAATCCTCGCCTCGACGATGGCGCCCCGCAGGGCGTCGCGAATGGCGTCGGTGATCCGATCATCGAGCTTCTCCCGGATGTACAGGTCGTAGGTGCCGTAGCCCTCTTGCCCATCGATCACGCGGACCGCGTTGTCGTGGAGCACCACCACCGCCAGCCGACCACCGCTCTGGATATCCCCGGTCAGGAGGGCCTGTTTCTCCGCCTCCAGATCCGCCCCCGTGGACAATTCCGTCACCTGAATCGTGGGCACATCCCCCAGGGCCTGGTCCAGTTGCTGCTCCATCATCTTGGACGCCGCGGGATTGGCGGCGGTCATCTCTTTGACCGCGTCCGGCATGACCTCGTCGATCGACTCCTCGATCTCCCGCCGCCGTTCGACGAAGCCCTCCGGGGAAAGGTACTCCGCCACCGTCGCGGTCACCGCTCCGGAGGGATCCACAAGGGCCACCTCGCCATCGATCTTCGGCGCCTCCTCGTTGATCAGGATGGGGAGCACGATCACCATGACACCGATGATCACCGGCAACACCAGGACACCGATCAGGAACGCTTTGGTGAGCACCGTGGCCAGGAACTCTCGCCACGCGATATGCAAGATCTTCTTCACGTCAGGGCCTCCCGCAGATCCTTGGTTTCCTGGTCGGCGAGGGCGTTGGCCTCCGTCACGATCTGGATGAAGACATCCTCCAGGGTGGGCCGGTACAACTCCACGCGGGAAGGGGCGAGCCGCGCCGCGATGGCCTGCACCGCCGTGGCCGCGTCGGAATCCTCCGCCAGTTGGACCCGGTAGTGGCCATCGCTGGCGATGACCCCTTCCACCTGGGGCAAGGCACCGAGGGTGCCCGCCACGTCGACCGCCGGATCCTGGGGCTCGAAGAGCACCGCCCGGGGATCGTAGTTGGCCCGGATGGCCGACAGGGGGTCATCCAACACCTTGAGGCCGTCATGGATCATGATGATGTGGTCACAGAGCTGCTCCGCCTGGTACATGACGTGGGTGGAGAAGAGGACCGTCGCTCCCCGCTGGTGCTGCTCCAGGATCAAATCCTTCAGGAGGCGCATATTGACCGGATCGAGACCGCTGAAGGGTTCGTCCAGGATCAGTAGATCCGGCTCATGGATCACCGCCGCGATGAACTGGATCTTCTGCTGCATCCCCTTGGAGAGTTCCTCGCACTTCTTGTGGGCCACATCCCCGAGCCCGACCCGCTCCAGCCACCTCTGCACCCGCTCCTTCATGCCCGGCCCGTCGGCGTCCTTGAGCACCGCCATGAGCCGTAGGAAGGCGCCGACCTTCATCTTCTTGTAGACCCCCCGCTCCTCCGGCAGGTAGCCGATGCGGTCCTTGGCCTCCAGCGCGGATTTGTGCCCCAGCACGGCAAGCTCCCCCGCGTCGGGGAAGAGGATCGACATGATCATGCGAATGGTGGTGGTCTTGCCGGCGCCGTTGGGGCCGATAAAGCCGTAGAGGGAGCCCTGGGGGACGACCAGATCCAGATCCCGCACGGCGGCTTTGGAACCGAAAGTCTTGGTCAAACCCCGCAGGGAAATGGCGGCGTCCTGGTCCGTTCTGGTGGTCGTCATCAGCTCCTCGTCTCCTCGTCTGGTCGGCTCCGTAGTATGTCACGGGGCTACCCGGGGGATGAAGCGAGGCGACGATGCCAGAGGAGGCCAGGAGGAGCAGGGTGCCCCCCCGACCGGGGAGCACCGAGAACCGAAGGTCAGGAGCCCTGTGGGGATTGCCTTTCCCGCCCATCCGGGAAAGAAGGGGGCAGCGGCGGTCCCCCTGGTGGGCTTCCGGGGGGACCGGGCGGCGCCGGGTCGAAGACGATGATTTTGGGGGTGTGTTCCCGTTGCGTGCTCTCCCCCTCCGCGTCCCGCACCCGGACCACGGGGAAGTACACCCCGAAGGCCTCGTAGACGTGCGCGGGAATGGGGGTGACGGAAGATTCCTCGAACACTCCATCGCCGTCCCAATCGTAGTCGTACCCCACCACCGGACCTTCCGTCTCCAGGGTGAAGGCCAGCGGCTCCCCCACCGTGCCGGGGCAGAACCGACGGGTGCAACCCTCGGCGACGAAATCCAGGATTTCCACCGCGACCCGGCGCCGGTGGGCGTCCAGAATCGAGAACCCGGCGCGGTAGAAATGATCCCCCGCGAATTTGCCCATGCGCGGCGAGACCCAGTTGAAACCCGTCTCGTTGGTGCGATAGTACGAACCCCAATACGCCGCCGAGCCCACCGGACGGGGGGCCGCCGGATCGGTGACATCGTAGAGTCGGTCCGGGTTCTCGTCGGTGGCGCACGCCTCGCCGGTGCCGAAGTGCAGGAACGGCGTGCCCAGGGCATCCTGGGAATCCGTCACGAAGCGGTGGACCCCCACCGCCCCCGGTCCCTGCCACAGAAGATCCAGCTCCGCCAGGGAACACTCGCCATCAGCGGCCGTCAGGCAGCCGCCCGTATCGCGGTAGATGCGTTGGTCCTGGGCAGCCTGGACGGCCAGGTGGTAGGCCCCGTCCCGCCACCAGAGAGCCACGCCGAAAAGCGGTTCACCGTCCATCAGGCGCCGCTGGGGCCTGGCCAGATCGGTGACATCCCAGATCTCGATCCCCGGCTGCTGGGCATCGCCGGAAAAGGCCACCAGCGTCTGCCCCCCCTCCGGTGGGGACGCCCCATCGACGTACGCCGCCCGGCCCCGATCCCCCAGCCGCCCCAGGAACACCCCGGGGCACACGGGGGAATCACCGGGATCCCCCTCTTCGACACAGGGCAGGAGGGGCAGATCCAGCGCCGCCGTCAGATCGTAGACGAACAACCCCCCGCTCTCCATGGCGGCGAAACCAACGTCCCGGTCCCCCAGGGAGGTGCTGTAGACCTGCTCGGCGGTGAAGCCCACATGCTGGTAGACCGCCACCGGCTGGGCCTTGTCCGCGGTATCCCAGACCACGATGCCGGCGTTGGCGACCAGCGCCGTGGCGACCACGGTATCCACCCCTTCCGGAGCATCCACGTCCCGGAAGGCGAACTTCTCGGAACCGGGGAAGCGGGGCACCGGGTGGTTGTCGGTGAAGTTGCTGCACTGATGGGTCAACCGGACCGGTTGCCCGGCCCGCGCCTCGGTGGTGGCATCCCAGATCTGGAAGCCGCGGTTGGTGACCACGAAGAGCCACCCATTCTCCACGTCCAGGGCTTCGAAATGGGGCTTGTCGCAGCCAAAAAAACGCGCCCGATCAAAGGCGGTGTTGTCACGGGTTTCCGGCAGTTGGGAGAGCACCCCATCCGCGGGCTCCATCTCCCCCCACAATTCCACCGGTGCACTGCGGGCTGGAGTGTGGCAGACATCGAAGAAACAACTGCCTTCGATGCACTCGGGCTCGTCCTGGGCTGGCGCCGGAATCGCCAGCCATGCCAAAACCAGAGCCAGGCTAGCGACCTGAAGCAGACGACCAGTACATTTCATCATGATGCGTACTCCGCTCGTTGGAGATCCTTGTGTGCCCGTCGGAGCGATTTATAGCACAGCAGCATAGAAATGCCAATAGAGCTCAATCCGCCATCAGCACCGCGCACGGCTCATGCCGTGGCCCCTTCGCATCGCACACCGCGAAACGGATCTTTCCGGGCACTCCCTGGAGGGTGGCGGAGCCGTAGAGGCCGTCCTTGCGCACGGCGTAGAAGGTGAGGCCGAAGCCGGGCCGATCCCCGGCCCACAGCGCGGGCTGCCACCGGGCTCCCCGCCGCGCCTGCTGGACCACCCGGCGCAACGCCTCCAGGCAAGCTTCCTCCGGGGTGGCCCCACCGCGCATTGTCTCGACCACCAACCAGGCGCCACCGGAGAGAATCGCCGCCTCCCCCCGACCCGTGCCGCCCGCGCTGCCGACCTCGTTGTCGCAATACAGGCCGCAACCGATGAGCGGGGAATCGCCGATCCGGCCCGGGATCTTGAAGGCCAGCCCACTGGTGGTGGTGCAGCATCCCAGGTCGCCGTTGGGCGCCAGGACCGAACAGTGGATGGTGCCCCAGGGCCGTACCTCGCCCTGGGGGGCCGGAGCCGTCGGATCCAGATCCTCCGTTGGACCTGTACCGATCGCCGGGCCGTGATCGTTCAGCGGCCACAGCCGATCATCCTCGGACCGCCGGGCGCGCCAGCGCAGCCAGATCTTGCGGGATTCTTCGGTGAGGAGGTTTTCCTCCGGAAAACCGTGCTCCAGGGCGAACCGCCGCGCCCCCTCCCCCACCAGATTGACGTGGTCGGTGCGATCCATCACCAATTCCGCCACCTGCGCGGGATGCTTGATCCCCTCCAGCGCCGCCACCGAGCCCGCGTTGTGGGTCGGGCCGTCCATGCACGCCGCGTCCAGTTGCACCACGCCCTCTTCGTTGGGCAAGCCGCCGTAGCCCACGGAGGTATCCGTCGGATCCGCCTCCACCACGGCGACCCCCTGCACCGCCGCCGTGACCGGTCGCACCGACCGCTGGGCTACCGCCGCCACCGCCTGCTCGACGGTCTGCAAGCCGTTGGCGGAGGCGATGGCCACCGCCTGGCCCGTCGCCGTGGGTCGGCCTTCGCCGAAGCCCGGCAGTGCCGCGGCCACCAGGCCGGTGCCCGCCAGTTTGAGGAGCGTACGGCGATCAACACGGTGGGCGGAAATCTTCTCGGTCATGACGCCTCCAAGGTTGGGTGGGGAAGGGTGGGTGGAAAGCGTAGCATGGGCGTGGAAGCCGCTACTCCAGGTACCGCCGGAACTCCCCTTCGAGATACTCCCGAAACCCCGCATCCAGCGCCGACCACTCCTTCTCAAGGGCCTGCTGCAAGGTCGTAGGCGTCAGGGGCTCCCCCTCCGCGCCCTGCCCGAGAAAATGCCGAAAACGCGGCGCCAGGCCCGGGTCGTCCAGCAGGTAGCGTAGGAAGAAGGCACTCTGGGCGTAATGCTCCTCCTCATCCCCCGACTGGACAAAGGCGCCCCAATCCATCTCCACCAGCGCCTCCAGGGGCGTCAGTTCGCCTTCCGCCCTGGTGCGCCGTAGGCGCTCCAGAGAGCCGTAACCCAGGCGTAATTGGTACACCGTGCCGCCGGTGCGCCGCGCGCCGCCCCCCAGGCGGGTGAAGTCCACCCGCCCCTCGGCGTCCCGAAAGCTCAGCGAGACATCTTCCGCCATCCCTTCATTGAGCCACGGCGGCAACGCCGGACCCAGCGCCCGGCGATTGATCAGGTGGACCAGTTCATGCATCAGGGTGGAGGCCACCTCGTCCGTCGGCTGCCTGCCCTGGTACAGCGCCACGATGCCGTGCCCGGTGTGCCCCCGGGGGTTGAGCCCCGCGAGGTGGGCTTCCTCCCGCTGGAAGGCCCGGTAATCCGCCTCCGCCCGGAAGAGGACCACCGTGGCGGCGGCAGGGTGCTGGGGCGTCAGGCCGTAGCGCGCCGCGTACGCCCCTTCCACCGCCCCCGCCACCCGATCCAGCGCCCGATGGAGCACCCCATCCTCCACATCCGTCAGCAGCGGATACGCCCCCACCCGGCCCTCCAGCACGGCTCCCAGCCCGGCGCGGGCGGCCTCCAGCAATCGGCGTTCCGCAGGGAGCCCGGGGACCGGCAACACCGGCGCCGCCTCCCGCCCCAGGGGAGGATCCGTCAGCAAGGTCGCCGCGGAGACCGGGATCCAGCCGTCTACGCCCCCCAACCGTACCCGCGCCCACCCCTGCCGCTTCTCCAGAAAACTGAAGCGTTGGGGCGCCTCCAGGGTGAGCCGAACCGGCGCCGTGGGGTCCGGCGCCTCGCGCACCGCCACCCCAGCCCGGAACCAGCGGAACTCCCGGGCTCGGAAGCGTTCGATCTGGGCATCGACCGCCGCCTCTCGCCGCGCCGCCAACGCCTCCAAAGCCGCTTCGTCCCGAGGCGGTCGTCCTTCCCGCACGATCCGCGGCGGCGATCCCTCGGACCCTGCCACCGTTTCCGGTTCCACCGGACGGTACGCCTCCCGCAGTCGCTCCGCCCACGGCCCGACCACCGGCCACTGGACCAGAGGATCGAAAACGGGCGATTGCGGGTGGTACGTCAGCCAGACCACGCCCCCGGCTCCGGCGAGGAGCAGAAAGAGCAGGACGTAGAGGATCCAGGGACGGCGGCGCATGGTGAATGAAGGTACCTCAAAGTGGTTCTACGCACCCGGGCGGGAAGGTTGCGGCAGCGCCGATCAGATCGAGATCCTGAGCCGCTTCATCTTCTTCAGCAGGCCGTTGCGGGAAACTTCCAGTAGCCGGGCCGCATGGGTCTGGTTGCCGTCGGATCGGCGCAGCGCCTCGCGGATCAGTTCCGCTTCAAACCTCTGGAGCCGCCGCGTGAGGGCCAGCGTCTCCCCGCCACTGTGCTTCACGGCACCCTCGGCCACGACGCTACGGATCCCTTCCGATAGCAGGTGCGAATCGAGAATCTGTCCAGCGCTCGCGCAGTGCACCAGTCGGCGTACCTCGTGGGCCAGTTCCCGCACGTTGCCGGGCCAGGGGTACTTACATAGCAATTCAAGCGCCCGGGAGGAAAGACCCTGAATCGGAGTCCCCGTCTGTCGACAAAAAGCTTCCAGAAAATGTTCCACCAGCCGCGGAATGTCGCCATCACAACGGCGCAAAGGGGGGACTTCCAAGAGGGTACCCGCCAGGCGGAAATATAGGTCACGGCGGAACTGCCCCGTGTCCATCTGCTGATGCAGATCGGCGTTGGTGGCCGACAAGATCCAGACATCGATCTTGCGAGTCCGCCCTCCCAGAGGGCGAATTTCCCGCTCTTGCAAGACCCGCAACAACTTGGCCTGGAGATCTGGTGGCATCTCCCCGATCTCGTCGAGGAGCAGAGTGCCGCCGTTGGCCTGTTCGAAGATCCCTGGTCGAGGCTCTACCCCCGTCGCCACGGCGCGACCGATACCGAACAACTCAGACTCCAGCAAATCTTTGGGGATCGCGGCACAGTTGAGGGCCAGGAACGGCCCCCGCCGACGGGCGGACGAGGTGTGCAGGGTGCGGGCGATCATCTCCTTGCCGGTGCCGGTCTCCCCCTGGATCAGAACCGCCAGATCGCCCTGGAGCAGCCGTGTCATCTGAGCGTACAACTGAGCATAGGCGGGGGCAGTACCGGGGCAGTACTCCAGGGGGAAGTGCAGTGTCGGGCGCCTCAGATTGTCCTCGACGCCGATTTCGCGCTGCGTCTCCACGCTGGTGGTGGGTTCTTCCGAAGGTCCGGGGCGGAACTCGATGGCCAGGCTCGCCTGCTCGGCTTCCAGCGGCTCCAGCAGGAATCGCACGGGGCCGAAACGGACTTTTGTGCCGGGCAAGACTCGGGCATGCCGAATCGAGCGCTCGCCGACGTAGGTGCCGTTCTTGCTGCTGTGGTCTTCCACCAGAAGGGCCCCTGCCGCAACCCGCAGCGTCGCGTGGTGCCGGGAGACGCCGGGCACTTCGAGCACCACATCGTTCGTGCGAGAACGACCGACCCGAACCTCGTCGGCGAGCAGATTGAACACCCTCTCACGACCTCTCACCGGGCCGCGGAGGCGGAATCGTTGAAACTCGTGAAGGGCGCTTTGCACCGGCGCAGAAGTATCAGGCACTGGAGCCTCCTCAGGATGTTGGTGCAGCGACAGCGAATATAGAACCCTAATCATACAGGAATACCGCATCGACGAACTTTTGGTTTCATTGCCCACGACTGTGAGCAGATTGCCAACGCGCGTTGGCAATCGATGGGCGCGGGAAAGCGCACATCAGCATCCTCCGCAAGCCCTGGAGAAATCTCTTGGAATCCAGCTTTGCCCCATGGAATCAGCCTGTTCGCTGAAATGCTCACGACCCAGGGACCGCCGTCTGGAGATAATCCGCCCACCTGGTATCCCCCTTGCGATGAGCCCCTCCTGACAGGCCATCTGTGTGGATGGCCCCCCCAAGAATTCATCGCACAGGAGAGATCATCATGATCCGATCGAATCATTTGTCTAGATGCAGAAACCTGGGCCTCGCCCTGGCCCTGCTCGCCGCCCTGGTGCCGGGGTTGGTGTGGGGGGCGGGGGATCCAGAACCCGTCACCGAAATTCCTGAACTGATCGTATTGCTAAGCCCGGAAGGGGAGGCTCTGGAAGCCGAGGCCGTGGTGCAGGCGTTCCAGAATCGCCGGACTCTGCCGGAGAGCCTGAAGGTGGGCGAACCCGTGGAGGTTCGCTTCGCCCTGACCCATCGGGCGAAGCGGGAGCTGCGCCGGAAGCTCCTGGCCCAGCCCGAGCACCCCCGGGCGCGGCTGGAACGCTACGTGGTGTTCCGCTACCCGGACGGCACGGATCTGGACGCCGTGCTGAGCCGGTTGCGCCGGGTGCCCGGAGTGCTGCACGTGGAGAAGAATCTGCTCTTCTCCCTCTCCGTGACGCCCAACGACCCCCTTTTCCCGGCTCCCCCCATCAGTCCGCCGGATCCGGAAGGCGGCCAGTGGGGCAGCCGGGCTCTCAATCTGGAAGCCGCCTGGGATCACGTCAAGGGCAACGCCTACGTGGGCCTGATCGACATCGGCATCCAGGTGGACCATCCGGATCTGCGCGCCTTCCCGAACTTCTCGGAAGGGCCGTTGGGCGAAGTTTGTGAGTACGATCCGGGTTCTTCCTTCGAGGGCGGCAACTTTCGACCGCAATTCTCCTGGGATTTCACGGATACCACCAATGGCCAGCCGGCAGAGGATTGCAATCCCGACACCCGGGATCCAGCGGCTTTCTCCGGCAATGCCGGTCACGGTACCCACGTGGCCGGTATCGTCGCTGCCACCACGGACAACAACCTGGGGGTCGCCGGTACCTGCTGGCATTGCAGCCTGATGATGACCAAGGCCAGTCTGCGGTCCAGCAGCATCGTGCTGCCCCTCTCCACCGGCGCCGACGCCCTGACCTTCCTGGTGGATAAGGGCGCTCAGATTGTGAGTATGAGTTGGGGGCTGGCGGGGCTCGACTGCGCCGGTGCCCAGAACGAATTGGGCATGATGTGCCAGGCTCTCACCCTGGCGGACAGGCGCGATGTCGTCATGACCGCCGCCCCCGGCAACGACAAATTGCCCGTAGAGTTTCCCGCCAGTGACTCCCGGGTGATCTCCGTCGGCGGTATCGAGGCTAGCGGCGCCTTCTGGGACCGGGCCGATGATGTCGGCTGCCCCTGTGACCAGCCCGGCGCGCCCGGTATCTGTATCACAATCCCCACCTGGGAATGTGGCTCCAACTACACTCCCGGCAGCGTGGATACCCTGGAGAATCAGGATCTCGTCGGCCCCGCCAAGTCGATTATGTCCACCCTCTACGAGGGCTTCGACTGGTGCCAGGAGAGCGGCTCTCTGGCGGGATCCGGCTATGGCCTGTGCACCGGCACCTCGATGTCGGCGCCCTACATCGCGGGGGTGGCGGGTCTGCTGCGCTCGGTCAATCCTCTGTTGACCAAGAGCGAGATCCGTACGGCCCTGATCACCAACGGCGATCGCACCACCTGGCATCCCCAATTCGGCTGGGGTTTGCCGGATGCGGACGCGGCGGTGGAGGATGTCTTCGGTACGGTGGGCGGTCAGGTTCTGGCCAACCGGCTGACCCCGCTGTTCACCCTCTACAGCCCGGACGCGGAGACCCATCTATCCACCAGCGTGCCCCAGATGGCCTCGGCGGCCATCGATGATGCGGAGACGTACTACTTCCCTCGTCCCCAGAGTCCGCCGGTCGGAGGCTACGACGATTTCCCCCGCATCTGCGTGGTGGGCCCTTGCCCGGACCCCCGGGCTTCCGCCTACGTCTTCACCTCCGAGAACGCTCCAGCCCCCGGCCTACCTTCCCTGGTGCCCCTGTACCGCATGAGCTTCGACAAAGACTTTGGCGGCAACCCTCAGAACCGCTCCTTCTTCTACACCACCGAGGTGGTGGGCATCGAATTCGGCAAGGATATCGACTACGAGTTGGACGGCATCGAGGGTTATATCTACCCCCGCTGCACCCCGGAGCCCGGTTGCATTCCCGCCGGTGCCGAGCGCCTGTACCGCCTCTACCACTTCAACCGTGACGACTACGCGATCTTTCCGGAATCGGAGCTGGCCAGCTACCAGGCGGATGGCTACGTCGGCCAGCCCAGCCTGAACGACTGGATCGGCTACGTCTACCCCAACACCGATAGCGATGGAGACCACGTGATCGACGGCTTTGAGGGTCTGATCGGAACCGATCCTCAGGACGCCGACAGCGACTGTGATGGCCTCTCCGACGGCGAGGAAGTGATCGTCTACGACGGCGACGGTTATGGGGATCCGCTGGATGGCAGCTGCAATCCCGACATCGTCCTCTCCGACACCTTCACCGGCAACGGTAGCCTGAACGGCCGGCCGGTAGAGGTCGGGGGCGTGAACTGGATCGCTCGTCCCGGGGCTGTGCTGAGCGGTAGCCGCGTGCTGGATAGTGCCGCCATCGGCGGGGTGCCCATCAGCGTGACCGTCGGCACCAGTGGGGTGCTGACCTTCCAGGCGGATGTCAATCCGAATGTCTCCGACTGGGTGGGTACCGGCTTTGCCCGGAGCGCGACCCAGCCCTATTGGGGCTGGGGAGAACTGTGGATCCTCGTAAAGCCCACGGGAAAATACACCGCCTTCGCCCAGGGCACGAGCAGCGTTTTGGGCAGCGGCACCATCCCCGGCACGGCCACCAACGGCTACCATCAGGTGGAGATCCACTACACCCCCAGCACCCGCCTGGCGACGTTCTTCCTCAACGGTACCCAGGTTGTCTCGCAGGTTCTGGCCTCGGCGCCGGATATCCAATACGCCGGCTTCCACATGTACGTGGCGGCGGAGGGTGGTGCCCGCCTCGACAACTTCGAGGTGCAGGTACCCACGGCTTCCACGCCGATGGTGATCACGGATGCCTTTTCGGGAGGCGGCCCCCTGAACGGGCGAACGGCGGAATCCGGCAACGCTCAATGGACAGCCCGCGACGCCGCCAGGGTCGGCGGTGGGCGAGTCCAGGACAGCGCGGCCATTGCCGGCGTGCCCTTCGACCCCTCGACCCATCCCGGCGAGCGCATGCTGACCCTGACCGCGGACCTGGATCCTTTCAAATCCGATTGGGTCGGTACCGGCTTCGCCAGCGGGCCTAACCAGGCGTATTGGAGTATCGGACAGCTCTGGGTCCTCGTTCGACCCTCTGGAAGCTACTCCGTGTCTGCGAACCGTACGACCGTGGCCACCGGCACCATTCCGGGGACAGCCACCAACGGCTATCACCACGCCGAGATCCAGTACAACACCCAGACCCGGCTGGCCACAATCTTGCTGAACGGGGTCCAGGTGTTCTCCGGAACGCTGGCCTCGGCGCCGGATATCCAATACGCCGGTTTCCACATGCACACGGCAGCGGAAGGCGGCGGCAAGATCGACAACTTCGAGGTGCGATCCGTCGCCCTGCCCTGATCGCCTTTGACGATCGACCCTCTATCCGCCCCCCTCCCGAGCCTCGAAAGCCCGGGCGGGGGGCTGCTCTTCCTGCTGCCCTCCCCCGACAGCTCTCGAAACCTTCGCAACGGAGAAACAGTATTGCCGAGAAACGGTAGAATGCAGAACAAAAGAAGGGAACACAAGGAGGCTTCTCCCATGATGACGACCCGTTGGCTCGGCGCGCTCTGCACCCTCGTCCTTCTCTCCACTCTCTTCACAACCCCGCCAGCGGCATCGCAAGAGGCCGACGAGGCCCAAGTGGCCCAGCAACTCCAGGAGGGTGTCCGGCTGCTCGCGGATCGCTATGCCAGTATGCGAACCTTGCGCAAAGCCTGCAAGCATTTTGAAAAGGCCCGGAAGGTTTCGGAAGGGAATTGCCCTGCCTGCGAGCTGGGCCTGGCGGTGGCCTACAATCGCATGGGGGATTATGGCAACGCTCGCCGCAGCGCCCTGCGCGTCCTGGAATGGAGCGACGACCCCAACAGTCTGGGATTGGCCCACAACGAGTTGGCCCTGGGTATCTTGCTTCACACCCGGAAGCCCGGGCGGCACGAGATACGCCGCATGGAGGAAGAACTCCGCAAGGCACTGGAGATCTTGCCGGAGGACTCCCCCCACCAGGACGGCATCCGCCTGAATCTCGCTGCCGCCCTGGAGTGGCAGGGGAACCTGGACGAGGCGCTGGCCCTGATTCAGCCTCCCCTGGATCCCGCGCTGGTGGAGAGATTCGCAAAGTCCCCGCCGCAGGAAACCGTGGGCGATATGACGCCGCCGGTCAAAATTCACACCCCTACGCCCCAATACAACTCCATCGCCCGCGCGCGCCGTATTCAGGGGGCCGTGATGCTCCAATGCATCATCACCAAGGAAGGCTCCGTCGTGGAGGTGCGGGTTCTGCGGCCCGTGGAAGGACTCACCGCCACGGCGGTGGAAGCGATTCGCCGATGGCGCTTCAAACCGGCGACGATAGACGGCAAACCCGTCGATGTGCTCTATAATTTGACCGTCAATTTTACCATCGGGTAGGCTCTGCCGGCACCCCTACAAATACCCCAACGCCTTCAGCCCCTCCTCCTGCTCCTTGGAGAGCACCCCGGCGGCCTCGACTTTGGCCTTCTCTCCCAATTCGCCTTCCAGGCGGGCCAGCAGGGCCTCCGAGGCCCGCTCGCAGGGGGCGGGGACCCAGGCGCCGTCCACGGTGTCGCGGGCGGCGCATTCGCCCCCGTCCTTCCACACCACCTGACGCTCCAGCAAACGCTGCACGCCGTAGAGGTGGGGGGCGACCCGCAGGTGCTCCGGCAGGGGGTGAACGCGGCTTTCGTGCTCCTCCAGGATCACCACCCGGCGCGGGTCGGCGACCGCTTCGCGATCCCCGGCCCGGGGCAGGGGGCGCCCGTCGAGCCCCTCCGGCACCGGCAGCCCCACCACCCCCAGGACGGTGGCCATCACATCCACCTGGGAGACCGTCGCCGGGACCCGCTCCCCCGCCGTCTGGTGGGGCCATTTGACCAGCAAGGGGATCTCCACCAACTCCGGATCCACCCGCCCGGCGTGGGAGACCACCCCGCCGTGCTCGCCCAGCATCTCGCCGTGATCCGCCACGATGAGGATCAGGGCGCGGTCGTAGAGGCCGTACTGCTTCAAGGTGTCGAAGAGACGCCCCAACTGGTGGTCCATGAAGGCCACCTCCGCCAGGTACGCGGCCCGCATGTAGGCGGCGATACCCTCGTCGATGGGCGCCGCCACGCCATCGACGATGTGCCCCCACGCCGAGTTGACGCCCCGGTCGAAGGCTTCCCACAGGGGCTTGCCCGCCAACGCGGGGCGGTAAGCGTCCAGGTTGACCCGCTGCTGGAAGGGCAGCGGCGCCTGGTACAGGGCATGGGGATCGAAGTAGTTGGCGAACAGGAAGAGGTCCTTGCGGTGGTGCTCGTCCAGGAACGAGACCAGATAGTCCGTCAGCCGATCGCCTTTGGTCTCGAAGGAGTCCGGGTTGCGGTACAGAGCGAAGCCCTGCCCCACGCCGTAGGTGTGGCTCGCCAGCTTGCCGCCCGCGAAACCCACCGTCCAATAGCCCTCATGGCCCAGGATCCGGGCCAGGGTCGGCACCCGGGAAGGCAAGAACGCCTCGGTCACCCCGGCGCCATGATTCGAGGGGTAGAGACCGGTCATCAGCGACCCGTGGGTGGGCAGGGTCCACGGCCCGGTGCTGTAGGCCTGCTCGTAGACCGTGGCGCCCTGGGCGAAGGCTTCCAGGTGCGGCGTCAGCCCCCCGCCCTCGCCCATCTGCCGCAAGGCGGGATTGAAGGGCGAGAGGGCATCCCGACGGGTGGTGTCCAGGGTGATCAGGACGATGGGCGGACGTTCGCGGGCATCCGGCGCCTCGCGGTCCGCCGCCTCGAAGTACGGTGCCCCCCACAGATAGGCGCCCTGCGCTGGCCCCTCCACCGCCAATTGCAACGACTGCGTTCCCGCCGCCCCCGCCAGCAAGGGGATGCGCAGCGGGCGAGTCCCCCCGGGGGGCACTTCCAGGGCGTGGCGGGTACCGCCGATGCGCACCGCGAAGGTGGCGACCTCGCGGGCGAAGTTTTCGACCGTCAGTTCCAGGTACCCGGCCTTCGGCAAATGCACCGGAAGCACCCGACGCCCCGGCCCCAGGAAGAGCAACCCGCCCCGCTTCTGGTGCCCCTCGCCCGCCAGACCCAGATCGAGAAAATCCGCCACCTGGCGGCTTTCCAGCAGGGTCCCCAGATCCAGTTCGGTACGCTCCGCGCCCACCGTGTAGGCCACGGTGGTGAAGGTGTTGTCGTGCCCCGCATCGCCCGGTTGGTACACCCGGCGCAGACCCAGGGCATGACGCCCCGGGGTCAGGCGTTCGGCGGGGATGGTGAAGGCGATCTCGCCGTCGGGTCCCGCCATCGCTGCGGCCTCCTCGCCCCCTTCTCCCACGACCGGCTGGCCATCCCACTGGGCGGCGAAACGGTAGGCCGCCGCCTCCCCGGTGGGGCGGAAGTGGACCGTCAGGGGCAGCGGTTCCCGGGTCCCCCCCACCACGAAGAGCAGCCGCGCGGAACCCCGGAAAAGCCACAGGCTCCGCTGTTCCGTCCACCCCCAATCCCGGTCCGGCGCCACCCACAGCGGTGCCTCCGAGGCCACCGCCCCCTGGGGGAAGACAAAGGCCTCCGGCGCCTCGCCACAACCGGTGAAGAGGACGAAGCCCAACACCGCAATCCATCGATGCATCATGATGAAGGTTCCACGAAGGCCTCCCCTCCGGCGAGGGAGAGGGAGGCCGTCGTGCTCCGGGAGCCTTACGGCAGGGGCTCCAGGGTGAGGGGATCCCGCAGCGGCAGGTGGGTCACCTGACCGCCGAAGAAGTCCTCCATGGTGGCCCGGTGGTCGGCATCACCGGGGGCGATGTCCTCCCACTTGCCGACCACCAGGAAGAGCATCGCCTCCGGTCGCAGGTGCTGCTGGGCGGCCTTCTGAACCGCGTCCAGGGTGACCCCCTGGACCCGCTGGCGCCAGCCTTCCCAGTAGCCATGGTCCCGCCCCAGGAAGGCGTCGTTGGCGTAGGTGCCAACCACCTGCGCCGGGGACTCGAAGCGCAGGGGGAAGCTATCCACCAGGGCGTTCTTGGCCACCTCCAACTCGTCCTGGCTGACGGGCTCGTTACGGATCCGCTCGATCTCTTCCAGGGAGAGCTTCGCCGCCAGGGCGACGGTGGGGCTCTTCGACTGGAAGCTGATGCGGAAATCCGCGGGCCAGAAGGTATCGGAGCTGAGCTGGCTCCCGGCACTGTAGGCCAGGCCCTCGTCGGAACGCACCCGCTTGGTGATCCGCGAGGTGAAGCCACTGCCCCCAAGAATGTGATTCATCACATCCAGAGGGGCCTCGTCGGGGTCCGGCCACTGATTCCACTGCTTGACCAGGTGGCCGATGTAGACCTTGCCCTGGGGAATGTCTTTCTCCACGTGGTAGAGCCCCGGCTGGGGCTTGTGGGTCGGCACCGGCGGGGGCCAGGAGATCTTCTCCCCTTCCCCCGGCCAGTCCTTCAAATAGCCCTCCAGTTTGGCCAGGATGGCCGCCGCATCGACATCGCCGGAGACGGAGAAAATCATGTTCTCCGGTCGCCAGTATTTGCGGTGAAACTCCAGCAGATCCTCCCGTTGGATGCTCTGCAATTGGGCGGCGGTCCCCTGCCGGGCGGCGAAGTAATCCTCGCCGTACAGCAACCAATCCCACTGCCGACTCAGGATCCTGCCCGCGTCGTCGTTGCGCTGTTTGAGCTGCTCCAGCAAGTCGTCCTTCTCCACCGCCAGACGCCCCGCCTCGAAGCCGGGGGTCCGCAGCATCTCGAAGAACAGCTCCAGACTCTCGTCCAGCACCGGGGTGATGCAGTTCATGAACGCCCGGGAACTGGTGGATCCGCCGGAGGTGGAGATGTTGGCGGCCAGGTACTCGACCCGCTCATCGAAGGCCTCGACGCTGCGCTTGGCGGTACCGCCCTGGCGCACCATCAACCCGGTCAATTCGCTGATCCCCACCTGGTCCGCGGGATCTAGAAAGTCCCCCGCCCGGAAACGGATGCTGATGGTGACCAGGGGCAGGTCCCGATCCTCGGCGATGTACACCGGCACCCCGTTGCTCAGGGTGTGGCGATACTTCTCCGCCGGGGGGACCTCAAAGGTGAGCGGCGGGAATTTCAACTCGCTCGGATGGGCCGGGATGGCGCTGGCGGTCTTCGCCGCCTTGGCCTTCTTGCCCCGCTTGGGTTCCGCCTGGGCATCCAGAGTCACCAACGCCACGCTCCCCAGGAGCCCGACGGCCAGGATCATTGACGTCCAGCGCTTCATGAGTCACCTCCCTCGCTGCCGCCTTCCGTGGCGCGCAACTCGTCCAATCGTTCACGGATGGCGGTCTCGAACAGTTGCAGTACCGGCACCATCGGCGGCGGCACCTGGGTCTTGGTGGCCTCGATCCGGGTGAGGCCGCTCTCCAATTCCGCGACGTCGGTGGAAGCCCGCAGGGCTTTCAGCTGGGTCATGATCTGCTGCCGCTGGGCCGCCGGCATGTCCGCCAGAGCCGGCGGAATCTCCTCCGCCTGGGTTCCCGCCTTGCGGGTGTACTGGGCCACGGCGCGGTTTTCCGGCGTGAAGTACTCCTTGGCCACCCGCTTGACGTCCTCCGCGGTGACCGCCAGGGTCTTCTCCGACCAGTAATTCAGGTACTCCCAATCCCCCAGCCCGTCGTAGAGGATCAACTGAATGAGCAGGAAGAAGGGGTTCTCCAACCGGCGGTAGGCGTCGGCGGCGATGTTGTTTTTGACCTTGCGGAGTTCCTCCTCCGGGATCGGCTCATCGATGATGCGCTGCAACGCCTTGTACCACCCCTGCTCCAACTGCTCCGGGGTGGCGTCCCCCTTGGTCTCGGCGAAGAAGGAGAAGGCGCCGGCCCATTTGCGGGATTCCTGGTTGGCCTGGGCGGACGAGGCGATCTCGTCGCCCAACACCAGGGCCTTGTACAGCCGCCCGGTCTGGCCGTTCAGCAGGTTGGCGAGGACATCCAGGGCGTAGGAATCTTTGTGACGGAAGGGGACCGTGTGGTACCGCACCTCCAACTGGGGCGGGCAGTCGCACTCGGCGCTCATGCGCTTTTCCGCCTTCTGTTCCATCTCCATGGTCACCACGTCCGGGGGTTCTTTGGCGCCCCGGGGAATGCGCCCGAAATAGCGCTCCGCCAGGGGTTTCACATCGGCGGCGCTGAGCGGTCCCACCAGCACGGCGGTCAGATTGTTGGGCGCGTAGTAGGTGGCGAAGTACTCGTCCGCCTGGGCCTGGGTGTAGGACTCCAGATCCGACGGCCATCCCACCACCGGCCAACTGTACGGATGGGACTGCCAGAACATGGCGTCGAACTGCTCGTCGTACTTGCCCGTGGGGGTCGATTCGGTGCGCAGGCGGCGCTCTTCATAGACCACATCCCGCTCGGAGTAGAACTCCCGGAAGACGGGATTGCTCAGCCGGTCGGACTCCAACCAGAACCACAGTTCCGCCTTGTTGGCGGGCACATTGATGAAGTAACCGGTGATGTCGTAGTTGGTGAAGGCGTTCAGCCCCGCGGCGCCGTTCTCGGTGTAGGTCTTGTCCAGCTCGTCCTTGATCATCAGCGCCCGTTGCTGCTCGACCAGTTCCTGGAACTCCTGCTCCAGGGCCACCAGTTCCTCGGTGCGAGCGTCATCGGCGAAGGGATCCTCGATCTCCCCCAGGCGCCAGCGTTCCCGCTGCTCCCGGTAGAGGGCGCGAATCTCGGCCTGGACGCGCTCCTGTTCGGCGATGATCGCCAGGTCTTTCTCGATGTCCTGGGTGCCGATGGTGCGGGTGCCCTTGAACATCATGTGCTCAAAGAAGTGGCTGATGCCGGTGATGCCCGGGCGCTCGTTGGACGAACCCACGTGGGCCACCCAGCCGCCGTAAATCGTGGTCAGTTCCGGGCGCTCGACGACCAGGAAGCGCATCCCGTTATCCAGAGTGAAGCTCTCGACCGGAACCTTGGCGGAACCGGACTCCTGCGCGCTCGCCGCGCCGACGAACCCGAGGGCTCCAGTGAGCGCCAGAAGCAGCGCCAGAGCCGCCCCGCGGAGCGAACGAATGTGTTGTTTGTGGTACTTCATGTCCCCTTCCCAAGTTGATGGTGTGGAAATAGTGTGGCGCCGGGGGGCGCGCCGGGTGCGCATCTCAAGTGCGCAGAAACTCCATTCTACGACAAACGCAGTAGGTCCCGCTGGTGTGATACAACACACCCATGCGCCTGATCACCCGTGCCGACCTCGATGGCCTGGCCTGTGCCGCGATCATCACGACCCACGAGACGATCCGCGAGACCCTCCTGGTGCACCCCCAGGAGATCACGGACAAGACCTTCCCGGTCAAACCCGGGGACATCATCGCCAATCTTCCCTATCACCCGGCATGCACCAAGTGGTTCGACCACCACCTGCAAACGGAGTCCAACACCAAGCCCCCCGCCCAATTCGAGGGCCGCTACGGCCACGCCGCCAGCGCCGCTTACCTGGCGTGGGATTACTACGGGCGGGACAAGCGCTTCTCCCAACTGATCGCCGAGACCAACCGCCTGGACTCCGCCAACCTGAACACCGACGACGTCCTGGATCCCAAGGGCTACATCCTGCTGGGCTACACCCTGGACAGCCGCACCGGGTTGGGCAGTTATAAGGAGTACTTCCTGGACTGCCTGGAGTGGATCCTGGAGATGCCCATCGACGAGGTGCTGGAGCAGCCGGATGTCTGGATGCGCTGCGACACCATCAAGAAACAGGACGCCGAGTTCCGCCGCGCCCTCCTGGCCACTTCGCGCATGGAGGGCAACGTGGTGGTGACGGACCTCCGTTCCTACGCCACCCTACCCATCGGCAACCGCTTCCTGATCTACGTCCTCTACCCCCAGGCCAACGTCTCCCTGAGGATCCACTGGGGACCCAAGCGCGAGACCGTCATCGCCGCCGTGGGCCACTCCATCTTCAACCGCACCTGCAACACCCGGGTGGGCGAGTTGATGTCGAAGTACGGCGGCGGCGGTCACCGCGGCGCCGGAACGGCACCCCTGCCGCTGGCCACGGCGGAGGGGGATCTGGAGGAGATTCTGCTGACGTTGCAGAGGAATGGCTAAGGAATGGGTGAGGGGCGGGGGACCGCAGGGGAACGGCGCTCGTAGAGTTCATCCCGTGTCCTACGTCGACCGCCACTGCCACTTTGCACGCGATCCGCGACCTCATTGAGGCCACGGACAGCCTGTTCATGGACACTGCCCTGGTGCGGTTTGGGTCCCCTAACACAAACTCGCCGCGGCAGATGGCGCCTCTGAGCCTCCTTACCCCCACGCCACCGGCAACGCCGCCAGGCGCCGGAATGGGAAGAAGAACTCCCACTCCACCGCCTCGTCAGGGATCGCCAGCCGCAGCTGGGGCAGGCGTTCCAGGAGAATGGGGAAGGCGACCTGGAGTTCCAGCCGGGCCAGGGGAGCGCCGGTACAAAAATGGGTGCCGATGCCGAAGGCGATGTGTTTGTTGTCCTGGCGCTGGATATCGAAGCGATCCGGATCAGGGAAGCGTTCCGGGTCGCGGTTGGCGGCAGCCACCACCGGTAGCACGCGGTCGCCGCGGCGGATCTGCTGGCCGCGTATCTCGCTATCCACCGCTGCCCAGCGCAGGGTGGCGGTGTGGATGGGCGGGTCGTAGCGCAGGATCTCCTCCACCGCGGATTCCACCAGCTCCGGTCGGGAGCGCAGCAGGGCCAGCTGATCCGGATGGCGCAGCAACGCCAGGGTGCCGTTCAACAGAGTATTCATGGTGGTTTCAAAACCGGCGCTGGTGAGCAGCAGGACCATGGCCAGCAGGTCGTCGTCGCTCAATCGCTGGCCTTCCGATTCGGCCTGGATGAGGGCGGTGATGAGGTCGTCCTCGGGCTCCGCCCGCCGCCGGTCGAAGGTCTTCCGCAGATACTCCGTCAGCTTGTCCACCCCATCCTGCACCCGCTGGGCCTCCTCGGCGCTCAAGGGCGGCGCCAGGGGTGCCCAGTCGCGGAGTTTGTGGTGGTCCTCCGCCGGAAAGCCCAGGATCTCGGCGATGACGGTGATGGGTAGGGGGAAGGCGAAACTCTCCTTGAGATCCGTCTCCCCCTGCTCCACGACGGCGTCCAGGAGTTGGTGGGTCACGGTTTCGATCCGGCCCCGCATGGCGCGCACGCGGCTGGGGGAGAAGGCCAGGCTGACCAGCCGCCGCAGGCGAGAATGCTCGGGATCTTCCTGGTTGATCATGCTGCGGTTGCCCAGGGTGACGAAGGGTGGGTCCGGCGGCATGCCCTCGAAGTCCTCCGGGTCGAAGGCCCGGTGGACGTCCTTGACGAAGCGCCGGGTATCCCGCAACACCGCCACGCAATCGTCATAGCGGGTGAAATACCAGCCGATGCCGCGGTTCCAGGAGATGGGAGCGTCGGGGCTGTCCAGGGGGTAGACCGGCGCCTGGCGGCGCATCTCGGCCCAGCCGGTGTGGGGATCGCGCCAGAAGGCCGGGGTCTCGATGGGCCACCGGGGTTCGGGGCGAGGGTTCGAGGTCGTGGCAGGTGTACTCATGATGATTCTCCTCAGGTTGTCTGCGCCAGAGAGGGCAGGCGCGGGGGCCTGCCTTCCCTGGCGAACCGCCCTCCCATCTCGCGGAAAGATGGGAGGGCGACGGCGTGACGGGGTGACGGCTCTAGAAGCGCCACTCCAACGTCGTCCCCCATTCCCGGGGCCGACCGGGGATCCCCAGGTTTGGACCGAAGGCGGCGGCGAAGAAGGCGTTCTCCAGGTAGCGTTCGTCCGCCAGGTTGGTGACGAAGGCGGCGACGTCCCACCGGCCGGAGGGCGGCGAGTAGAGCAGCCGCAGGTTGACCAGACCGTAGGCGTCGGTGACGATGCCCGGCGAGTTGGCGGCGTCGTTGAAGAATTCGGTACGGTAGCTGTAATCGGCGCGACCGATCAACGAGCCCTTGGTGCCGCCATCCCCCAGGGTCCAGGCTTTCTGGACGGAGGCCGAAACCGTCCATTCCGGCGTCTTGGGCAGACGGCCTCCCTCTTCGAGCCCCGCGGGCACGCCGGGATCGAGTTCCGTGAGTTCGTTATCCAGGTAGCCGATCCGTCCCGTCAGGATGAGACCCAGGGCGGGCTGACCTTCGACCTCCAGTTCAAAACCCTGGATGCGGGCGGTGCCAGCGTTCTGGGTGACGAAGACCGGCACCCCCCCCACGTCCAGGGAGGCGGCGAACTGGATGTCCTGGTAGTCGCTGTAGAAGATCGCGGCGTTGGTGCGCAGGCGACGGTTGAAGAAGTCGCTCTTCAAACCCACCTCGTAGGTCCAGACCTTCTCCGGGTCGAAGGCATCGAGACGCTGGCGCTGCTGCGGGCGGCCATTGAAGCCACCGCTCTTGAAGCCTCGGGAGGCGGAGGCGTAGAGCAGCGTCTGGGGCCGGAGCTGCCAGGCCACCGCCAGACGGGGGGTGAAGGCGTCCCAATCCCCCTGGTTGAAGAGGTCGGAGGTCACCGTGCCGAAGCCATCGGTGGCGACAAAATCGAAGGTCTTCTCGTCCCGGGTCCAGCGCAAACCGGCGGTGACACTGACGGTGTCGCTCGCTTCCCAGGTGCCCTCGGCGAAAAGGGCGGTGCTCTGGGTGTCCAGGTCCAGGCGCTGGGTGATGCCATCGCCCACAAAGAAGGCCAGGTTCAGGGGGTTGCCGGCGCCCCCGAAGCAGGGTACGCCGGGGGGCGGCGGGCCGGGATCGCAGAGGAAGGCGGGCACCCCCGGGGGGGAGACGATGGGTCCCGGGGCGGCCTCCAGGGCGGGGAAGATATCGGCGAAGATCCGCTGGCGGTTGATCTCCTGGGGGTTTTCGTCGAAATACATCGCCCCCACCACCCAGGTCAGCGCGTCGTTCCACCCCAGACCGGTGACCTGGATCTCCTGGCTGAACTGGTCCTGGTCCTGGTCCTGCTCGCGCTCGGCGATGAGAATCGGCGAGCCATCGGAGGCGCCCGCGGCATCCACCTTCACGGCCCGGTAGGCGGTGATGGACGTGACGGAGACATCGCGCCCCGTCCAACCGGCGGCGAGCGATGTGCCACTGACGTCGCTATCGTAAAAGCCGGGGAAGGTCTCGAAGGAATCCAGGTCGTTGGGGGTGACCCACTGCTCGGTGTAGACGGGAAAACCCCCGGCCACCGCCGACCGCTGCAGGAAGTCGAGGAGCGGCGCATCCACCAACGACAGCAAGAAGGTATTGCCGGGCGCTTCCCGCAGCTGCGTCAGGTCGCCGACCAGGTCGAAGAGCAGGCTATCCGTGGGCGCCCAGCGCAGGGCCAGGCGGGCGGACAGCTGATCGTCATCGTTGAATTCCTGGCCGGTCAGCAGGGAGCGCGAATAGCCGTCCCGCTGGGTCGATAGCAACGCGAGGCTGGCATCCAGCCCGTCCGTCAGCCGACCGCCCAGGCTGCCCTGAAGATCCCGGCGACTGTAGTCCCCCAGGGTGGCGGCGACCCGGGCGCTGAAGGCGGCGGTGGGTTTCTTGGTGATCAGGCTGATGGCGCCACCGGTGGTGTTCTTGCCGAACAGCGTCCCCTGGGGGCCGCGCAGGATCTCGATGCGTTCCAGGTCCAGGAGATCGAAGACCGCCCCCTGGGAGCGGGCCAGATAGACCCCATCGACATAAATACCCACCGCCGGATCGGAGAAGATGGCGGTGTCGATCTGGCCGACGCCACGGATGAACACCGTGGCCTCGCCGTTCTGATCGGCGAAGCCCCCACCGATGGTGAAATTGACGTTGGGCGCCCAGTCGGCGACCTCCGACAGATCCTCCATGGAGAGTTCCTGGATGGCGTCGGCGCTGAAGGTGGTCAGGGCGATGGGGATCGTCTGGGGATCTTCCTCCCGCTTGCGGGCGGTGACCACAATGGCGTCATCGAAGGTACTGGGATCCTGGGGATCCGGGGGCGAGGAAGCTTCCTCCGCCACCGGCTCCCCGTCCGCCGCGCCCGTCTCCAGGGCGGAGGTCGGGAACGGGGCGAAGGCAAGCATCAGGAAAAGACAGAAAACAGCGGTATATCTCATGGCGTTGGCTCCTTGCGGGTGTATTGAAAACGGATCGCCGGCTGCCAGGTGGCGCCACCATCGAGGGAGATCTCCCGCACCCTGTGGAAGGCATCGTCAGTGATGTCCGAGAGCACGTCCCGGGTGAATTGGGTGCGGTCGTAGGCGATCCAGGGGGTCTGGGTTTCGAGGTTCGAGGCAATCAGGCGACCGTCTTCGAGCCGCCCTTCACGAAGGTCTAGATGGTGGGAGAAATTGTCGAATACCGCGATGCGATACACCTCCCGAAAACGATCCCAGCTGATCTGCCGCCGGACATTCCAGGGAAAGTCCACGGCCATGAATTCCAGCTCCTCGGTGAGCAGCGCGCCGCCGAAGTCGGCGCGGATGGTGGCCCGACCCGCGGAGGGGATCCACGGCATGATGGGCAGGGGGCGGCTCTCTACCTGGACCTGCCACTCCCCCACCAGGGATTGCACCGGCGCCATGCCCGCAGGCAGGGGCAGCGCAAAGAGGGCGTCGTCCAGGGGCTCGTTGATCCGGACCTGGGTCACTTCCAGCGCCCGCAGGTCGTTACCCAGGTCGATCTCCTGCCCATGGGGAATCCACACCCCCGCGACCTCCCGGTAGTCGAAAAAGTACGTCCGCTGCTCCCACGGTTTGGTGGGCAGGTAGGCCCCTTCGGCGAGGCGGATAGCGGGCAGGTAGGTCTCCGGATCCAGCAGCCAGCGTTCCTCCGCCCCGGCCCCATCCCCGCGGATCAACCGCAATTCCAGGTACGGCTCCAGGTCCACCTCGCGGACACCCAGGTACTCGAAGCGGTGGCCTTTCTCCCGCCAGCGGATCATCGGCGGATCGAATTCCGCCTCGGCGGCGAACACCCGCTGGAAAGTCGCCGGGGGCTCCACGGGCCAGTTGGCCCCCTGGGACTGCACCACCACCGCCTTCTGCCACCACGCCTGCTGGCCGTCGAATGCATGAACGCTGCGGTGGTGGGTGTCGTTGTGGTCGAAGCGCCAGAGGTTGGGGCGCTTCTTTTGCAGGGTGAAGGGCTGGACGATGGAAAAGCTGGTGTGGTCGCCGGTCATCTCCAGGGTATCGATGGCGGCCCAGGCAGCATCGCCCCCAAAGGCCTGGTTGGCGCGTTGGAGAACGATTTCGGTGGTGAGGTCCTGGCTTGCAACGGCTGTGAAGAGAAGGGCGAAAATCCCCGGGAAAATCCCCCCTACCCCCCCCTTTTGGAAGGGAGGGGCCGCCCCCTCCCATCCTCGCCCCGCACCCGACCGGGTGCCCTTGGGTAGCCCCGGGGGTGAACCCGGGGTAACACGGGTGCGCTCCATGACAGGGCGGCCACGGGGGGCCGCCCCTACAGGATGGCTGCCCTCAGTCGGAGGGCTCAGCGCCAACGCCACGATCTCCACCGTATTCCTCAAGAACATCCGCCCCCCCGCCACGCTGGTCGCCGTCCAGGTGGGGCCGTCCTCGAACACCTTCACGGTGCCGGTGGGGGTGAAGCCCTCCGGGGTGGCTGCCGCCATGTGGACGACGCCGCGGTCCGTGAAGACGAAGAGCAGGCCGTCCGCCAGCGTCAGGGTGCCCTTGCCGTAGCCTCGTTTCGCCCATTGGAGTTCTCCACTTTCGGCGTCCAGACAGCGCAGGGTGGCGTTGTCGAAGCCGTAGAGGTAGCCGTCGTGGTAGATGGAGGAGTTCCAGGAGTTCCGCATGGTGCGCACCTTCCACAGGGACTCGGTGCGGTACGGCGCCCCGTCCCTCGGCGGTGGGATCACCCGGAAGAGTTCGCCGCCGTGGTCGTTCACCGTGGCGGCGAAGATCTTGTCCGGGGGGACGAAGACCGGCTGGGCCACAGTGACGATGGCCCAGGGGTGGCGCCACAGGACCTCCCGGGTTGCAGGATCCAGGGCGAGGATCTCGTTGGGCAGGATCTGCACCACCTGCCGCCGCCCGCCGATCTCGACGAGTTGGGGCGAGGTGTGGCCGCTGCCGTTGGCCAGTCCGGTCCACAGGAGCTCGCCTCGATGGCGGTCGAAGAGGGCCATGGCTTTCTCCGGCATCGCCCCCGGGTAGGTGACCAGCAGATCGCCCACCACCAGCGGTGAGCTGGAGTGACCGAACTTCCCGGTCATCTTCTCTTCCCCCGGCGGCACCGCCCCGGCGATGGTGTAGGGATCGACGATGGGCCCCAGGGTGTTGTAATCGAAGCGCCACAGCTCTGTGCCGTCGCTCGCCTTCAAGGCCACCAGTTGCCCGAAGGACGAGACGGCGTAGACCACGCCCCCCTCGACCCCATCCGCCACGGTCGGCGTCGCCCGGGGGCCGTTGCCCCAGGCATCGACGAATTTCTCATCCAGCTTGCGGCGCCAGATCTCCTTACCGTCGGCGACCCGGAAGGCGGCGGCGTATTCCGCCCCACCGTCCACGAACAGGGTGTAGAGCCGCTCCCCCACCACGGCAATGCCGGAAAAGCCCTCCCCCAGGGGTACCCGCCAC
>Ga0055474_10000014_pt1 | contig 31230 bp, 28 predicted proteins | sample Muzzi_PWA_D1_FD_57680 | JGI IMG/M metagenome (GOLD analysis project Ga0055474, IMG submission 57680) | Wetland microbial communities from San Francisco Bay, California, USA, that impact long-term carbon sequestration - Muzzi_PWA_D1 | ecosystem: Environmental > Aquatic > Marine > Wetlands ... | reverse complement strand
CCCGGCTGACCCGGGCCATCGACGACGAGCTGGTGCCCTTCGCCGCCTGGCAGCCACAGGTCACGGGGATCGTCCGGATCGTGGTGGACTTGCAACAGCGCCTGCTGCGCAGCCAGATCGAAAGCTTCGCGTTGGCCTTCGCCGTGATCGGGTTGGTGATGGGCTTGCTCCTGCGCTCGGTGCGTCACGCCCTGGCCAGTCTCCCCACCAACCTGGTGCCGGTGCTCTTCGCCCTGGGGGTGATGGGGTTGTTGGGGATCCCCCTCGATCCCGCGACCATGATGATCGCCGGGGTGGCGTTGGGGGTGGCGGTGGATGACACCATCCACTTCCTGGCTCACTACCGGCAGCAGCGTCGGTGCGGGGTGGAACGGGAAGCGGCGGTGAAGGCCACCCTGGCGGCGGTGGGGCGTCCCATCGCCCTGACCTCCGGGGTGGCGGCGGGGGGCTTTTTCGTCCTCTGCCTGGCGGATTTCGTGCCGCTGATCCACTTCGGCTTGCTCACCGGGGTGACTCTGGGGGCGGCCTTCCTGGCCGACCTGCTGCTGCTGCCGGCGCTGCTGGTGGGCGTGCCTCGCCTGCTGGGGCGGGACCGATGACGCCGCTGCGCTACGATCCGTCGGCGAGTTCCCGGGATCTGCGCCTCGACCTCCTGCGGGGGGTCTGTCTGGTGAAGATGGTCTTCGCCCACCTGTGGTTGACGCCGTTCCACGTGGTCAACGAGTGGACCGGTTTTGTGACCGGGGCGGAGGGGTTCTTCTTTATCTCCGGGGTGGTGGTGGGGATCGTCTACGGCAAGCGGATCGCTCGCCACGGGATGGCCCCGGCGCGGCGGGCGCTCGTGGAGCGTTCCCTGCATCTGTACCTGGCGAACCTGGCCCTGGTGTTCCTCTTCCTGACCCTGGAATTGACCGACACCATCCACCAGCGTCTGTTCCGCGCCCACTGGCCCGGGGGCCTGGACTGGCCCCAGGTTTTCGTCTTCGACCAGCCCTACTACCTCCACGTCCTGCCCCGCTACGTGGTCTTCGTGGCGCTGGCACCGCTGGCGCTGGGGTTGCTGGGACGGGGCTGGACGGGGCTGCTGCTGGTGCTCGGCGTGGGGCTGCACGGCTGGCGTTGGTGGGGCGGCCCGGGGGTGCATCTGCCCTTTTTGGAGGGGGAAGGGGCGCTCTTTCCGGTGCTCTCCTGGCAGCTCCTCTTCCTGGTGGGGATGGTCCTGGGGTTTCATCGGGAGAAGCTGGGGGGGTGGTACCGGCGCTGGCTGGCGGGTCGTTGGGGTGGGATCGTTCTGGGGATCGGTTTTGTGGCCTTCGTCGCCCTGCGTCTCGCGCTGATCCATGGCGCCCTGCCGCCCTACCCGGAGTTCTTGCGCCTCATCGATCGGCAGACGTTGGGGTACCTGCGCTGGATCAACCTGACGTTGGCCTTCGCCTTCCTGTTCTGGGTGACGGACCGTTGCTGGCGCCCCATTGCCCGTTGGACGGGGGGGCTGTTGCTGCCGGTGGGGCAGAATGCGTTGTATGTGTTTCTGCTCCACATCCCCATCGTCTTTGGAGCCAAACTGGCGCTGGGGCCGACCTTGCACCGGCTGCTGCCTGCGGCGAGCCGGGGCTGGTGGCTCTTTGTGGTGGATTGCGCCGTGATGGCGTTGCTCTGGGGGATGGTGCGACGTCGGTTCCTCTTCCAACTGATACCGAGGTAAGGGATGCAGAGAGATAAGACCTTCGGGGTGGTGCTCTTCTATGCCGCGGTGCTGACCGTGGCCTTGTTGATCCTGCTGGCCAAAGTGCCGATCCGCGTCGGCGGCGATGTGGTTTCCAGTGGCTGGCAGGTGGTGGCGCTGGGGGAACAGCTGGAGTTGCTGGTGGAGCGCACGCGGCTGTCCGCTCCGGCGCCGTCCGGCGCCGTGGCGGCGCCGACGGTGACCTGGGCCTTCGGAGAGGGCTGCGCCACCTTCCGGGGGTTGGTGACCTTCCCACGAGCGGATGGTGGCGAGAGCCAGGTCTGGCTGTGGGCACAGCCGGAAGCCCATCGGGAATTGCGCAACCCCGGTCGCAAGGCGTTACCGGGGTTGACCCTGTACCGGGACGCCCTGCGCTCGGATCTGGTGTCCTCCCAGGACCCGGGGCGGGGCTGGATCGCCATCGCTCTGGATCCGGCGGTGGATCCCCAACAGGATCCCACGGGGCAGTTGTTGATCAACAATTTCGTCGGTCAGCAGGCGCTGCCATCGGCGGCGGGGGTCCACCGGGGCCTGGCGGAGATCGTTCGCCCCCCCCAGTGCAACTACCTGGCGCGGGATGGGGAGACGATGGAATTGCTCACCGCAGTGCTCCGCCTGAGCCTCTGTGACTCGCAGGAGCGCGTCCATTGCCACCCCGCGGCGCTGACCCTGTACCGGGATCTGGTGCCGGATGTGTACCGCCTGGAGGGTCGGGCTCTGGCGGCGGACTGTGGGCATCTGGCAGCGCGGCTGCGCATCGTTCGCGATGACGCCGGTCGTCCCACGGCGGCGGGCTTTCAAGTCATCGAGGGCGCCACCGCGCTGCGCTGCGTGGCCCTGCTGGACGCCGTGGCCCCGGCGCCGTCCGATCAGGTTCCCACCCGTACCCGGATCTTGGGGCGCCTGCCTGACGGCGGCAACAAGCAGGGCAAGATCGACTTCACGGAGCTCCTGGCGGGGACGGGGTGGCGGTAGTGTCTTTCCAGATCGATTTCCAGATCGATTTCCGGATCGATTTCCGGATCGATTTCCGGATCGACTCCCGCCTGCGTCAGGGGGCGCCTTGATGGGACAGCCCGAGCAACTGGCGTAGCCGGAAGCGGCGCTCGTCCCAACTCATGAAGAGCAGGCGCTGCGCCCGGTGGTGCCACTGTTGTCGGCGCCGCAGGCGGCGGTACGCGTCGGCGTACCGGGAGGGCTCTGGCAGTCGGTAGCGGGACGCGCTGCCGGGTGCGGGGTGGGGGACGCCGCGCCCATCGAGGCGCAAGCGGCGGCTTTCCCAGCGCCAGCCTCCGGCCCCCAGAGTGCCCACCGCCACGATCCCCCGCCGCGCCCGGGGATGGTGGCGGTAGTGGTAGCCCCGGGCCTCCTGAAACGGAGGCAAGAGAAAGTTGCCCAGGCCGTAAAAGAGAGTGGCACCGGCCACTTCCTCAAAGCCCATGGCGACATGGCTGTGGCTTCCCGCCACCAGGGTGGCGCCAGCCTCCGCCAGACGGCGCCCCAGGCGGCGCTGTTCGGGGTCGGGGTAGGCCACCGATTCCTCGCCCCAATGGAGGAAGACCCACACCCAATCCGCCTCCTGGGCCGCCCGCTCCACCGCCGCCACGGCCCGCTCGGGATCCAGGGGGCAGACGCCGCCGGTGGTCGCCGTGGCCGCCGTCGCCCCCACCCGGGGGTGCAGTTCCGCGAAGGCCAGCAGAGCCAGCCGCCCGGTGGGAAGGTCGATGAAGGAAGGCGCCGCGGCTTCCTGGACCGTGCGCCCACCGCCGACACTGCGAAAGCCCGCGCTGCTCAGAGCCTCGAGGGTGGTCTCGACTCCACCGTCGCCAAAATCCGTCAGGTGGTTGGTGGCGGTCACCGCGACGGCGATCCGGCCCTGGCGCAGCGGCTCCAACTCCCCAGGGTTGAAGGAGAGCAACGTCTGCCCGGGCTGGGAGATGGCGCGGTGGGCGCCGGTCTGTGGAGGACGAACGGCGGCATCCAGGTGAAAGGCGAAGAGATCCGGCGCCGTGTCCAGCCCCAGCGCCCGCCGTATGGCGGCGGCGTCCAGGCCAGGAACGGGCACCGCGTCCCCCACCAGGACCGCGCGCGGGAGGGCATTTCCCATGGTCATGGTTTGGAGACCAGGAACTCTCCCACTTGCAGATGCTCCAGTCCCGAATCCCGGAGCACCGCCAGCGCCTCCTCGGCGGTGCGCACGATGGGGAAGCCGTGGAGGTTGAAGGAGGTATTCAGCACCACCGGTCGCCCGGTCTGCGCTTCGAAACGGTCGAGGATGGCCTCCATGCCGGGGTTGTGCCCCCGGGGCAGGATCTGCGCCCGGCAGGTGTGGTCGGCGTTGTGGACCGCGGCGATCAAGTCGCGGTAGCGCTCGGTGGTGTCGAAGGCCATCATCATGTAGGGGCTGCGCAGCCCCTTGGGGTTGACCACGTACGGTCCCTGGCGGTCTTCCAGCACCATGGGGGCGAAGGGCATCCAGAAGTCCCGCTTCTTGACCATGTGGTTGATCACCGGCACCACTTCGGAATCCGCCGGATCCGCCAGGATGGAGCGGTTGCCCAGGGCGCGGGCGCCGTATTCCATGGGTCCGGCGCAGCGGGCCACGGGTTTGCCCCCGACCAGCAGATCCACCACGGCGGCGGCCATGGCCTGGGGATCCGGGAGGTGCTGCACCCGCAGCCCTTCGCTGCTCGCCCCTTGCACCGCCTGGGCCGTGGCTTCCGGGTCCAGGTCGTCCCCCAGGTAGAAATGGGACAGGGGGCGGACCTCCCTCTCTCCAAATCGTTCCGCCATGGCCAGGTAGAGGGCTCCCAGGGGCAGGGTCTCATCACCGCAGGAGGGGAAGGCCTCGAAGCGCTCCACCTCCGGCAGGGCGGCGATGGCCTGGTTGGCCTTGACGTTCATGAAGACGCCCCCGGCCACCAGAACGTCACCGATGCCGGAAACCCGCACCGCGTTGCGCACCCAGGTGCACAGAATCTCTTCGGTGAAGCGTTGCAGCCCCGCGCAGAGGTAATCGAAGCGCTTGCCTTTGAGGTCGCGGAAGAGACGATCGCTGAAGTTGCTCAGGGGTTCCGAGATCTTGCGCTGGAAACGCAAGCCGGAAGCGTCCAGCCCCAGGTAGCGGTGGAAGAGCTGGGCGTATTCCGCCGCCGCCTTCTCCCCCACGTAGGGTGCCATGCCCATGAGCTTGTATTCGTGCTCGAAGGGCACGAACCCCAGGGCGTAGGTGGTCCACGCCCACAGGCTGCCCAGGGAGTGGGCCATGTCGGTGACCGCCAGGATGCGGGGCGCCGCGCCACCGCCCATCACCCGCACGGTGGCGCAGAGGGTGTCGCCGGAACCGTCGCAGGTCAGCACCAGGTGCTGCCCCTCGGGTCCTGTCCGCAGTCCATAGTAGGCGGTGGCGGCGTGGGCGGTGTGGTGGTCGATGAACTCCAGCGGCACGGTCCCCAACCCCTCTTCCGCCAGCAGGGCGCGCAGGCGGTCGTGGCCATACTTGGGCAGCAGGCGCACCGCCAGGGGCATCAACCAGCGTTGCCGCAGGCGGCCCAGGAAGGTGGAGTGGAGGTGGGCGCTCTGGAGCACATCGTCCCGGTTGTGGTAGCGCACCGACACCCGGATGCCGCCGGAGACGACCGCCGCCAGATCCTCAGGATCAGCCCCCACGGCTTCCAGGCAGGCGTGGATGGACCGGGCCGGGAAGCCCCAATAGTTCTTCTCCCCGGTCAGCCGCTCCTCCTGGATGGCGAAGCGGATGGTGTCCGCATCGCTGATCGCGGCGCCTGCGTTGTGCCCTGCTCGCAGGGCCAGAATGTACTTACCCATCGATTGCGTCTCCCTTGCCTTCATCTACCGCATCGACCTCATCTACCGCATCGACCTCATCCACCGCATCCAATAGATTCTGCGCCAGGGCCTCCACGGTCATGCGGCGAGCCCGTTGTTGGCCCGCGGTGATCAAACGTTGCCGCAGCGCGCCATCCTCCGCCAGCCGCCGCAGGGCGTTGGCCAGCGCTTCCGGATCCCCCGGCGGCACCAGCAGACCATCGACGCCATCCTCCACGGAGGTGGGGATGCCTCCCACCCGGCTGGCCACCACCGGACAGCCAAAGGCCCGCGCCTCCACCAGCACCCGCGGCGTGCCTTCGTTGCGGCTGGGCAACGCCAGGACATCGGCGTCGGCGTAGGCCTGGAAGAGTTCCGGGCCGAAGGGGACCGGACCCCGGAAGGTCACCGTCCCCCGTCCTTCGGACTCTCTCAGACCCGTCTCCAGCAAGGCGGCCATGCCGTGATCGCGAATCTCCCGTTCGCCCACCAACACCAACTCCGCGGGCACGTCCCGCAGCAAGTGCAGGAAGGCCCGGAAGAGGACATCGATCCCCTTCTCGTGGCGCAGGTAGCCCACGAAGAGAACCCGGAAGGGCTCCCCGGCCCCTGGCGCGGGACGGCGGCGGGAGACGGAACCCACCTCGTCCCGCCACAGGGCGGAGGAGACCACCGCCCGTCCGCGCTCCGAGCCAAAGCGTTCCAGCAGGGCTCTGCCGTGGGTCACCACCCGGGCGTCGTGCCGCCGGGCGAGGTATCTTTGCACGGAATCGACGGCCTTGCCGACCACCAAGGCTGGCAGCCGCCGCGCTCCGCCGTAGCCGGTGGCGGTATGGGCCTGGGCCAGCACGTCGGCGCAGACGTGGTACACCCGCGGCGTGCGGGGCGCCAACAGCGCGGTGGGCGCGGCGAAGGGAAGTTGCACCACCAGGGCGTCGCATTCGGCTTCCAGAGCGCGGATGACCCGTCGGCACGGACCACCCCGGAAGAAGCCCCGGGCCAGGGAGAGGAGGGGGGGTAGCGGGCGCAGGTGGGCCGCAGGTAGTGCCAACCGGTGGTCGTGCAGCGGGCGCCGGGGCACCTGGCACAGCGCCACGGTCAGCCGCCCGCCGCGCGCCTCCAGGCGCTGGTGCAACCGGTCCACCAACCGTCCCAGCCCGGCATCGGCCCACAGCACGTCCTCTTCCACCGCCACGGAGCGGGCGCTCACGAAACCCAGGCGCATCACCTTCCCCCGCAATTCATCCGCCGCCCTGGGCCGTCGCCGGGGCCGCTTCCCGTCGGCGCTGCAACAGCGCCTTGGGGTTCCACACATCGTGGACCACGCAGAGACCCACGCACAGCCCCAGGCCCATGGAGAAGGCGGGAGAGTAGAGGATCTCCCGGGAGAAAAAGCTGCGCAGAAGCCACAACAACAGCATCATGCGCAGCAGGTTGTGGGCCTGGCGGGCCTCATCACTGACCAGGTGGCGCCGGTGCAGATACTTGGGCCGCCGCCAAAGGCTCCAGCCGAAGGTGAACAACAGCAGGGTGGTCGGGAAGCCGCTGCCGCCGATCAGATGCCCCAGGGCGTTGTGGGGATCGATCGCCGGTGCTTGAACACCGAGGCGGTAGGCCAGGTCGAAGGGCAACTGCTGGGGGGAGACGCCGAGCACGGGGTTTTCCAGGCCAATCTTCAAGCACGTTTTGAATAGATCGCTGCGCAGGGTGCTGGTGTCATACGTCGCCACGGTTTCTTGCCACCGGTTTTCCAGCACGGCCGTGGTCGAGTAACGGGTCAGCAGAAAGTACGTCACCAGGGCGAGGCTGGCCAGGAGGAGGGTCGCCCGCAGGCGGTGTCGGCGACCGTAGAGCAGCACGGCGATGGCCACCACCCCCAACCAGCCGGAGCGGTTGGCGCTCGAAAAGATCGCCATCACGGTGACCGCCGACAACCCCAGGTAGGTGAAGCGCAGCCAGCGAGGGGTCTCCGTTTCCATGGCCAGGAAGCAGGCCAGGAGGATCGGGGGCAAAGCGTAGAGGGAGAAGGCGTTTTTGTTGGCCACCTGTTCCATGGGGTTGATCCCGGCCAGTGTTCCCGCGCTAGCGGAGGCCAGACCGCGCACCGCCAGCAAGTTGGCGGCGACGCTCAAACCCAGCACGGCGGCCATCAGGTCCTTGCGGTTGCGCACCACCAGCGCCGCCGTCAGGAGCGTCAGGACCGAGGCGATCAACTTCGCCACCTCCCCGACATCGCCCCCCGAGGGCAGGGTGGAGACAAAGTACAGGAGGATGAAGCCGATCAGAGCCTGGAGGGCGAACCGAGGGAAGCGATGCATCTTCGGCATGCCCGCGAAGACCGCCAGGCCGGCCATGGGGATCAGGTAGGGGTGGAGCAGGAGGCCGCCGATTTCAAAGCGCAGCACCCGGAAGGCGGATCCAGCGATCAACAGCGCCACCAGGAAAAGGGCGATGCCGTAGGGGGTCAACCGCCGCTGCCGCCGCGCCCGGCGCAACCGATGCAGGCGCAGGGCCTGCTCGACCCGCAGCGCAGCCTCCGAGCGTTGGCCCTGGTGCCCCTCGAGCACTGGTGCGGCAGTGCGATTCATGAGAGGGTTCCTGCTGCGGTCGCTGTGCCTGCGGTCCGGTTCAGGTTACTCGGGAAGCCGACACTGGTCCGGTTGGTTTGCATCCGAATCCTGGGAACGTGGGTCTTCTGGGCAATTTCTGCGGATCGACTCATTCTGGCGTGGTCGGCGACTACCGCCTCCATATCCCGGCTGGCCAGCGCCTTACCCAGGTTTCGCTCGTAGTGGTATTTCGAGCAGGGAAATATCATGGTCACTGGATGGCCTCACTAAGAGCCAATGCTATTTGCTGATAGCCCCTTTGATTGTAATGGTTGGGCCTCCGGAAAGGGAAGAAACTGAGAGGGTCCCCCGCATTAGAGAACGTTTCCTGTACATCAATGAGAGGCAATCTTAACTCTTTGACCATGCGCAATACTTCGGTTCGATGTCGAGACGGAGGGAAAGCACTACCAAATCTCGTCCATTCCGGAAGATATACGAAATGCAGGGTCCCTCCCCATGAAGCCGTGTGGGTCTTGGCAGCCGAGAGAATCGTGCGCAATTCGGCTAGCGGTGCTTCTTCTGTACGTTTTGAGAGAGAAAGCAGGCCCAAATGTGAACGCAAAACCGGCAACCGAACCCAGGATGGCCAGCTCCAGCGCTGCCTTCTTTGACGCCTAGCCGCCAGATTGCTCTGCTCTCTCAAGAATTGTTGTAGCACGGACTCTACCTGAGCCCCTTTTTCTCTTAGATTCTGGGAGAACATTGGGTCCAAATATTGCTGCAAAAAAGAGGACTCAAGTTCACGCTTTAAATCTCTTAGATCATTCCCTTCATAGTATAGCCAGAAAACATGCTGTGGGCGAATCGACACCGCATACTCACGGAGGGTAGCCAACTCTAGCAGGGGTCCATTGTCACTCATGCCCAAACTCAGAGTTCGGAGTCCCAAGCTCCTTAACTGACCAGCAATATCCTGGCCATTGGCTACACACGCACCTTGTGCAAAGGAATCACCAACAAGAAGAGCCTCGATCTGCCCGGTGGAGTAGAGGCCCTTTGGGTTGCGAAATCCATAGTTATCACTGATATAGATCGCGTACTCTCCAGATTCATTACAATACACGGTTCGGATCTCTGGGAGTCCACTCAGGGGTAGAACTCCCCCCTGATCGAACGATGGTCCGATCGATGAATTCCTGACCACGATTGCAGGAAACACTGCTGGGACTGCGAGTTCTCCATTGCGATGGAATTCCTGGACGACCTCGCGGACGGAGCGGTCATCGAACTCTATTCCCGCGGCTTGGGCGGCGCTACGATTGGAACTATAATTCCAAGTTGAGAGCACGAATTCGCAAAAATACAAAGCAAAAAAAGTCACCCCAACTGCTAGGAGCAATCTGAATCCAGTAAATTTCCGAAATTTTGAAAACGTCGAATTTCTCATCTCCTGGTGCTCCCCACTGGGAGAGTCTCGGTGTGCTGACAGTGGTGACCACCGGGAGCGGAGGAGCGGCTCACGAGGTGGCCTCCGAGGGGCGTCCGGTCGACCGGGAGCGGCGAGCGTAGGCACCCCGGGCGAGGCCCTCCCCGAGGGGACCCAGCGCCAGCAAGGCGCGCAACAGCCACCGGCGGCGGGTTCCTGGCAGGTGCTGGGGGTAGGTGGCGCGGCCGAAATCGACGATGCGTCGGGCCCGCTGCCGCTGCCCCCGCCCCAGGGTGGCCAGGGCGTGATCGACGATGTCCCGCTGCACGAAAGCCCGCTCCACCGCCTCGCGGCTCACCCCGGCCCGTTCCAGCAACGCCGCCTCCAGTTGCAGGGTCGAGCTGTACTCATCCACCAGATGCTTCAGCGCCCCGCTGGCGGCCTGTTGGGCGCTCTGGTTGGCGGGGTGCCAGCGGTAGGCGAAGAGGGGGTGGTCGATGAAGTACGCCGTCTCCGCCGCCCCCAGCAGGCGCCAGTGGAACCATTTGTCGGGGTTGATCAACCGTCCGCCGCCGTACCCCTCGACGGTCTCATAGAGGCTTCGGGGATAGGCGGTGGCGGCGAAATTGAAGGGGTTCTTCATGGCCAGCAGCGAGCGCCGCAGGAGTTCCGGGGCCGGAGCGCGGTAGACCGGCCCCCCAGCCACCCCGTCCAACTCCGGCGCCCGGTCGGCCTCGGTCCACAGCTCCCGATCCGGCCCGAGGACGCCGGTGACGGCGTCGTCCGGGTCGATCACATCCATGGTGCTGGTGACCACGACGCGCTGGCTGGCATCCCCTAGATGCTGGAAGAACGCGGCGTAGGTCCGCAACGCTGCCGGGCGCACCAGATCGTCGGAGGAGAGGAGGATCATCACCTCGCCCGTGGCCATCCCCGCGGCCCGGTCCAGGTTCCCGGCAAAACCCACGTTGGCCCGGTTGACCTTCACCCGCACCCGGGGATCGTCGAGCCCGCGGGCGATCTCCACCGAACGATCCGTGCTGGCGTTGTCGGCGATCACCACCTCCACATCCCTGTACAGCTGCTCCAGGGCGCTGGCCAGGGTCTTGCCCAGGTAGCGCTCGTAGTTGTAGTTCGGGATGCAGAGGGAAATTTTCACGATGGCTTATTCTATCTGCCAACCACCCCGGCATGCTGGTAGACCTTCACCATGGCCTCGACGTGGGCCTTGACGGAAAAACACCCCTCGGCACGCTTGCGGCCTGCGGTGCCGAAGCGGTGCCGGAGGTCGGGATCGCGCACCAGGCGCTCGACCGCCACTGCCAGCGCCTCGGCATCGTCCGGGGGCACCAGGATACCCGTCTCGCCATCCACGACGGTCTCGCCGATACCCCCCGCCGCCACCCCCACCACCGGCAGGGCGGCGGCCATGGCCTCGACGGCGGTGCGACCAAAGGATTCGGCGTCGGCGGGGTGCACCAGGATGTCGATCTCCGCCATGATTTCCGCCGGTTCTGCGGTGAAGCCAGCAAAGGTGAAGTGTTCACCGAGGCCCAACGCCGCAGCTTGGCGGTGGAGGTCTGCCGCGTAGGGATCCCCCGCCGGATCGTGGCCGTAGAGGCGGAATTGCACCGGGGGGGATCCGTCCCGCAGCACGCGGTGGGCGGCCTCCAGGAAGAGGTGGTGTTTCTTCCACCGCGAGGTCAGGTTGGCCACCATCGCCACCACGACCGGGGACGATGGGGAAGACGAGGGCCGCCGGGGGCGAAAGCGGCGCAGATCCACCCCGTTGGGCACCACCGCCAGCTGCTCCGGCGCCAGCCAGCCCCGCACCAGGTCCGCGGTGGTCGCCGAGTTGGCCACCAGTCGGGAGGCGTTGCGGGCCATGTAGCGACCGAAGGCGGGGCCTTCCACCGGCAGGCGGAAGGGTTGCCCCGGCCCCAGGCGCTCGCGGATATGCCAGACGTGGGGCAACCCCAGGGTGCGGGCGACGGTGCCCCCCTCGGGGTTGAGGATGGTGTTGGTGTGGAGCAGCGTCGCCTGGCGCTGGAGGGCGAAGGCCAGTACCCGCCGGGCGGAGAAGATGCCCCAGCCGGTGCTGGGGAACTGGCGCAGTTGCAGAAGGGGGCGCTTCCACAGCGCGGCCCGGGTCTTGCGGTTCCACCAGTAAAGGGGGGCGAAGAGCACCTCCCCCTGGGCCGCCTCGGCCACCCGGCGCCGCTCCTCCGCCGTGCCGGAAGGGTGGCAGACGGCGCAGGAGGCGATCCCCCGGCGTCGTAGCCCCTCCATCAGGAGGGCCGTGCTCACCGCCGCGCCCCCGGCGGCACTGTTGAGGAGGTGGAGGACCTTCAAGGGGGCAAGGCCCCCGTGTAGTTCGCCTCAAAATGCGCCAGATCCTCCGGTGTGCCCAGCACCCACACCGCCTCCGCCGCATCGACCCGGATCTCCGCCCCGGCGGCGATCATCCGGTTGTAGACCGGGATGACGTAGAACTCACCGCCGCTGCGGTCGTCCTCGGCGATCATGGCGTCGGCGTGGCGCACGAAGTCGTGGCCCCGGGTGAAGTGGTAGAGGCCGGTGGTGGCGAGGTCCGAGATGCGCCTTTTTTCCGCCGTCTCCACCACCCGCTCCCCTTCGGTGCGGGCGAAACTCCATCGGTCGCCCGGGGCGCGGAAGACGCTGATGACGCCGTCCACCTCCGGCGGCAACGCCGCCAGGTGACTCTCCAGGGCGGAAACCATGTAGGTGTCGGCGTTGTAGATCAGCAGCGGCTCGTCGTTGTCGATCATCCGCCGGGCTTCCAGCACCGTCGCCGCCTGCCCTTCCGTCACCCGGGTCAGGGGCACGATTTCGGGATGAAAATCCCGGTACCGACTCTGAATGTCTTCCGCCAGGCCGAAACCCTCCAGATGCTCCTCCAGGCAGATGAAGATCAGCCGCCGGGCGCGGTGCACGGGCAAGCTCGCCACCGCCCAGGCGTACATGGGTACCCCCCGCACGGGGATCATCGGCTTGGGTACCTCGATGCCGGTGGTCGCAAAGCGGTGGCCGCGACCGGCCATGGGAATGACGATGTTCATGGACGGTTGCTAGCCCAACAGATGCTCAGGCGACACCCTGCAGCACATCAGGGTTCTTCGCGGCGATGGCCAGCAGGGTACGGGCGGCTCCCGATGGGGCGCGTCGTCCTTGCTCCCAATCCTGGAGGGTGCGCACCGATACGCCCAAGAGTTCAGCAAAGCGGGCTTGCGAAAGTCCTGACCCGGCGCGGATTTCGGATATCGGCGGAACATTGATGACCCGACCGTGCTCGCCACGCTTGATTTCGCGGATTCCGTCCAGAATTTCCTGTCCAATGTCGCGCTGAGTATCGTCAAGCATCAATCTCCTCCTTGATCAGTCGAAGCGTATGGGCGGGGATGTTGGATTCCTCACTCTTGTTGTAAAGCGTCAACATCCAGATCTGGCCCTGTCTTGTGCGGGCATAGTAGATGATCCGGACTCCGCCTCTTTTACCGCGATCACGTAAGGACCAGCGAAGCTTCCGGACTCCTCCAGATCCGGGCACGAGATCACCGGCCTCTGGATTGACGATCAGATGACTCTGAATGCCCGAATACGTGTCCTCGTCCAGATATTTCTGAGTAAGTTTGGTGAAGAGGCGGGTTTCGATGAAGGTATACACAGTAGCGATTCTATACGGCATAGCCGTATGATTCAAGAAGGTGTGGCGAAGCGTTCGTTGAGCAATTCCAGCCCTCGGGTGAGCATGGCGAGCTGACGGCGGGGGGCATCATAGTGCAGGGCCGGCATGCTGATGAAGAGGAGGCCGGTGATCAGCAGGATGGCGTCGCGGTCAAAGGCGGGAAAGAAGATCCCCTCAAAGCGGCGGCGGATTTCGTGATGCTCCGGTCGAGCGGGAAGCTCCAGGTGCAGGGTGATGCGCCCCCCCGCCCGCTCCAGGGTGACGGTGAACAGATCGTTGACGATGAAGTCGTAGAGGCCATGGATCGAGTGGTAGAGCTTGGCCACATCGTAGCGCGGGTCGCCGTAGACCCCCTTGTCCCCGAAGGATCCCCGAGGATCGACCAATTTGACGATGCCGGAGCGCAGGTCGTAGAGGATGTTCGAAAGGCAGAGATCGCCGTGAATCACCGTGCCCCCGCCCCCGTCTTCGGCCTCTGCTGCCGCCAGCGCCTCCACCGCCGCCTCGATCCGGGGCCAGAGGGCGGGCAATCCGGCGACGGGGCGACCGTTGAGGACGATCTCCCCAGGATGCCCCGCCAGTGCCACCAGATCGTCGCCGGTCAGGGCCGCCAGCCGGGCCTGGGTCTTGCCCAGGTACATGGCGGTCACCGCCGCCCCGGGCAACGGGTGCCGGTGTCTCCCAAAGCCTTCGGTCATCACCCGCAGCAGATGCTCCAGGACCCGCTCCCACAGCCCGGGGTCGGCATTCTCGAACAGGAAGACCTCGGACAGGTTGGGGTAGCCGTAATACTCCATCCGCACCCAGGGTGGCTCCGCCGTGGTCGAGGCTTCGATCACCCGGGGGAAGAGCACCGCGAGATCCGGCGGCAGGTGGTGCAGATAGTCGATCTCATCCACCAGCTTGGCGGTGTTGTGACTGCGCTTGGTCAGGGTGCCGAGGACGGGGTCGATGGACAGCTCGTTGAACGCCCGGGCCTGGAGGAGGGAGCGGTGGGAACTGGCCTGGCGGTCCGGGTTGCCACAATCCAACCACCGCGCCGCCCGGTGCACCCGGATGGGCTGCCGGGCCGCCACCCGGTGCAGGATGTCCGCCATCTGCGCCGGTCGCCCCGCCGCCTCCGCCGCCGCCACGGCGTCCCGGGCGGCGGCGCGCAACGGGGCGAGATCGGGGAAGAAGTAGACGCCGATCAGGGCGAGGAGCGGCTCCGGCAATCCCGGCACCTTGTCTTGCAGGCCCGTCAGCAGGCCGTCGTCATCCACCTCCGCCACGCACCAGCGGTACGATTCCGCCACCGGCGAGACCAGGACGAAGGGCTCGTCAGCATCCAGCAGCGCCGGGTCCGGCAGCTCGAAGTGGGTGTCTCCGAGGACGATCAGCGCCGCCTCCGCGCCGCCGTTCTCCCTGTCGGCCGCCGCCTGCTCCACCAGTTCCAGCACCGTGAAACCCAGCCCGCCGTCCCGGGACGGCGCCACGCACTCCACCCGCGCCTGGCGCCCGAAGGCGTGGGCCACGAAATCCTCCACGAACAGCCCCCGCCGGGGGACCGCCAGCGTGAAACGCTCCAGCCCCAGGCCGGTCAGATAGCGCAGCGTCCAGTGGATCACCGGCCGCCCGCCCACCGGGATCATCGCCGGGCACGAGAGGTTGGACAGGGCCAGCACCCCCTCCGGCACGCGCCCGGCGGCGGGGATGAGGACGGTGATACGAGAGCGTTGCGGCATGGGGGGATTCTCTCACGGACGAACTCCGGCGGGGTGCTTCCGGGCGGCTTGCTCCCGGCCAGCGATGTGGATAGGGTGTCCCCCGTCTCGCCGGGCGAAACACCATGATGCCTCGAAGCCAAACCCCACCCCCCGTGGCGCGGTCGTCGCGGTTCTCCCTCCTCCTGCTGGTGGGATCCCTGTGCGTCACCCTCGGCGGCACCGAGGTTCTGCTGCGGCAGGGGCGCGAGGCTCCCTCCGACGGATCGACACCGACGCGGGCCGCCAACGTCTGGGACCTCCCCCAGGAGGCCGCGGCCACGCCACCGCCGCCCCCGGGGCGGGATGTGCTCCTGGTCGGCAATTCCCACACCTATGCCCTGCCGGGTCTGAGCAAAGGGCAGGCGTTGCGCCCGGATTCCGGCGCCACGCTGATCGACGAGCTGGCCCGGCGCGGTGGGGCGCTCCTGGCGGCTCCCGAGGCGGTCACCTTCGAGCGCCTCGCCTACCCCAATTTTCTTCCCCTGGAGATGCTGGTCCGGCAGGCGCAACTCCGCGCCGCGGGCTATCGACCGGAGGTGGTGGTGGTGGGCATCACCTGGCGCAATGTGGTGCGGGGTTCGAGCCTGCGGCCCGCCGTGCGGCAGGTGTTGGAGGATCCCGCGGTACGGCGGGAGTTGGAGGCAGCGCTGGCCTCCCTGGAGGCGGACTCCCCGGTCTGGGAGGCGTACCGGCGGGAACTGCGCCGGGTCGAAACGGAGCTGGAGGCCCGGCGGGTGCAATCCCACGCCGACGCGGTGGATGATCGGCTCACCGGGTGGCTGGAAGAGCGGTCCGTGCTGGTGGGCGAGAGCGCGGCGCTGCGGGCCTCCCTCTACCGCCGCTTCCAGGCGGGGGTGCTCAGCGTCCTGGTGGATGACGCCACGGTGACCTACGCGGTGGTGGAGGACGACCTGGCCCTCAACCTGGCGGTACTGGAAATGCTGCTGCGGCAGTTCCACGAGGACGGCGCGCGGCTGCTGGTCTACTTCGCCCCGGAGCGTTCCGACCTGCCGCCGCTGATCGAGGATCCCTCCCGCCGTCGGGAGGTGACAGAGGCCATCGCGGCCTGGACCCGAGAACTCGACGGCGTCGTCCTCGACGCCCGGGACGTGGTGCCCGATCGCTACTGGGGTTGGGCGGGGGACACCCCGGATCGCTCCCACTTCACCGAGCCGGGCCACCAGCGCCTCGCCGCGACGCTGGTGGAGACGCTGGCGGCGGCGGGCTTTCTGGCCGCTCTGGAGGCCGAGGATGCGCCCCCGGAGACGGCGCCATGAGGTTCAACAGCTTCATCTACTGGGCCTTCCTGGCGGGGGGCGTGGCCCTGTTGTGGCTCCTCCCCGCCCGCTGGCGCAAAGGGTGGTTGTTGGTCTTGAGTTACGCTTTCTACGGCTCCTGGCACTACCCGTACCTGGGGCTGTTGATCGGCACGGCGGCGCTGGGGCATTGGGGCGGGGTGTGGATGGTGCGGGGGAATCGTCGGCATCGCGGTCGTTGGGTGCTGGCCGGCCACCTCCTCCTGCTGGCGTTGTTCAAATACCTCGATTGGGGGATCGAAAACACCAACGCCGTGGCCGCCGGGTTGGGCCTGCCCCTCCAATTGCCCCTGCCCCATTGGGTGCTTCCCCTGGGGATCTCCTTCTACCTCTTCCAGTCGATGAGCTACGTGGTGGATCTGATGCGCAAGCGGGAGCGCATTCACCGCTTCTGGGACTTCCAGCTCTACATCGCCTACTTTCCCCAGCTCATCGCCGGGCCCATCATGCGGGCCAAGGAGTTCCTGCCCCAGGTGGAGGCCCGCTGGTCGGTGAGCGCCGGGGATATCCAGGAGGGGTTGCGGCTGGTGATCACCGGGCTCTTCGTGAAGATCGTGCTCGCCGACGGCCTGGCGCCGCGGGTCGATGCTGCCTTCGCCAGGACCCCCAACGCCCTGGGGACGATGGATGTGGCGGTCATGGCGGTGGCCTTCGGCCTCCAGGTCTATTTCGATTTCTCGGCCTATTCGCGCATCGCCATCGGCTCCGCCCGGCTCTGTGGCCTGCGACTGGTGGAGAATTTCGATTTCCCCTACAGCGCCACCAGCCCGGTGGATTTTTGGGCGCGCTGGCATATGTCCCTGTCCCGGTGGATCCGCGACTACCTCTTCTTCCCCCTGACGGGGAAACGCACCGATCTGGGGAGTCTGTGCCGGGCGGCGCTGGTGGCCATGACCCTCTGCGGCATCTGGCACGGGGCGGGGTGGACCTTCGTCCTGTGGGGGGTGTACCACGGCGTGCTGATCGCGGGGTACCACACGGTGACCGGGCGCCGTCGCGGGGTGCCGCGTCCGCTGGCCGAGAGCCCGAGGGAGACCCCGGGAGCGGCGTGGAGAAGAGCCTGGGAGCGGGTCGGTCGCTCCGGTGCCATCCTCCTCACCTTCGGCCTGGTGAGCGCCGGGTGGCTCTTCTTCCGCGCCCAGGATGTGGGCCAGGCGCTGGCCCTCTGGGGGCGGCTGCTGACCCCCTGGGAGCACCTGGGTCGCGCGCTGCCGGGAACGTTCTATCTCCATGGGGCGGTGCTGACGGTGGTGGTGTGGGCCGCCCCCGGGTTGGCGCGGCGGTGGCGGCAGCTCCAGCGCTGGACGGAGACCGCTCCCGCGCTCTGGCCCCGGCGGCTTTATGCCGTGGCGGAGGGGGTGGTGCTGGGCTGGCTCCTGATCCTGTGCCTGATCTACTTGCGGGGGCAGCAGACCTTCGTATACTTCCAGTTCTGAAGCCGCCACCATGAGTGATCCAACCCACACCTCCGCGAGCCTCCTCGGTCGCGTCCTGGAACACGCCGCCCAGCGGGGTGAGCGGGATTGCGTGGTGGTGGTTTCGGCGCGGGGGGCCGAGGTGCGTCGCACCTTCGCCACGGTGGCGACGGACGCCGGGCGGGCGGCGGCGTGTTTGCGCGAGCACGGGGTGGGCAAGGGGGACCGGGTGGTGCTCATCGGCACCCATCATGGGGACTTCTACGCCGCCTGGCTCGGTGCGGTGTGGCTCGGTGCGGTGCCCTGCGTGCTGGCGGAACCTTCGGTGCGCATCCACCGCGCCATCTACCGGCAACGGCTCGGTGCCCTGCTGGCCCGGGTGGAACCCCGGCTCCTGGCCTTCGACGAGGGGGCTCTGGGGGAGGAGGACGGCGAATCGCTGGTCGCAGGGTTGCCGATTCCGACCCTGACCTACCGCGCGGCGGCGAGCTTTTCTGCCCCCCCGCCGCCGGTGGTCGATGCCGCCCCGGACGATCTGCTCCTCCTGCAACACTCCTCCGGGACCACGGGCTTGCAGAAGGGGGTGATGCTCTCCCACGGTGCCGTGGCGGCGCACGGGACGGCCTACGGGCGGGCGCTGGGGCTGAATCCGGAAGATCCCGAGGAGCGGGTGGCCAGCTGGCTCCCCCTCTACCACGACATGGGGTTGATCGCCTGCTTTGTCCTCCCCCTCCACGCCGGTGTGGGAGTGAGCTGGCTTTCTCCCTTTGAATGGATCGCCGCCCCCCGGCTCCTGCTGGAGGTCATCACCCGCCACCGGGCGACCCTGGCCTGGCTGCCCAACTTCGCCTTCCCCCTGCTGGCCCAGCGGGTGCGATCGACGGAGGGGTTGGATCTCTCCTCCCTCCGCCGGGTGGTGAACTGCTCGGAGCCGGTGACCGCCGCCGCCCTGGACGCCTTCGCGGACCGGTTCGCCACCGTCGGTTTCCGCCGCTCCGCCCTGGCCACCTGCTTCGCCCTGGCGGAAAACGTCTTCGCGGTGACCGCTTCCGCGCCGGATCAGCCGCCCCGGACCCGTCGGGTGGACCGGGCGGTGTGGCAGCGGGAGCATCGGGCGGTGCGCCTTATTGGAAAGACTGGGGAGACGGGCGAGACGGGAGACACGGGGGAGGCAGCGCATCACCCGATCCACGTCTCCAGCGGTTTGCCCATCGAGGGTTGCGCGGTGCGCATCGCGGATGAGAGTGGGGAGACCCTCCCCGCGGGGTCCGCCGGGCGGGTGCTGATCCGCTCGCCCTTCCTCTTCCAGGGCTACTTCCGCCGTCCGGACCTGAACGGTGATCTGTTCGACGGCCAGGGTTTCTACGACACCGGGGATCTGGGCTACCGGGACGAGGACGGCCACCTGTACGTCCTGGGGCGCCGGGACGATTTGCTGATCCTGGCGGGCAAGAATGTCTATCCCCACGATGTGGAAGCGGCGGTGGCAGAGGTCGAGGGGGTGCGCCCTGGGCGGGTGGTGAGCTTCGGGGTGCCGGTGCGGCATCTGGGCACGGAGGGGTTGGTGGTGCTGCTGGAAAGCGGGTTGGCGGCGGTGCTGTGGCCGGAGGTGGCGCGGCAAGTCCGTCAGGCCATTCCCGCCCGGCTGGACCTCGACGCCGCCGACATCAAGGTGCTGGCGCCCGGCAGTCTGCGCAAATCGACCAGTGGCAAACTGGCCCGCCAGGGCAATCGTCAATGGTATCTGGAGGGGCGTTTCGGTCCTGTGCCCCGCCAACTGGGGGAGGAAGTATGAGCCTCGATCTGGAAACGGTGTTGCCGGTCCTGAAGGATTTCATCACCGAGCACCGCGGCATCCCCGCCGACGCCGTGGAGCCGGAGACCCGGCTGATGGCGGAAGGCTACCTGGACAGCTTCTCCCTGGCGGCGCTGATCGTCGAGTTGGAGCGCCGCCTGGCCCTGACCCTGGACAGTGGCGATCTGCTGCCGGAGGATTTCGAATCGCCCGCTGTGCTGCTGGCGCGGTTGGGGGAGATTGCTGGCTGAGAGGCTCCTACTCCCCGCCCTCCGCCCGCAGGATCACCGCCGCGCCAACGGAGAAGATATCGCCCAGGATCGTGCGCCCCAGGCGGGGCGAGAGGCGGCGCAATACCTTACCGACGAAGGTGGCATGGGTGCGGAAGTACTCGACCTGAAAGCCGTTCTCGGCGGCCAGCGCCCGGAAGCGACCGTAGGTCAGGTCGTTCAAATCGCCGTGGCGGCGTATCCCGGCCAGCGTCGTGGCGGTGTCCAGGTTGGGGTAGATCTCCCGCAACGGAGGCCGCCGTCGCGCTTGCAGGCGGAGTGCTTCGACGATGGTGCGCTCGGAGAACAACAGGTTGACCCACGGCAACCTCAGGCCGTTCTTGAGATGCGGTCCATACTTGCTCTTGATGGAGCTGAAGATGGGGATCAGCAGCCGTCCTTCGGGACGGAGCACCCGGTGAATCTCCTGGAGGGCCGTCCCAGGATCTGTCAGGTGCTCGAAGAGGTTGTCGGCCACCACGATGTTGAAGGTGTCATCGGCGAAGGCCAGGTGGAAACCGTCCATCAGTTGGAAAGTCACCGGTAGGGAGCGACCGGACTCCGCTTCGATCCTGGTCTTCAAGTGTTGGCCGCAGCGCAGGTTACGGTGGTTGAGGTCCATCCCCACCACCAGGCGGGCGCCCAGTCCGGCGAGAAAGCAGCTGATGCCGCCGTGGCCACAGCCGATTTCCAACACCCGCGTTCCCCACAGAGTAGGGGTGCCGGGAAGCCCCAGACCGGAGCGCACTTTGCGCTGGTATTGGTCCACGGCGTAGGCGCGGTCGTACTCCAGGCTGCCGGGCTCGGCGCCGAAGCGCTGGGCGCGGTGGCGGACGGGGCTGGGCCAGAGGGTGGCGAGGGTACTCAGCAGGTGGCTCGTCAATCTCAAGGGAGTCCCTTCCCATAGTTCATTGGCAGAGCGATCACTAGCGCAACGATCCTGCAGGATGCACTGGATCGCAACTCGTGTATCGCCTTGCCCGTCAGTTCAGCCATCGTTCCTCCCACCACCCGGAATCAGTTCCGCGATGCTCTGCGCCGTCCGGGCCGCCGCGCCGCCCTCGGGCGGGTGAAAGGTCTCCCGCGCGAAGCGACGGGCCCTGTCCGCGACGGCTCCGCGCTCGTCCCGCAGCACGTTTTCTACCGCGCTGGTCAGGGTAGCCTCGGAGATCGCATGCAAGGTGGCACCGGCCAGGACGAAATCCACGGTGGCCAATTCTTGCATCAGGTCCAGGGTGATGACCGGGACTTCCATCAACATGGCTTCCACCGCCACGGTGGAAGCCCCCGTGATGACGCCCCGGCATCCCTGGAGCCAGTCGAAGATCGCCGTAGGATACCCCCGCTGCCCATGGCGCACCACCGTCAGCCGTGCTCCGGGGACGCGGTCGATCATCGCCCGGTACGGTTCCGGAGCATCCTTGCGGTGCAGGCGGGCGACGAAGCGCACCTCGGGCAACGCGGTGCTCGCCCGGCCCACCGCCTCGATCAGGCGCCGGTGGTGGTCATGGGAGACGCTGTGGCCAGGGCCGGAAAAGGCCACCAGGATCCACGGTTCTCCCGTCTGCAAGTTCAGGCGTCGCGCCAGCTGGGGATGGATGTGGCCCAACTGCCGGGGCGGGGGATCCAGTTTCGGGCAGCCGGTGACGGCGATCCGGTCCGCTGCGGCGCCGCAGGCCAACAGGAGCTTTCGGCTAGCTTCCCCATAGACCAGGAAGCGATCGACGCGGTGTTGGCCATGCATGGGTTCCGCGCTCACCAGGCCGTGCATCAGGGCGGCGGTGGCGATGCTCCGGGTCTGGGCCACCAGGGCGCCGAGACGGCCCTCCAGCGTCAGGTCGTTGCCCACCACCAGAACCCCAGGGTGGACGGTGGCAGCGATCCCCAGGGCCGTGGCCGTGGCTCGGGCGGCGACCGGGAGCTGGGAACGCAGGGTGCGCCGCACCACTCCGGCGTGGGGCAACGGGACACCGGGCTCCCGCGTCAGGGTACCTCCAATCCCCTCCCCCCAACGCCGGGCCACCGCCAGGGCCTCCGGCCAGGCGGCGGCGGGAAAGAGGCTGGGAATCTTGCGCCGGTGGAGTTCCTGGGCGAGGTGTGGGGCGCCGGCCACCCAGGCGACTTCGACCCCTCGCCGTTGCAAGGCGTCCGCGACCGGGATCTGGACTTCCAGGTGGGTGATCTCCCGGGGCCAGAAACACACGGCCGCTTCCGTGGGCCGGGCACTGTGGCGCCGGGCGAGCCACCGCGCCACCCGGTCCGGCGACCGTCTCTGGAGGAGCAGGCGGTGGAGGGCGGCGGCGATCCGTCGATGGGGGGGCGCACCCGGGGGCGTTGGCTGATGGCCCCGCTCCGCCGCCAACAGAGCCTGGTAGAGGGGGTTCAGCAGACCTTCCAGCAGATCGATGCTCTGGTAGGTCAGGGCCGGTGCCCAGGCGGAGTGGGGGAGTTGGTGCCGCACCGATAGCAGCTGATCCCAGGCCCGTTGGGGTGCTTCCTCGGCTCGGATCATGGCTCCTGCTCCCCTTTCATGGCCCGACGCAACTTGCCCAGCAGCATCAAGACCCTTGCTCGCTCGTGGCGGGAGGCCAGGAAATAGGCCACCAGCAGGAGGGGAACGACCGCGCTGATCGCCCCTTTGCCCAGCCACCGCCCGGCGGGGGCCACGCCTTCCAGAGTGTGGCCCAGAAAGCCCGCCGCGCCCGTGGTCAAGGCGATTGCCACCAGCAGGGGCCAGTCGTAGCCGATGCGAAACCGGCGTTGGGCCAGGGGCAGGATCACCACGGTGATGGCCACCCCCCCCAGGGCGGCGGCCACCGCGGCGCCGGGCGCACCGAAGGAAGGCACCAGAAAGAGCGCGCCGACCACCGCCGTCACCAGACCGGCGGTGCCCACCAGAGGGATGGAGCGGGCGTCCTTGCCTAATTCGATTCCCGTGCCGAGCATCTGGTAGAGGCCCTGGAACACCGGGATCAGCGCGGCGGCGGGCACAATGGCGGCGGCGGCGTGGTATTCCACCGGCGTCAACCACCGGACCAGCTCCGGTCCCCAGAGGGAGAGCCAGACCCACAGGGTGGCGATGGCGGCGGTGTAGTAGCTGACCGTCGAGCGGAAGAAAACAGCCGGGTCCTCCTCCTCCCGAAAGATCTTGAATTTGTAGGCCCACCACGCCTGGTTGATGGAGCCCACCACGAAGCTCAACGGCAGCGCGAAGCGGAGCGCGATGCTGTACACCCCCGCTTCCGCCAGTCCCAGAAAGTGGCGCACCGCCAACTCGCCGATGGAAGCCGCCGCGACCAGTTGCAGGCGGTAGGGGACGAAGGGCAAGCCATAGCCCAACATCTCTCGGGCCAGGGTCTTGCGCAGGGGCGCCGGGGTCCACAGGGCGCGGGTGATCCAGAGATGTACGACCACGGTCAGGGAGGCGGTGACCAGACGGGCGATCACCACCCCCCGCGCTCCCTGGCCTTGAAAAACCACCAGCGTGATGATCAAGATCGTGGTGAGGGTGAAGGCCCCCAGGTTCAACGCCGCCACGGTCCTGGCCCGCCGATCCGCCTGGAGCACCTGCAACGGCAGGCCCCCGACGGTGCTGAGGATCCCGGTCACCAGAGTGAGCTGCACCAGATGGGTGGCGGTGCCGTCACCCATCAGGAGGCGGGTCAGGGGGGCGGCGGCGACCAGGCCCAGGGCGGCGAAGGCGAGAGCGGAGAGGGTGACCACCACCAGCCCGACGCGGAAGACCGCAGCCTTTTCCTCCCATCCTTTGCTCAAGCTGTAGCTGCGGAAGACCGCGCTGCGCATGCCGAGATAGCTGCACGCCTCGTAGGCCACCGTCAGGACCGTCAACATGGCGAGGATGCCGTAATCCTGGGGTGCCAGGTAACGGGTGTAGAGGGGAATCAGGAGAAAGCCGACCAGCTTGGTGAGCACCGAACCGGCTCCGTAGGCGACGGAGTCGGTGAGCAGGCCGAGAAGCTTCCTCAACATCGCGCGTTTAGTGACGCACTCGACGGAAACGGTGAAGGATTTTCCGCCCCGCGCGGCGCAGAAGATCTCCGAGGCTGAGGTAGCGCCAGGCCATCACCATCTGTCCTCGCTCCATCGTCTTGAGCAAGCGGATGGGATCGATCGTCGGGAACGGTGGTTCCCGGGGCTCCGCCGGGCGAGCGAAGCACCCCATCTGGTAGCTGGGATGGAGCACGCGGGTGGCGGTGGCATGGTCCACGGGGGAGGGGGAGGCGTCCAGCCGGACGACCTCGAAGCCGCTGCGGGCGAGGAGGCGGCGCAGGGTGTCGGGGGTGTAGAGGTACGGATGGTACGGGTCCATGGCGTCGTAGTATTCGACGTTGACGGTATAGATCAGGAGGAGCCCGTCGGGCTTCAGAAAGCGCCGGACCCCTTCGAGGACCGGTAGCGGTGCGGCCAGGGTCGCCAGGCAGTGCCGGAAGAGGATCACATCGTAGCGTTCCTCGGCGGCGCCGGGGTGGCGATCCACGAAGAAGTCCTCCGCCGTGCCACCGACGATCTCGACCCCGCCTTCGACGCAGCGCTCCACGGCCACGGTGGAGGGCTCCACCCCGGCCACCCGGCAGCCAAAGTCCCGGTGCAGCCACTCCAGGGTGTAGCCGAAGGCGCACCCCACTTCCAGGATGCTGAGGTTGCGGTCCAGGCGTCCGGTGCCCCGTAGATCGTCCCGCACCTGACGGTAGGCGGCCTCGTACTTCGGGCGTCGCAACGCCAACTGGTCGGCGTTGGGGTCGTTGTACTCCGTGACCGAGGCAAAGCCGGAGGCCGCCAGATTTTGCTGCCAGTATTGATCTCGGTAAAACACCTGGTAGCCCTCGCTGGTGGGGCGAGGGCGCATGTACTTCAGACCACAGCGCGCGCACAGGCAGTAGGAGAAGGCGACCCCTTGCCACGAAACCCCCTTGGCGTCGTGTTGCTCCGTCGAGCCGCACAACATGCATTGAGGGACTTCTTCAAACTCCAGGGGTTGGCTCTTCGGTTCCATCGCTCACTCTCTCCCGGTCAGAATCTCCGCGTGAAAGGTATAACCCGCCGAATCGCATCCCGCGACCGCCAACTGCGTCCAGCGGGACGCCTCGCCGTCTTCCCGTGGCGGCGGGTCGTCCAGAGGTAAGACCCACTGGCGCTCTCCGGTGGGAAGGGCGTCCAGCCGGTGCACCGTGCCGTCGTCGGCGCGGGCGGCGATCCAGGGAATAGGGCCGTGAAGGGGGCGGTCGGTTTCCAGGTGTATCGTGTCGCCATTGTGTTGCCATTGCAAGCGCGGGGGAGCCGGGGAAACCGGTGTTGCGGTCAAAGCGCGCAGGGCGGTCAGCGCTCCGGCGTGGTGGACTTCGACCTGGGGATGGCGCCGGGCCTCCGCGAAGATCCGCTCCAGACCCTCCGCCAGGTAGTCCGCCATGGCCTTGTAGTCGTGGGTGAAGAAGGAGACGTAGCTGTCCTCACCGCAGCGGGCGCGGTGGAAGGCGGCCTCCACCTCCTCTTCCCGGAACCAGCCGTTCTCTATGCTTAAAGAACGCGCCATCCAGCGCCGCTGGCTCGCCCGACCGACTCCCGGTTTCTGGACATCGTCGAGCGCCGGATGGTAGAGCTGCCACCCCCGGGGCGCCCGGGACCAGTCGAAGTTTGCCCCCAGTTGCGGCGCCCGGTTGGAAAAGTCGAAGGGGATCCAATGCTCCAGCCAGTGGGAGGCGAGGGCGTCTTCCCAGGTGTGACCGGCGCGATAGCAGGCCGGGAAGAAGCCACGGTCGAGGACCAGACGGTTGAGGATTTTTTCGTACTGGGGGAAGTCCAGCCAGTCGAAGTTGCTGCTCTCCACATTGCCCGGCAGGACGTGGTGGTAATGCCAGTGCAACTCGTCGCCATAGCCCTGGGCCTGGGCAGCGTCCACCCAAGGTCGGTAGCGATCGAAGATCCGGTGGTAGCCCAGGTCCCGGTCGCGGGCGGAGCTCTCCGCCCCCACCCAATCGACCACGAACCAGCTGAGGGCTGGTGGTGCGCCGTTGGAGTCGGGGAACCGGCGGCGGAAGGCCGGATCCATCACGGCCTGGACCTCCGCCTCCACGGCGGACCAGTTCTTGTTCTGGCACCAGCCGCAGGGCCCTTCGGTATCGATGTTGAGGATGATGAAGAGCTGACCGGTGGTGGCGGGCTTTCTCCCCTGACGGTCCTCCGGGGGCCGCTGGTTTGCCTTGCGCAGGGCGGCCAGATGGCGCTGTTGGATCGTATCCGCCCGCCGGGCGCGGTAGCGGCGCCACCAGCGATCCAGTCGCCGACGGATGGCCACGAGAAGGTCGATCCAATCACCATTCTGCCGTTTCCGGTAATACGCTTGGAGGCCGCGCCGTAGCTCGCTGATCATGGCGCCTCCTCCGCCGCCAACAAGAACTCCGCGAAGCGGAAATCCAGGGCATCGTTGATGTCCACGGAGCGTTCCCGGGGCATGGGGTGGGCGCGGCAGTCCTCCCCCAGGATGGCACCGCCGTCGATCACCCGGCGGCGGGAGGCGTAGACGGCGCCGTTGCGCACGTACAGGGGGGGCAGTTCGTGGGCCGCCATGCGCCCGTCCTCCTCTTGCCAGTAGGGGCGGAGACGGTCGCCCTCGAGGATTTTGAGCTTTCGTGGATGGATGGCGTGGTCCAGCCGCACCACGGTGACGGCGCTGTCGGCACCGCTCGAAGCCAGCAGCTCCACGGTGGCATCGATGTCCTCGGAACGGGTCAGGGGGGAGGTGGGCTGAACGATGGCGATGGCCTCGTACGTCTCTTCCCCAGCGCTCTCCAGAGTGTCGAGGGCGTGGCGCACGTAGTCCAGGGCCAGGGCGGTCTCGGTGGCCAGGGCCGCCGGGCGCGGCAGGGCCAGGGCGGGGTCGCGGCGGCGGGCGAGGTCGAGGATCCATGGATCGTCGGAGGAGACCACCACCCGATCCAGGGTCCGGGCGCCCAGGGCGGCGTCCAGAGCCCACTCCACCAGGGGTTTGCCCCCCAGGGGGCGGCGGTTCTTCCCCGGCAGGCGCCGGGATCCGGCGCGGGCGGGGACGATGCCCAGGGTGCGCAGGCCCTTCATGTTTTGTTCCCTGCTTCGCCGACCAACGCCGCGACTACCTTGTGGGCCAGGAAGACTTCGGTCTTCTGCAAGGATTCCCAGGTGTTGCCCCCCAGGTGGGGCACGATGAGCAGATCGCTCCGCCGTCGGGCGGCCTGGATCAGGGGATGGTCGGGGCTGACCTCCGGCTCGCCGTCCAGGACATCGAGGGCGGCCCCGGCGAGGTGCCCGGATTCCAGCGCCGCCAGCAACGCCGCCTCGTCGATCACGCCGCCCCGGGCGGTGTTGACCAGGACGGCACCGGGTTTCAGGGCGGCGAATTGGCGCGCTCCCAGAAGCCCCCGGGTCTCGGTGGAGTAGGGGACGTGGAGGGAGACCACATCGGCCACCGCCAGCAGCGCTTCGAGGGACGCCATGGGCTCCGCCACGGTGGGGGCAAACGGGGTGTGGGGATCGTGGCCCACCACCCGCATGCCGAAGGCCCGGAGATAGCCCGCCACCAGGGTGCCCAGCCGCCCCACCCCGACGATCCCGGCGGTCTTGCCGTGGAGTTCATGGCCCCGGTAGAGATCCCGCCGCCACTCCCCCCGGCGCACGGCGGTGGCCGCTTCCGGAATGCGCCGTAGCAGGGCCAGCAGGAGGGCGACGGTGTGTTCCGCCGTGGCCCGGACGGTCTTCAGGAAGTCCGTCTCGCCGCGCAGGGAGACGACGCGGACCCCCCGCTCCCGGCAGGCGTCGAGGTCCAGGTGGTCGAGGCCCGTGACGGCGGCGGCCAGCACCCGACAGCGGGGGCGGGGTCCCAGGATGGCGGCATCGACCCGGTGGGCCAGGCGCATCCAGACGGCGTCGAATTCCTGGAACGCCTGGGGCAGGCGCTCGGCGGGCCAGGGCTCCTGGACCACCTCGCCCGCCGCGCCGAGGATCGCCACCGCCTGGGGGGAGAAGTCCAGGGGCTCGGCGATGAGGATGCGGGGGCGGTCAGGCATCCGGGGCATCGGCAGCATCATCGACGTAGGCCAGATGTTTCTGCACGTAGGGATCGAGGGTCACCAGGGCCTCGGCGAGGCGCTGGGCGACGTGACCATCGCCGTACAGCGCGCTGGCGGGGTAGCGTCCGGCCTCCAGTTGCTGGTCGATGGCCGCCTCGATGGCCGTCGCCTCCGCTGCCACCGGTAGCACATGGGCGCCCCGCTCGCGGAAGCGCTGGCGGTCGCCCACCAGCACGACCGGGGTGCCGAAGTAGGAGGCATCCCGCACGAAGCTGGAGGAGTTGCCCACGGCGCACGCCGCGCGGGCCAGGATGCGCAGGTAATCCTCCGGTTTGAGGTTGGTCAGAGTGCGCAGCCAGCGCTCCCCGGCCTCGGCGTCGGTCTGGGTGCGGAAGATGCGGATGGCCTTGCTGATGTGGTCGGCACCGGCGTCGATGTTGGGCCACAGCAGGAGGGTCGGCAAGGCCCGACGGTGCAGGGCCTCCAGCAGGTTTTCCATCTGCTGTCGCTCGCCGCCGTAGTCGGTGGTGGTGGGGTGGAAGACCGAGAGCAGGAAGGGCTGGTCGAGATCGATCTCCACGCCGCTGCCCCGCCCGTTGACCACCGCCGGATCGAGGGTGAGATCGAGGTCGCGGGCGATGTCGCTGCTGGGGCAACCGACCCCCAGAATGTGCTCGGGCCGTTCCCCCATGCGCAGCAGGTAGTCGCGGGCCCGCTCGGTGGCCGGAAGGTGGAAATGGGCCAGCTTGGTGATGGCGTGGCGGGCGCTCTCGTCGATGGAGCCGCTCACCTCGCCCCCCTGGACGTGCACCAGGGGCAGGTTCATGTAGACCGCGGCCACCGCCGCCGCCAGGGCCTCGTAGCGATCCCCGATCAGCAGCACCAGGTCCGGCTGGAGGCGCTGCAACTCCCCGGCCATCTCGATGACCCCGAAGCCCACCGATTTGGCCATGGTGACGGGGATGGATCCTTCCACCTCCAGGTGCACCTCGCCGTGGACGGGAAAGCCGTCCTCGCGCACCTCCCGGACGGGCAGGTCGAAGCGTTCCAGCACCATGGAACCGGCACAGACCACCTGCAGGGTCAGGCGGGGGTGCCGCTGGATGGCCGCCATGACGGGCTTCAGACGCCCGTAATTGGCCCGGTCCACCAGGATGACGCAGACCTTGCGCGGGGCTTCAGCGCTCGGGGTCGAGGACGGCAAAATCTTGCTCCTTCAGGGGCTGGTCCGCTTTCACGGGGCGGCACAAGCGGCGCCCCACCAGGGATTCCAGGTGCGCTGGGGGCAGGCCGCCACCGGGCTTCTTGGTGACCAGGTCCCTGTCTTCGACGGTGTGGCCAGCGGCGAGGTCGTGGCTCGCCACGATGCTCTTGCCGAAGATCCGGCGCAGTTCGGTCATGGACTCCGCGGCCTTGTCCTTGTCCACCGGATGGGTCAGGGCGTCGTGGATGAAGCGGGTGCCCTCGACCAGTTGGCGGAGTTCTTCCAGGGTCACCGACGAGGAAACATCCGGGCCGAAAGCCTGGCGGTGGAAGGTGATGTGCACTTCCAGGAGATCCGCCCCCAGGGCGGCGGCGGCGAGGCCCGCATAGATGGCTCCAGAATGATCGGACAGCCCCACCGGGCAGGCGTAGCGCTGCCGCAGTTCCGCCAGCAGGTTGAGACCCACCTGCGCCGCCGGGGTGGGGTAGGCCGTGGTGCATTGGAAGACGGCGAAGGGTGCCCCGGCCTGACGGCAAGCCGCCACGGCGGCGTCCATCTCTTCCCAGGTGGCCATGCCGCTGGACAGCAGGACGGGCTTGCCGGTGGTCGCCATGCGGCGGACCATGGGCAGATTGGTGACCTCGCCGGAGCCCACCTTCCAGGCCGCGACGTCCAACGATTCCAGCAGGTCACAGGCGGCGTCGGAAAAGGGGGTGGAGAGGAAGAGCACGCCCAGTTCACGGGCGTGCTCCGCCAGACCCCGCCATTGCTCCGGGGTGAATTCCATGCGTTGCCAGTAGGCGTAGCGGTCGGCGTCCTGGCGCGAGAAGGGTACCCGGAAGGGTTCCCCGGGAGTCGATTCCGCGGCGGCGATGTGGGTCTGGAACTTGACCGCGTCCGCCCCGGCGTCGGCGGCTGCCGCCAACAGGGCATGGGCGGTGCCGAGGCTGCCGTCGTGGGCCTGGGCGATCTCGGCGATGAGAAAAGGAGGGCAGCCGGCGCCGATTTGGCGACCGGCGATCACGATGCGGTGGCTCATCGAATCTTCTGGAGCCGTCGACTCAGGGGGCGGAGGGGGACACCCGGTTGTCGTCCGTGAGGATGATCCCGGTGGCCACGGCGCCGGCGGTGAGGGTGGGGATCAGAAAGGCCTTTTTCTTCCACCACGCGATGATGCACACCCGGCATACGTTGTCGGCGCGGAACAGGCCATCGGGACCGACGCGGGTCACCACCCCATCGCACAACCAGTGGAAGACCTCTTCTCCATTCGCCCAGGGGGCGGTTTCTCCGACCGTCAGATTCTCCGCCAGCGAGGCCTGGCGAGCATTGAGGGTCAGGGGGCAGTCGTGGGTGACCTCGACGACTTTCATGTCGGAGGTGGTCAGCAGTTCCCCGGTGGGGCCATGGATGGCACCGTAGTACTCGGTGGGTTCGTTTTCCAAACCTTCCAACCAATCCTGCAACTCGACATCATCCAGAGCGCGGAGCCAGTCGCGTGCCACCCGCTTGCCGATCTGGGCCCGTTCCCGAATCAGATCTTCGTCCAGGTCGTCGTTGGGGTCGCGGTCGATGGACTGCTCCTTGGCGCGCCACCATTGGGCCCAGCTGGTCTCTGCGTCCTGCCGATCATCCCGCAGATCATCGATCAGCTGCCGCACCTCCAGGACCTCGTCCTCGGCTTTGGGGGTGACCGCCCAGTACTTTCCCGGGGCGTACGGTTCCGCCTCGACCCAGTAGAAGTCTTCCACCTCCTGGTGGAGGCGACGGAAGTACAACCGGACGGTGGCCGCCGGGGGGACGTTCTCGACCGTGAGGTAGATCAGGCCATTCTCTCCCACCGGTAAGCACTCCGACTGGTCCACGGCCACGGCGGGCTCCTGAGCCCACGCCGCGGTAGACCCCAGGAGAGCCAGACCAGAGAACAGAATGCGGTATACGAACGTCCTAGTATTTCGCCAGTGCAAGAAATTTTCTCCCTCGTTCAGCGAAAGATGATACGCGGTGGGTGCTGAAGTTGTCAATGGAGTCGAGGTCATGGGGGATCCTTCACGTCGCCGAGAATCCTTTCGGCATAGGTACTTACGTAGGGGGTCCGCTGCATGCGCGGCAAGGCGCGGCGCAGCAGAGCGGCGGCGGCGTCCCGATCTCCAGATTCGAACAGGGATACGGCCATGAAGAAGAGTAG
>Ga0055474_10000013_pt1 | contig 32134 bp, 32 predicted proteins | sample Muzzi_PWA_D1_FD_57680 | JGI IMG/M metagenome (GOLD analysis project Ga0055474, IMG submission 57680) | Wetland microbial communities from San Francisco Bay, California, USA, that impact long-term carbon sequestration - Muzzi_PWA_D1 | ecosystem: Environmental > Aquatic > Marine > Wetlands ... | reverse complement strand
GGGACCAGCATGTACTCGGCCATGCCGCCGTCGAGGCCGAGGCCGCCGCCGAAGGCGCCGATCTCGGCCTGACGCTCGCAGTAGTTCTCGGCCGAGCGGCGGCAGGCGCGGCACCGCCCGCAGCCCCAGGGGCCGTAGACGGCAACCGGTTCGCCCGGCTCCAGCCCCTCGACGCCGGCGCCCAGCGCCTCGACCCAGCCGGCGTTCTCGTGGCCGAGCGTGAACGGCAGCTCGAAGTCCATCGTGCCCTCCGGCCAGTCCATCAGGTGCAGGTCCGAGTGGCAGGCCCCGGCGCCGCCGACCTTGAGCAGCACCTGCCCGGGTCCGGGCTCGGGCACGTCCACATCGCGCATCTCGGGCGAGGACTGCCAGGCGGTGAGCTGAAAAGCCTTCATCCGACTCCTCCTAGGGTCGTGTCGCTCTACCCAGGGTAGAGAGGTCGGGCCGCGGCGCTCGCGACATTGACCATGCTCAGGTGTGGTCAATGTCGCGAGCGCCGTTCGGTTCGGCGTGTAGGTTCGCCAGATGCGGATGTACGTCGAGGTCGAGCGCGATGGCGAGCGCGATGCGGTCGCGATCGAGGAGCCGTTGGAGATCCGGGTCGACGGCGAGCCGCTGAGCGTGACGATGCGGACGCCGGGGCACGATGAGGAGCTGGCGCTGGGTTTCCTGTTCGGCGAGGGGCTGATCGCGGAGGCGCGGCCGGTCGGGCTGAGCGAGGACCTGGCGTCGAACGTGATCGAGGTGACCGGGCCGCTGGAGCGCGACCCGGGCCGGCGCCGCTTCTACACGACGTCCTCCTGCGGGGTGTGTGGCAAGGGCGCGCTGGAGGAGGTCGCGGTGGCGAGCGAGCCGGTCGGCCCGGGGCCGCGGATCGAGCGCGCCCTGCTGGCGTCGCTGCCCGACCGTCTGGTGCAGCCGACCTTCGAGCGGACCGGGGGAGTCCACGCGACCGGCCTCTTCGACGCCGCCGGCAACCTGCTCGTCGCCCGCGAGGACGTCGGCCGCCACAACGCGATGGACAAGGTCGTCGGCCGCGCCCTGCTCGACCGCAAGGTGCCGCTCGCCGACCGCATCCTCTGCGTCAGCGGCCGCCTTTCCTTCGAGCTGGTCCAGAAGGCGGCGGTGGCCGGCGCCCCGGTCCTGGTCGGGGTCGGCGCCCCCAGCTCGCTGGCGATCGAGCTCGCCGCCGACCGCGGCCTCACCCTCGCCGGCTTCACCCGCGCCGGCCGTACCAACGTCTACGCCGGCGCCGAGCGCGTCTCGGACTGAGCGGCGACGCTGTCGAGCAGCGCCTTGACGGCCGGCGGCACCAGCTCGGTCTCGCGGGTGACGATGCCGACCGTGTAGTTGAGGTCGGGCTCGACCAGCGGCACCGCGCGCATGCCCGCCGGCACCCCGTAGAGGTCGAGCCAGGTGTCGGAGACGACGCTCGACCAGCCGGCGCGGGCGAAGGCGAGCAGGGCGGAGATCGAGGCGGTCTCGATCCGCGCCCGGGCGGTGGCGCCGCTCTCGCGCAGCGCCGCGTCGACGATCCGCCGGTTCTGCATCTCGGGGGTGAGCAGGCAGAGCGAGACGCCGTCGAGGTCGCGCCAGGGGATCGACTCGGTCGCGGTCCCCTCGGCGGCGAGGAAGACGTAGCGCTCGCGGTAGACCGGCTGTGCCAGCAGCCGGCCCAGCGGCTCGTTGTCGAGGTAGGTGATGCCGGCGTCGATCCCGAAGGAGTCGAGCTGGGCGCCGATCTCGATCGAGGAGAGCGAGCGGACCTCGAGGTCGATCGCCGGATTGGCGGCCAGCAGCGGCGCCGCGATCTCGGCCACCGCCGGCAGCGCGGTGGGGATCACCCCCAGCCGCAGCCGGCCGCCGAGCTCGCCGCTCAGCCGCGCCGCTTCGGCGCTGAGGCCGTCGACGCTGGCCAGCGCCTGCCGCGCCCAGCTCAGCAGCTCGCGGCCCTGCGGGGTGAGATCGTCGTAGCGGCGGTCGCGGTGGACCAGTTCGACCCCTAGCTCGGCCTCGAGCTTGCGGATCGCCACCGAGAGGGCCGGTTGGGAGACGTGGCAGGCGGCGGCGGCGCGGCCGAAGTGGCGTTCCTTGGCGAGGGCGGAGAGGTATTCGAGCTGGCGCAGGACCATCGTGGGCGCCATGATAAACGGCGTTTATCACGCGGCTGGGGGAAGGTATTGGACCCCGCGCCCCCACTCTCCTAGCCTGTATGGGGAATCGTGTCCCAGAACCTCGTCGAGCTGATCAGTCGCCACCACGCGGTCCAGGCGCCAACCGCTCTGGAGGTCCTCAAGGACGCGGTCGCCGACCACGGCGAGGTCACCGACGCCGACCGGGTCCGCGCTGCCGAGCTCTCCGGCCTGCCCGAGGCGGCGGTCCACGGCGTCTCCACCTTCTACGACGACCTGCTGGCGCCGCAAGGCAAACGCCACGTCCGCGTCTGCACCGGCACCGCCTGCTTCGCCGCCGCCGGCGACGCCCATCTCGCCGAGGCCCGCGAGGGGCTGGGGCTGGAGCTGGGCGAGCGGCGCGAGGACGGCGAGGTCTCGCTGGCCGAGACCGTCTGCCTCGGCTTCTGCCACTCCGCTCCGGCGGTCCGCGACGGCGACACGGTCGACGCCGGCCCCGGCGCGATCGCCCGCGCGGTCGCCGGCGAGACCCGGGCGGCGGCCGAGCCGCGCTGGGAGAGCCGCCTCGCGGAGCCGGTCCTGACCCGGCCCGGCGAGTGGGCGGGGCTGCGCCGGGCGGTGGCCGAGCTCGGCCCCGAGGCGCTGCTGGAGGAGGTCGAGGCGGCCGAGGTGAAGGGCCGCGGCGGCGCCGGCTTCCCGGCCGGGACCAAGTGGCGGTTCGCCCGCAATGCCGAGGGCGAGCGCAAGTTCATCGTCGCCAACGGCGACGAGGGCGACCCCGGCTCCTACATCGACAAGTACCTGATGGAGCAGAGCCCGGAGCTGGTGCTGGAGGGCATGGCGCTGGCCGGGCTGGCGGTAGGGGCTAGCCACGGCTTCGTCCTCTGTCGCTCCGAGTACCCGCTTTCCAAGCCGCTGCTGGAGGCTGCGGTCGAGCGGGCCCAGGGCGAAGGGCTGCTCGGCGACGACGTGCTGGGCTCCGGCTTCTGCTTCGACGTCACCGTGATCGAGGGCGCCGGCTCCTACGTGGTCGGCGAGGAGACGGCGCTGCTCGCCTGCCTGCAGGGTCTGCGCGGCACCGTCTCGGCGCGGCCGCCGTTCCCGGCCGAGCGCGGCATCCACGGCCAGCCGACCGTGGTCAACAACATCGAGACCCTCGCCAACATCCCCTTCGTCGCCGCCCGCGGCGCCGCCGCCTACCGGGCGCTCAGCCCCGACACCGAGACCGCCGGCAGCAAGCTGGTCTGCTTCAACGAGCGCTTCGCCCGGCCGACCGTGGTCGAGGTCCCGTTCGGGATCACGGTGCGCGAGCTCTGCGAGGACGTCGCCGGTGGCCTCCGCGACGGCGGCGCGATCAAGGCGGTGCAGATCGGCGGCCCGCTGGGCGGCATCCTGCCCGCCTCGCTGCTCGACACCCGGTTCGACTTCGAGCCGCTGGCCGCGGTCGGGTGCATGGTCGGGCACGGCAGCCTGCTCGCCTTCGACGAGGCGACCGACATGCGCGACGTCGCCCGCCACCTGCTCCGGTTCGGCGCCCACGAGAGCTGCGGCAAGTGCTTCCCCTGCCGGATCGGGCTGCAGCGCGCCCACGAGGAGTTCGCCTCCGACGCCCCGATCGACCGGGCCCGGTTCGAGGACCTGCTGGAGGCGCTGGAGCTGGGCAGCCTCTGCGCCCACGGCGGCGGCATGCCGGCCCCGCTGCGCAGCCTCCTGGAGCACTTCCCCGAGGAGCTCCGCCTCTCATGAGCACCGTGACCGTGGACGGGGTCGAGGTTGAGGTCGCCGCTGGGGCGACGCTGCTCGATGCCGCCAAGGCGGCCGGGCGCTGGGTGCCTACCGTCTGCTTCGACGAGCGCCAGGACCCGTTCGGCGCCTGCCGGGTCTGCATGGTCGGGGTCGAGGGGGCGCCCGGGCCGCTGCCCGCCTGCACGACGCCCTGCCGCGATGGGATGAAGATCGAGACCGAGGAGCCGCGCGCCCGCCGGGTCGCCGGCGCGGTGGTCGAGCTCGTCCTCTCCGAGCTGCCCGAGGCGCCCGAGCCGCACACCGAGCTGGCCCGGGTCGCGGAGCGGCTCGGGGTGGGGGAGACGCGCTGGCCCGGCCCGGTCCACGAGCGCGACGAGGACCTCCGCCACCCCTACCTTGCGCTGCGCCACGAGCTCTGCATCTCCTGCGGTCGCTGCGTGCGCGCCTGCGACGAGGTGCAGGGGGCGTTTGCGCTGACCGCGACCGGCCGCGGCTTCGAGGCCAACATCGCGGCCGGGCTCGACGCCGGGTTCGAGGAATCGACCTGCGTCTCCTGCGGCGCCTGCGCCGACACCTGCCCGACCGACGCGATAGCCGAGACCAAGCTGGTGAGACAATCCCGGAAGGAGACGGCATGACCGAGACGCGCTTCGACCGAGAGGTGACCACGACCTGCGGCTACTGCGGCGTGGGCTGCCGGCTCGAGGCGCGCGCCAGCGGCGGCCGGATCGCCTCGATCGGTCCCGCCCTCGACGGCCCCGCCAACGAGGGCCACACCTGCCTCAAGGGCCGCTTCGCCCACGGTTTCACCCGCTCGCCCGACCGGCTGCAGACGCCGCTGATCCGCACCGACGGCGAGCTGCGGCCGGCCAGCTGGGAGCAGGCGCTTGACCGGATCGCCACCGAAATCGGCCGGATCAAGGCCGAGGCGGGCGCCGACGCGATCGCCGGCCTCGCCTCCTCGCGGGCGACCAACGAGGACTGCTACGCGATGGCCCGCCTGATGCGGGCGGCGGTCGGCACCAACAACATCGACAACTGCTCGCGGGTCTGCCACTCGCCGACCTCCTTCGCGCTGCGCAAATCGTTCGGCCTCTCCGGCGCCACCGGGTCCTTCACCGACATCGACCACGCCGAGGTGGCGCTGATGATCGGCGTCAACCCGACCCAGGGCCACCCGGTGGTCGGAGCGCGGATCAAGCAGGCGGCGCTGCGCGGCTGCAAGCTGATCACGATCGACCCGCGCCGGATCGAGCTGGCCGAGTACGGGGCGATCCACCTCACCCCGCGCCCCGGCACCAACGCCGCGGTCGTGCTCGGGCTCTGCCACGTGGTGCGCCGCGACGGGCTGGTCGACGAGGAGTTCGTCGCCGCCCGGACCGAAGGCTATGAGGCGGTCGAGGAGCTGCTCGAGAGCTACACGCCCGCCGCGGTCGAGGAGATCGCCGGGATCCCGGCCGCCGAGCTGGAGGCCGCCGCTCACCTCTACGGCGAGGCGGCCAGCGGCAGCCTGCTCTGGGGGCTGGGGGTGACCGAGCACAAGTACGGCTCCGAGGTCGTGCAGCTGCTCTGCAACCTGGCGATGATGACCGGCAAGGTCGGCAAGCCGGGCTCGGCGCTGCTGCCGCTGCGCGGCCAGAACAACGTCCAGGGCTCCTCCGACATGGGGGCGCTCCCCGACACCTACACCGCCTACCGCTCGGTCGAAGACGAGGAGGTGGCGAGCAGCTTCGAAGCGGAGTGGGGGGCGCCGCTGTCGCGCCGCAAGGGGCTGACGATCCCGCAGATGTTCGACGCCGCGGTGGCCGGCGAGCTGAAGGCGATGTACATCTTCGGCGAGGACGTCGCCCAGACCGACCCCGACACCGCGCACGTGGTGGCGGCGCTGGAGAGCCTCGAGTTCGTCGTCTGCCAGGAGATCTTCGAGAACGAGACGACGAAGTACGCCGACGTCGTCCTGCCCGCCTCGGCCTTCCTCGAAAAGGAAGGCACCTTCATCAACGCCGAGCGCCGCTTCCAGGTGGTCGAAGCGGCGATCGACCCGCCCGGCGAGGCGCGCACCGACTTCGAGATCATCGCCACCGTCTCGCGGGCGCTCGGCCACGAGATGGGCTGGGCCAGCCCCTGGGAGGCGCTTGACGAGATCGCCCGCCTCACCCCGCACTACGCCGGGGTCAGCCGCGAGCGGCTCGGCCGCGGCGGCCAGCAGTGGCCGGTGCGGCCCGACGGGACCGACTCGCCGACCCTCTACGACACCGGCTTCGACCGGCCCGGCGGGCGCGGCGCCTTCGCGGCGCTCCCCTACAAGGCGCCGGGCGACGCCGCCGACGAGGAGTTCCCGCTGATCCTCGTCACCGGCCGCGTCCTGCAGCACTACAACGCCGGCACGATGACCCGGCGAACCGAGAACGTCGGCCTGGTCGACCGCGACCTGCTGGAGATCCACCCCGACGATGCCGCCCGGCTCTGGATCTCCGACGGCGACCGGGTCTCGCTGCGCAGCCGGGTCGGCCGGATCGAGATCGAGGCGCAGGTGACCGAGCGGATCGCTCCCGGCCACGTCTTCACCAGCTTCCACTTCCCCGAGACCCGGACCAACCTCCTGGTCGGCCAGTCCTCCGACGTCAACACCTCCTGCCCCGAGTACAAGGTGGTGGCGGTCGACGTGCGGCCGCTCGGCGAGCAGCCGGCCTTCACCCCGATGCTCAGCCCGGCCGCCTGAGGGCGCGGCGGGACAGCTACTCGGTCGAGCCGACCCGCTCGGCGATCTCGCGCAGCTCGGCCAGCGAGCGGCCGCTGCGGCCGCCGATCCAGCAGGCGAGCGGGGCGGCGGTGCGCTCCGAGGCGTGGGCGGCGATCGCCGCGATGTCGAGCAGCTCCTCGACCTGCTCCGGCGTCGGCGCCTCGGCGCCGAGCTGGCGGCAGAACTCGTTCAGCCATTCGTCGCGGTTCATCGTTGTCGCGAGCCTACCGCCCCGCGGCGGCCGCCCGTGAGCGCCGCCGGGGTGGTGCTGGTCGGCGGCCGCGGCAGCCGGCTCGGCGGCGCCAAGGCGGCGGCGCCCCTGGCCGGGAGGCCGCTCGCCTCCTACCCGCTGGCGGCGCTGGCCGAGGCCGGGCTGGAGACGATGGTCTGCGCCAAGCCGGGCGAGACCCTGCCGCCGCTCGGGGTCCCCGTTCTGGTCGAGCCGCAGCTGCCGCGCCACCCGCTCTGCGGGGTGGTGGCGGCGCTGCGCGAGGTGGAACAGCCGGTCGTCGCCGTCGCCTGCGACCTGCCGTTGCTCCCCCCGGAGCTGCTGGCGGCGCTGGCCGAGGCGCCCGAGCCGCTGGTCGTGCCGGCCCCCGGCGGTCGCCCCCAGCCGCTCGCCGCCCGCTACGCGCCCGAGCTGCTGCCCGAGCTGGAAGCGGCGATGGACCGCAAGGCGCCGCTGACCCGCACCGTCGAGGCCCTCGACCCGCGCCTGCTGGGCGATGAGGAGCTGCGCCGCTACGGCGACCCCGACCGCATCTTCCACAACATCAACGAGCCCCGGGACCTCGCCGAGGCCGAGCGCCTCCTGCGGGAATCTCACGCCTGAGCCGGGGGCCGCGTTGTGTTTGCGACGGCCCCGAGGAAAGGATGCTGATGTCGAGCACCGACGTTCCGAGCACCGACGTTCGCCCGCTGCGGGACCGGGTCGACCGGCTCGACTGGGACGAGCTGACCGAGCGGATCCACGCCGACGGGTTCGCGGTCACCGAGCCGCTGCTTGCCGAAGAGGAATGCGACGAGCTGCTGGAGCTGTTCGAGGCGGGCAGCTTCCGCTCCACCGTCGAGATGGCCAGGCACCGGTTCGGCGAGGGCAGCTACCGGTATTTCGACCCGCTGCCGGCGCCGATCGCGGCGCTGCGCGAGGGCTTCTACCGCCACCTCTCGCCGATCGCCAACGAGTGGGCGGCGCGGCTGCGAACCGGTGACGAGTTCCCGGCCGACCTGGCGGGGCTGCTGGAGCGCTGCCACGCGGCCGGCCAGACGCGGCCGACGCCGCTGATCCTGCGCTACGGGGAGGGCGGCTGGAACGCCCTGCACCAGGACCTCTACGGCGACGTCTACTTCCCGTTCCAGGTGCTGACCGTGCTCTCCCGTCCCGGGATCGACTTCGAGGGCGGCGAGTTCGTCCTGGTCGAACAGCGTCCCCGCGCCCAGAGCCGCGCCCACGTCCTCGACCCGCCCCGCGGCGGCTTCGTGATCTTCCCCACCAACCACCGCCCCAACCGCGGCCGCAACGGCTACCACCGGGTCGTCCTCCGTCACGGGGTCAGCACCCTGCGGCGCGGCTCGCGGACTGCGCTTGGGATCATCTTCCACGACGCCAAGTGACCGAGCCGGCCGCGAACCAGCCCTGGACCGTCTACGAGAGCCCGATCGGGCCGCTCACCCTGCGGGCCGGGGAGCGCGGGATCCGCGCCCTCGACTTCCCCGGCCGCTCGCCGCGGCTGGCGGAGGCGGCGAAGCGGCCGATGCCGGCGGCGACCGCCCAGCTCGAGGAGTACTTCGCCGGCCAGCGTCGCGCCTTCGAGGTGGACCTGGAGCTGGAGGGGACGCCGCTGCAGCAGGCGGTCTGGGAGCAGCTGCGGCAGATCGAGATCGGCGCCACGATCAACTACGGCGAGCTGGCCGAGCGGATCGACCCCTCGCTCTATCCGCCCGGGCTGGAGCCCTACGAGCGGGTGCGGGCGGCGGCCGGCGCGGTTGGCAGCACGCCGACCCCGATCCTCGTTCCCTGCCACCGGGTGATCGGCGCCGACGGCTCGCTGACCGGGTACCTGGGCGGCCTGCAGCGCAAGCAGGCGCTGCTCGATCTGGAGCGCCGGGTGGCGGCCGGCGAACCGCCCGAGCCGGCCTGGGCCTTCCGCCAGACCGCGCTGCTGTAGGGGTCGGGCGGTGGGCGCCCCGTACCGGCTGCTCGGCCCCGACGGCCACCCCTACGAGAGCGACCGCCCGGGGGAGCTGGGCGGCCACCGCGGCTCCCGCATCTACGGCCGGCTCGACTGCCGCAGCGCCCGCCGCGCGATCGCCCGCGGCGGCTACGTCGCCAACCGCGTCTTCTTCGCCACCGAGTCCGACGCCGTCGCCGCCGGCTACCGCCCCTGCGCCGTCTGCCTCCCGGATGCCTACCGGCGCTGGAAGGCGGGCCGGTAGCGCCCGCCTTCCAGCGTTGCCCTCAGCCGCCGTTCCAGACGCCGGAGAGGATGCCGCCGTCGGCCAGCAGGGCGGTGCCGGTCACCCACTCGGAGCCGTCGGAGGCGAGGTAGGCGATCGCTTCGGCGATGTCGGACGGCCGACCCATCCGGCCCATCGGGGTCGACTTGGCGACTTCGGCGCGGGCCGCCTCGGGGTCCGGCAGGGTCTCGAAATAGCCGTCGGTGAGCGGGGTTTCGATCCAGCCCGGACAGACGCAGTTGACCCGGATCCCGTCGCGGGCCCCGTCGAGCGCCATGCATTTGGTCAGCATCACGACGCCGGCCTTCGAGGTGCAGTAGGCGATGTTGCCCTCCATCCCCATGTAGGCGTTGATCGAGGCCAGGTTGACGATGTTGCCGCCGCGCTGGGCGAGGCTCGGCCAGGCCGCCTTGGAGACCAGGTAGACCCCCTTCAGGTTGACGTCGATAACCCGGTCCCACTCGGCCTCGTCGAGCTCGGCGGCACTGCCTAGGGAGACCATGCCGGCGTTGTTGACGACCACGTCGATACCGCCGTGGCCCTCGAGCACCGAGGCGACCCCGGCGAAGACCGAGTCGCGGGAGCTGACGTCCATCTCGAGCGGGGTGGTGGCGTCGCCGATCTCCGCCGCGACCTCCTGGGCCGCCTCCGCGCGCAGATCGGCGGCGATCACGCGGGCTCCGCCGGCGGCGAAGCGCAGGGCGCTCTCCCGCCCCATTCCCGAGCCGGCGCCGGTCACCAGGACAACCTTGCCATCGAACATCTGGATCCTCCTCCTTGGTCCCCGGCCGAGCCGGAAGCTGTCAATTGACGGAGAATCCTAGCCGGTCGTCAAGAACTGCTGGACATGCCATACGGCTTGTACACGGGATTTGGCTCTGGAGTGTGAACTTTTAGTTGACACGCGTGCGCCGGAGTTGTACGGTGCTGCTGAATCCCATCAGGGCCGCGGAGATTGGATCGCGGATCGGGTGGAAGCCGCCTTGCGCGGCGATGACTGATCTGAACGACAGAGGAGAGAGAAGTGCGATCTAAACGCCTATTGCCGGCCATCGGCCTGGCCCTTCTGCTGCTCGCGGCCGTCGGGCTCGCTGCCTGCGGCTCCAGCGACAGCACCGACACCGACGGCGGGAACGCCGAAGCGGAATCGGGTGAGATCGTCATGGTCGATGTTGGGACCGACGAGCCGATCGAAGTCGACACCTCAAAGCGCAACATCGCCTATATGTGGACGTCGGGAAGCACGTTCATGGAAGCCAACCTCGAAGGCGTTGAAGACGAAGCCGAGAAACGCGGCTTCGACGTAACCGTCTTCGATGCCAAGTTCGACCCGCTGCGCCAGGTTGAGCAGATCGAAAACGTCCTCCAGCAGGGCAAGTTCGACGCGATGATCGCGATCCCGCTGGACTACACGACGCTCTGCCCGATCCTCACCAAACAGGCACCGTCCGAAGAGGTCGTGGTGGTCACCCAGGACATCACGATGTGCGGTCGCGTGGTCGACGAGGGTCCCGAAGCCGCGCCGCCCGGAATTCTGGCGCACTCCGGTTTCCCGGCAGCGACCGACGCCAACCGGGAATTCTTCCTCGAGGTCGCCGATCGCCTGCCTGAGGGCGAGCATGTTGGCGCCCTGCTGGTCGGCCCGGAAGGCAACTCCTCTTCGGAGGGGACGGTCAAGGGCCTGGAAGAAGTCGAAGGCGAAATCGAAGACAAACTCGACGTCCCCTACGTCGTCTACACGGACTTCACGGCGCCCGACGCGCTGGCGAAGACCCAGACGCTGCTGCAGGCTCACCCCGAGATCGACGTGATCATGACCAACTACTCGTTCGAGACGATCGGGGCGGTCAAAGCGATCGAGGAAGCAGGCCTGGAGGACCAGATCATGGTCTTCGACCAGGGCGCCGAAAAACCGAGCGTGAAGATGGTGAAAGAAGGCAAGGTCGTCTTCACCACCGCCTTCCACCCGTACTACTACGGCTCGGACTCGGTGAAAGCGATCGCCGACGCCTACGAAGGCAAGGAAACGGAGCGGTTCTACCCCGGTGTTCCGCCCGGCTCGACCGAAGAGGGCGTCGGTCAACGCCTGATTGTCGACGAGACCAACGTCGAGGAATTCGAACCCGAATATTGACCGTAGGCTGGGGGGCGCCCGCCACTGGGCGTCCCCCGGCGTTGTTCTCAAACCCTGGGGAGGGAATCTCTTGAGCGTAGTTCTGATCACTGGAGGTACCGGGGACCTCGGCAAGGCCGTCGCCCGGCGAGTCACCGCTCAGGGCGACGCCGCCGTGATCGCCGGTCGCGACCTCGGCGCGGCGGAAGTGGCCGCGGCGGAGATCGGCGCCGCCGGCGCCGTCGCGATCGAGATCACCGACGCGGCCGCCTGCGAGCGTGCCGTCGCCGATGTCGTCTCGCGCCACGGCCGCATCGACGGCCTCGCCTGCTGCGCCGCCACCTTTGCCTTCGCCGAGGCGCTGGAGCTGACCGCGGCGGAACTGGAGGAGATGCTGAGCGTCAACGTCACCGGCTCGCTGCTGCCCTGCCAGGCTGCGGCGCGGGCGATGATCGACGCCGGCGACGGCGGCAGCATCGTCCTCTTCAGCTCCTCGGCCGGCCAACGCGCGGTTGGCGCCCCTGCCTACGGCGCCTCCAAGGGCGCGGTCGAGGCGCTGACCCGGGAGCTTGCGCTGGCCTGGGCGCCGCACCGGATCCGCGTCAACGCCGTCTCGCCCGGCCTGATCGAGAGCCGGATGAGCGAACCGGCGATGTCGGACCCGGAGGTCCTCGGCCACTTCATGGCCCACACGCCACTCGGCCGCCCCGGAAAGCCGGAGGAGGTCGCGGCCACCGCCGCCTTCCTGCTCGGCCCCGAGTCCAGCTATGTCACGTCGACGGTGCTGCCGACCGATGGGGGGTTCCTCTCGCGATGACCGTGCAACCGAGCCAGAACTCGAACCACGACGGGGCCCGGCACGAGGAGGTCGCGGCGTTGAAGCCGGCGATCCTCGCCCACGGCCTCTGCAAGGACTACGGCGCGACCAAGGCGCTGCGCGACGCCAGCTTCGACCTCCACTCCGGCATGGTCCACGCCTTCGTCGGCGAGAACGGCGCCGGCAAGAGCACCTGCCTCTCGGTGCTGGCCGGGAAGATCGAGCCGAGCGCCGGCGAGGTCTTCCTCGGCGAGCACGAGCTGCCCTACGGCGAGCCGCGCTCCTGCCGGCGGGCGGGGGTCGTGGCGATCTACCAGGAGCTGACGATAGTCCCGGCGCTCTCGCCGCAGGCCAACGTCTTTCTCGCCTCGCCGATGGCCCGCCAGGGTTTCCTGCGTGAGCGCGAGATGCGGTCGCGCTACGAGGCGCTCTGCAAGGAGCTCGACGTGCGCCCGGCGCCGAACGGGATCCCCGCCGGCCACCTCTCGGTCGCCGACCAGCAGCTGCTGGAGATCATGCGGGCCCTGGTCAGCGACGCCCAGGTGATCCTCTTCGACGAGCCGACCGCCTCGCTCGCCCTGCACGAGCGCGAGGTGCTGCTCGCCCTGCTCGACCGGCTGCGCTCCAACGGCGTGACGCTGGTCCTGGTCAGCCACAACCTCGACGAGGTGTTGGAGATCTCCGACACCGTGACCGTCTTCCGCGAGGGCCGGATCTGCGCCCGCGGGCCGCGGGCCGAGTGGGACAAGCCGCGGATCGTCCGCGAGATGCTCGGCGAGCAGGCCGGCGAGCGGCTGGCCCGCGAGATGCTCGAGGACGTCCCGGCCCAGTCGGCGGCCGAGCCGACCGCCGAGCAGGCGGTACAGCGGACCCGTCCCGGCACAGACGTCGAGCCGTTCCTGCGGGTTGAGGGACTGACCGTCCCCGGCGCCGTCGAGAACGTCGAGCTCGAGGTCCGGGCCGGCGAGATCGTCGGGCTCGGCGGCCTGGTCGGCTCCGGCCGCACCACGGTGCTGCGGGCGCTTGCCGGGCTGGAGCGGCGCGCCACCGGGACGCTCCACGTCGACGGCAAGCAGACCGGGATCCCGCGCACCGTGCGGGCCGCCCGCAAGCTGGGGATCGCGCTGCTACCGGAAGACCGCAAGGGCGAGGGGCTGGTGATGGCGCTCGACGCGATGACCAACATCTCGCTCGCCGACCTCGGCGCCGCCTCGCGCTTCGGGTTCCTCTCGAAGCGCCGCCTCGCCCGCCATGTGGACGAGGTCACCGAGGCCTACGGAATTGCCGCCAACCGGGTCGGCGACGCCGCCGGCAACCTCTCGGGGGGCAACCAGCAGAAGCTGCTGCTGGCGCGGTGGGGATTGTCACGGCCGCGGCTGCTGCTGGCCGACGAGCCGACGCGGGGAATCGACATCGGCGCCAAGGCGGAAATCATGACCTCCCTGGAACAGATGGCCGACGAGGGAGCGGGGATCGTCGTCGTCTCATCGGAGCTGGAGGAGGTCTGCGCGATCAGCGATCGCGTCGCGGTGCTCGCGGAGGGGCGCCTGGTCGGGCAGCTCGACCGCCAGGAGGGTGACATCACCCCGAATCGGATCATGAACAACGCTTTCGGACTGGAGGCCTCGCATGCGGTTGCCTAAGAAATACGTCCCCGGCCTCGCCACCGACGGCGGAACGGTGACCGACGGCGGCGGCTCGAACGCCGCCAGCTTCGGCCGCAACGCGGTCTCGATCCTGCTGCGCTACTCGATCGTCTGGGCGCTGGTGATCCTGGCGATCGCCACCAACATCCTCTACCCGGGCTTCTTCGAGATCGCCAACCTGCGCAACATCCTCAGCCAGAACGCGCCGGTCGGGCTGGTCGCGATCGGGATGACCTACGTCCTGATCGCCGGCGGCTTCGACCTCTCGGTGGCGGCGATCTTCGCCCTTGCCGGTGTCTGCTTCGCCAAGTTCGCGACCAGCATGCCGCTTGCCTTCGCGCTGATCGCGGCGCTCGGGGTCGGTGGCGCCGCGGGGGCGATCAACGGCCTGATCGTCACCCGGCTACAGGTCAACCCGTTCGTGGCGACCCTTGGCACCGCCTCGGTGTTCGGCGGCCTCGCCTTCATCTACTCGGACTCCAACCCGATCTTCGTGGAAAAGGAATCGTTCACGTTCCTCGGCTCCGGCGACGTCTTCGGGGTCCCGGTCTCGATCGTGATCTTCGCTGTCGCCTTCGTGGTCGGCGGCCTGGTCCTCGCCAAGAGCGTCTACGGCCGCTGGGTCTACTCGGTCGGCGGCAACAACGAGGCCGCCCGCCTGGCTGGGATCCGGGTCGACGTGGTCCGCTTCAGCACCTACGTCCTGACCGGCGTCTGCGCGGCGCTGGCCGGGATGATCATCGCCTCGCGGACGGGGGTCGGCACCGCCACCGTCGGCGCCTCGATCACCCTCGACGCGATCGCGATGGTGATCATCGGCGGAACCTCGCTGCTCGGCGGCGAGGGGGCGATGTGGCGGACCGCGGTCGGGTTGCTGATCCTCGCCACCCTCAACAACCTGTTCGACTCGCTGGCGCTCGATTCCTCGGTCCAGTCGCTGGTCAAAGGCACGATCGTCGTCTCGGCGGTCGCGCTCGACTCCTACACGCGCCGGAGGCACCAGCATTGAGCAACGCCGAGTACACGGTCGAAAAGGGCCTGATGGTCCCGATGCGGGATGGGGTCAGGCTTGCCACCGACGTCTACCGTCCGGCCGCCGGCAGTTCCCCGGCGCTGGTGCAGCGCACGCCCTACGACAAGGAGCTCTCGGCGATGCGGAACTTCTCGCTGGAGCCGATGCGGGCGGCGCAGGCCGGCTACGCGGTGGTGGTCCAGGACGTGCGCGGACGGTTCGCCTCCGAGGGGGACTTCGACCCCTACCGCGACGACGGCAATGACGGCGCCGACACGGTCGCCTGGGCGGCCGGGCAGGAGTGGTCCTCGGGCCAGGTCGGGATGTTCGGCGCCTCCTACTTCGGCGCCACCCAGTGGCGGGCCGCCGGGGCAACGACAGGAGCCATCGGGGCGATTGCCCCGATGGCCTCGTCGCCCCGCTTCTACGACGGCTGGACCTACCAGGGCGGCGCCTTCCACCTCGGCCTCCTGCTCAACTGGGTGCTTGGCTACCTGGCGCTCGGCGATGCGGCTCGCCGGCTCGGCGCGGGCGAGGACGCGCTCACCGACCTCGGCTCCCTGATCGCCGCCTTCGACGACAGCGCCGCCTGGTATGAGCGGCGACCGCTGAACGACCTGCCGCTGCTCGGCGAGCTTGCCCCCTATTACAACGAGTGGCTCGCCCATCCGAGCTACGACGACTTCTGGCGTGAGCTTGAACTGCCCGCCGACTTCGCGGGCTTCGACGCGCCGGCGCTGATCATCGGCGGTTGGCACGACATCTTCCTGATGGGCAGCCTGGCCGGCTACACCGGCCTGCGCGAGGCGAGCGGGGGCGACCCCGCCCGCCGGCCGCAACTGGTGATCGGGCCGTGGGCACACGGCAACACCTCGGGCTCCTTCCCGGACCGCTCCTACGGGTTCGCCGCCAACTACCTGGCCACGGACCCGACCACCACCCACGTGCGCTGGTTCGACCGCCACCTGCGCGGCGCCGAGAACGGGCTTGACGAGGAGCCGCCGGTGAAGCTGTTCGTGATGGGGGCCGACGAGTGGCGCGAGGCCGAGGACTGGCCGCTGCCCGGCACCGATTACACCCGCTTCTACCTGCACAGCGGCGGCGGCGCCAACGGCGCGGCCGGCGACGGCGCCCTCTCGACCGAGTCGCCCGGCGAGGAGCCGGCCGACGTCTACGTCTACGACCCCGACGACCCGGTGCCGACGCTGGGCGGCGCCAGCTTCCTGCCCGACCTGATCGTCAGCGCCAACGCGGGGCCGATCGACCAGCGGCCGCTGGACGGGCGGGCCGACGTCCTCGTCTATGAGACCGAGCCGCTGGAGCGGGACCTGGAAGCGATCGGGCCGGTCGAGCTGGTCCTCTTCGCCTCCTCCTCGGCGCTCGACACCGACTTCACCGCGAAGCTGATCGACGTCCATCCCGATGGCCGCGCCGAGCTGCTGACCGACGGCATTCTCCGCGCCCGGTACCGCGACTCGCTTGCCGAGCCGGCGCCGCTGGAGCCCGACCGCGTCTACGAGCTGCGGGTCGACCTGGTCGCGACGGCAAACGTCTTCCGCGTCGGCCACCGGATCCGGCTCGACGTCTCCAGCAGCAACTTCCCGCGCTTCGACCGCAACTCGAACACCGGCGGCGCGATCGCCGCCGAGCCGGACGGGGCAGCGGTGAAGGCGACCAACCGCGTACATCACAGCAGCGGGCGGGCCTCGCACTTGGTCCTGCCGCTGATCGAGAAGGGGAACAATTGAGCGAAGGACACCGCAGGGCGCTGGTCGTCGGCGCCTCGGGCATCACCGGCTTCAACACCGCGGCGAGGCTGGCCGGCAACGGCTGGGAGGTCGACGGCCTCTCGCGCCGCTCGGTCCAGGTCCCGGCGGGCGTCACCCCGGTCAACGTCGACATCGGCGACGCCGAGGCGACGGCGAACGCGCTGGGCGGCCGCGACTTCACCCACCTCTTCTTCTGCGCCTGGTCGATGCGCGAGACCGAGGCCGAGAACATCAGGGTCAACGGCGCGATGCTGCGCAACGTGCTCGAGGCGCTCTCACCGGCCGGCACGCTGCAGCACGCCGCCCTGATCACCGGCCTCAAGTACTACACGGGCCCCTTCGAGGCCTACGCGGAGGCGCCGCTGGAGACGCCGTTCCGCGAGCAGCAGCCGCGGACCGACTACCCGAACTTCTACTACGAGCAGGAAGACGCGCTGGCCGAGGCCGCCGCTCGCGACGAGTTCACCTGGTCGGCGCACCGCTCCCACACCGTGATCGGGTGGACCCCCGGCAACCTGGTGATGAACATGGGCGTCACCCTGGCCGTCTACGCGACGATCTGCCGCGAGCTCGACAAACCGTTTGTCTTCCCCGGCTCCCCGCAGCAGCACGACGGGCTGGTCGACATGACCGACGGCGAGCTGCTCGCCGAACAGCTGGAGTGGGCGGCGACCTCGCCGGCCGCCGCCAACCAGGCCGTCAACTCGGCCAACGGCGACATCTTCCGGTGGCGCCGCATGTGGTCGGTGCTGGCCGCTGACCTCGGCGCCGAGGTCAGCGAGTACCCGGGCGAGCCGCGCCTGCTGGAGGAGGAGATGGCCGAGGGCTACGAGGACGTCTGGAGCCGGATCGTCGAGAAGCACGACCTACGGCCGACCCAGCTCGACCAGCTCGCCTCCTGGTGGCACACCGACGCCGACCTCGGCCGGCCGGCCGAGACCTTCACCGACATGACCAAGAGCCGCGAGCTCGGCTTCCACGGCTTCCGCCGCACCGACGACAGCTTCCACACCCTCTTCGAGAGCCTGCGCGCCGAACGGATCATCCCCCAGCTCTGAGCGCGAGTCCGCGAAAACCCCCCATATTTGTGGGTTTTCGCGGACTCGGCGAAGGGGCTCAGGTTCGAGGGTTGCGGAGCACGACCCAGACCGCGTAGGCCGGAACCTGGCCGTCGTTGCGGAGCCGGTGGGGGATGCTGGAGTCGAGGTGGATCGAGTCGCCGGAGCGCAGCAGCCGGTCCTCGGCTTCGATCGTCACGGTCAGCGTGCCCTTGAGGACGAGGCCGTACTCGCGGCCGGGGTGGTGCAGCATGCCCTCGCTGGAGCAGCTCGCCGGCGGGTAGGAGACGTAGAGGAAGTCGACGTCGGGGTCGGCCTCGGCGGTCAGCAGCTCCCAGTTGACGCCCGAGTCGAGGCCGAGCCGGGGCCGGTCGGCGGCACGCAGCACCGGCTCGCCGCCGCCCTCACGTTCGGGCGCGCTCCAGCTGGCCGGGACGGCCGGGCGCGACTCGGCTCGCGGGCTGTGGTCGGCAAGCAGGAAGAGCGAGTCGAGCGGCACGTTCAGGGCGCGGGAGATCTCGTAGAGGCTGGCGACCGAGGGCTGCGAGCGCCCGGTCTCGATCTGGGAGAGGGCGCTGGCCGACATGTCGAGCTGGCCTGCGAGGGCGCGGAGGCTGAGGCCGACCGCCTTGCGTCGCTCCCTGATGCGCTCGCCGAGGACGGAGAGCGGGTCGAGGGGAGGGCTGGTGGTCACAGCGCTGACGAGCGTAAACTCTAGATCGCCAGACTGTCAAGTAAAACTTCACCCAGGCACGCCGAATGTCCGGAATTAAGCCAAAAAGGCGTGCTGTGCTACTTGACGCTCTGGGGAACAGGCGTGTAGTATCACCACCGAATCCGGCGACACCGAGCCGGTGGGAAATTCAGAGGAGGAGCGGTAGCGGAGATGAATTCGGGAACCGAGCAGACCGTGACGCCGCGGGTCAAGGGCCTGCACCACCTCGGCGTGCCGGTGCGCAGCATGGAGGCCTCCGTGGCCTGGTACCGGGACGTCCTCGGGGTCGAGGCGAGCTTCATCGAACAGGCCGAGGAGGGGGAGGGGCTCGACCGGCACTCCCAGCTGGAGGGGACGCGGCTCCGCTACGCGTTCGCCAGCCTCGGCAACACGTCGATCGAGTTCCTCGAGTTCGAAAACCCGGTCGGCACCGATCACGACCGGCGCAACTGCGACGTCGGCGCGATCCACGTCTGCTTCGAGGTCGAGGACATCCACGCCACCTACGAGAAGCTCCGGGAGGCGGGCGTGAAGTTCAACGGGCCGCCCACCTACATCGAGGACGGACCGCTGGGCGGGTGCCACTTCTGCTACTTCCGCGACCCGGACGGCATCCAGCTCGAGATCTTCGAGACGCCATGAGCGGCGACTCGACCGACACCACCACCGAACCGAAGGGAGCCGGCATGCAGACCCCAGCCGACGTCATGCAACTGCACCGGGGGGCGCGGTACGCGCGTTCCTACGGCAGCACCGTGCTCGACCACTCGGCCAGCACGGTCTGGGAGATGGTCGGGGACTTCGACAACTATCCGGACTACATCACCGGCGTCACCGAGAGCCACATCGAGGACGACAAGGCCGGCGACGAGGTCGGCGCCGTGCGCCGCGTCGTCTACTACGGCGACGAGATCCGCCAGGAAATGACCGGCCACTCGCACGAGGGCCGCTGGTACACGCACAAGGGCTTCGAGCCGTTGCAGTGGCCCGGCGAGGGAGAGGCCGGTGCGGCGACCTACGAGAACGCGATCCGGGTGACTCCGGTCACCGACGGCGACCGCGCTCTGATCGAGTGGTGGCTGGACTTCAAGGCCGACGACGAGGCCTCCCTGCAGAGCTGGAAGGGCTACTTCGACAAGCACATCCCGATCTGGCTCGCCTCGCTGCGCGAACACCTCGAGGCCGCCTACGGGCACCGCGCCCAGACCGTGCTCGTGGTCGGGCTGAACCTGAAGGAGGGCGTGACGGCCGAGCAGTACGAGCGCTTTGCCAGGGAGGTCGACAAGCCGACCTGCGAGGCGCAGGTCCCCTCGATCTCCGAGTGGCACGTCCACCGCGCCAAGCAGCTGCCCGGCAGCGACGACGAGCTGCCCCTCGACTACGTCGAGGTGGTGCGGCTGACCAGCGCCGAGCAGCTGGCGGAGGACCTGAAGAGCGAGGTCGTCGCCGAGCTGGGCAAGGGCCTTGAGCCGCTGGTCGAGGTGGCGATGATGGTCCCGGCCGACCGGGTCATCTAACCGGCGAGCGCCTCGATCGGCTTGCCGATCCGGTCCCGGTAGCCGTTCACGCGGCCGCCCATGTTGACGCCGAGGACGCCGACCAGGCGTCCTCGGCGCTCGTAGCCGACGACGAAGCGGCGGGCGGCGATGTCGCCCTCCAACAGCCCTGAGGAGGTGCCCAGGCCGGGCAGCCCGAGCGAGCGCAGGGTGAGGCCGTGGACGCTGGAGGAGAAGCTGGGCACCGGCCCGAAGGGCCGCTGGCCGGCGGCGGCGCCGAGCAGGGCGCGGGCGGCGTGGGCGCCCTGGTCGAGGGCGTTGCTCCAGTGCCCGACCCGGAGCCGCTCGCCCTCGAACAGCGGGTGCGGCCAGCGGGCGAGGTCGCCGGCGGCGACGATCGCGCCGCCGGCTCCGGCCCGCAGGAAGGGGTCGCACTCGACCCCGTCGGCGCCAGCCAGGTTGGTGCCGGCAAGCCACTCGGTCGCCGGTTCGGCGCCGAGCGCCAGCAGGCAGGTGGAGGTTGCGATTCGCTCGCCTTCGGCAAGCACGGCGCCGGTGAGGCGGCCGCCGTCGTCGGTCAGACGCTGCAGCGCGGTGTCGAGCCGCAGGTCGACCCCGTTCTCGCGGTGGGCTTCGGCCAGCAGCTCGCCGACGATCGGGCCGAGCAGTCGTTCCAGCGGCAGGCTCTCGATCTCGACCAGGGTCACCTCGGCGCCCATCGCGACGGCGCTGGAGGCGACCTCGCAGCCGATGAAGCCGCCGCCGACAATCAGCAGCCTGCTCTCGCCGGCGGCGAGGGCCTCGCGCAGCCGCTCGGCGTCGGCGACCTCGCGCAGGGCAAGGGCTCCCTCCGGGGCCTCGCCGCCCGGCAGCGACCGCGGTCGGGACCCGGTCGCCACGACGAGGCCGTCGAAGCGCAGGCGTTGGCCGGTGTCGAGCTCCAGCTCGGCGGCGCCAAGGTCGGTTCGCGCCGCCCGCACCCCGAGGCGCCACCGTACGTCGAGCCGCTCGGCGCCGGGGATCGGGTCGGCGACCGCCGTCGGGTCGGCGAGGAACTTCTTGGAGAGCGGCGGCCGCGAGTAGGGCAGGCGCGGCTCGGCGCCGACCAGGTCGACCTCGCCCGCGAAGCCCTCGGCGCGGAGCGCCTCGCAGGCGGCGAGGCCGGCCGGACCGGCGCCGACGACGACGACTCGCCGCCGCCGCTCCACGATCTAGCCCTTGAGGGCGATCGCGCCGGTCGGGCAGGCGCGGGCGGCCGCCTCGAGCTTGGGGCGGAGGTCCTCACCGGGCTCGGCGACGAGGATCTGGAGGAAGTTGTTGTCGTCGACTTCAAAGACCTCGGGCGCCGCCAGGGCGCACTCGCCGTGGGATTCGCAGCGGTCGAAGTCGACCTCGATCTGGATGGACATGTGGCTCCTCGTGGTTGAGGGGGCGGTACCCCGGTTCCCGGAGCCGTTCAGTATAACTCAACAACGCTACGGCAGAATCGCGCGATCCGCTTCCCAGAGGGGAAAGGCCGTGCAGCCCGACTACTGTGTAGCGCTCAGGCGGACTGGTCGACGTCGCCGCGCGGGTCGGAGCTGCCGCGCCCGATCACGAACCAGACCCCGGTCGCCGGCTCCTCGCTGACGTTGCTGAGCCGGTGCGGGACCGTCGAGTCGAACCGGATCGAGTCGCCGGGCCCGAGCTTGTGGGCGTTGAAGCCGGTGGTGACCTCGAGCTCGCCGCTCAGCACCAGGCCGTACTCGACGCCGGCGTGGCGCATCAGGCCGGCCGGGCTCGAGGAGCTGCCCGGCGGGTAGGTGACGAAGAGGAAGTCGACGTCGGGATCCGGGGACGCGGTGAGCCGCTCCCAGCGCACCCCCGTGTCGAGGTCGATCGCGACCCGGGAGTCGGCCTTCTGGACCGAGCCCTCGCCGTGGCCGCCGGACATCGGGCGCTTGGCGGGCGAAGGCTCGGCGCCGTCGCCGGCGACGTCGGATTGGAAGAGCTCGTCGAGCGAGAGGCCGAGCTCGGTGACGATCGCGTAGAGCAGCGAGACCGAGGGACGGGCGCGGCCGGTCTCGATCTGGGAGATCGCGCTGGGGGAGACGTCGACCCGCCGCGCCATCTCGCGAACCGAGATGCCGACCTGTTCGCGCTCGGCGCGCAGTCGTTTCGGCACCTCCGCGTCCATGATCGGCACGTCGCGGGACTTGGACTTGCGCCGCTCTTTCGATATCGCCATTGCCTCGACTTCTTCCTCGGAAGCGATCCCCCTGCCGCCCGTTTGGCGCTGCCGCGCGGAACCCCCACGTGGCAGTGGAATCAATGTAGAGACACAGCTTACATCCGTCAAGATTCGCTGGACGAAGAGATGCGCCGCAGTGCGGTCGCCACCGCCGCCATGTCGGCCGACCCGAGCCCCATCCCGGAGGCCGCGGCAAGCACCTGGGAGGCGGCCGCGGCGCCGAACATCGGCAGCCCGTCGCGGCGGCCGTGGCTGAGGGCGAGGTCGATGTCCTTGCCCAGCCCGTCGATGTCGAAGGCGACCTCGCCGGCTTCGGCGTCGCCGAGGAAGGCGCCGCGCTTGTAGCCGACGTAGGGGGCGGCGACGGCGCTCGATTCAAGCGCGTCGTACATCGCCTCGCGCTCGATCCCCAGCGCCTCGGCAAGCAGCAGCGCCTCGGCGATCCCCTCGTTGAGCAGGGTCAGCACCGTGTTGAGGCCGAGCTTGACGGCGGCGCCGCTGCCCGAGTCGCCGACGTGGGTGACCGCCGCGGTGAACGCCTCCAGGGCCGGCCGCGCCTTCTCCAACGCCCACTCCGGACCGCCCGCAAACGCGGTCAGGGAGCCGGATTCCGCCGCCGGGACGCTGCCGGAGACCGGCGCGTCGACCAGCGCTGCGCCATGCTCGGCGGCACGCTGGGCGAGCTGCCTGGCGACGCTCGGGCCGACCGTGCTCATCTCGACCACCACCGACCCCTGGCCGGCGCCGGCGAGCACGCCCTCCGGCCCCGCGACCACCTGCTCGACCGCGGCGGGGCCGGCCAGCATCGTGATCGCGACCTCGCGGTCGGCCAGCAGCTGGGCCGGGGTCTCGACCACGGTGGCGCCCGCCGCCTCCAGCGGCTCGCACCGGTCCCGGTTGCGGTTGTAGACGGCGAGGTCGAACCCCGCCTCGGCGAGCCGCAGTGCCATCGGCTGCCCCATCCGTCCGAGTCCAGCGAAACCGACCTTGATCAAAGCGCTCCTTTCGTCCCGGCGCACGATTGTAAACCGAGAAGTGACAGTCCCTGGTGGGTGTGTATTATTACTGCACAGTCTACCCGTGGAGGAGCTCTACCCGTGGAGGAGCAAGTGAACATCGCGTCGCCTGGAGCAACGATGGCCGTCGACTGGGAGCAGAGGGTCGATTTCGACCGCCTGCGACGCGACCGGCTCGCCCGGGCGCGAGCCGCGCTGGAGCGCTCCGACCTCGGCGCGGTCCTGCTCTTCGACCAGAACAACATCCGCTACGTCAGCAGCACCCACATCGGCGAGTGGGCTCGCGACAAGAGCGCCCGCTGCGTGCTGCTGCCGCGGAAGGGCGACCCGGTGCTCTGGGACTTCGGCTCCGCCGCCCGCCACCACCAGCTCTACGCGCCCTGGCTGCCGGAGACCAGTTGGCGGGCGGGGGTGACCAGCATGCGCGGCGCGATGCCGCGGGAGACCGGGGTGCCCGACCTGTTGGCCGGGCACGTCGCCGACGAGCTGGCCGAGCTGGGCCTGAGCGGCGAGCAGCTCGGCATCGACCTCACCGACATGGAGACCCTGGCCTCGCTGCACCGCCAGGGCATCGCCACCGCCGACGCCGCCCCGGTGATGCAGGAGGCGCGCAAGCTGAAGACCGCCGACGAGATCGCCCTGCTCGACCAGGCGGCGGCGATCGTCGACGCGATCTACGAGACGATCTACCGGATGCTGCGCCCCGGCGTGCGCGAGCACGAGGTGGTCGCCGAGGCCCAGCGCCAGCTGTTCGAGCTCGGCTCCGAGCAGGTCGAGGCGATCAACGCGGTCTCCGGCGAGCGCTGCAGCCCGCACCCGCACGTCTTCTCGGACCGCCTCCTGCGTCCCGGCGACCAGGCCTTCTTCGACATCATCCACTCCTTCATGGGGTACCGGACGTGCTACTACCGCACGTTCAGCGTCGGCGGCGCCAGCCAGCCGCAGCTCGACGCCTACAAGCAGTGCCGCGAGTGGCTCGACGCGGCGATCGACCTGGTCCGCCCCGGCGTGACCACCGACAAGATCGCGGCCGTCTGGCCGCGCGCCGAGGACCTCGGCTTCCCCAACGAGGAGTCCTGCTTCGGGCTGCAGTTCGGGCACGGGCTCGGGGTCGGCCTCTACGAGGCGCCGATGATCTCCCGCCTGCACTCCTTCGACGACCCGGTCGAGCTCGAGGTCGGGATGGTGTTCGCGCTGGAGACCTACTGCGCGGCGTCCGGCGGCAGCGGCGCGGCGCGGATCGAGGAGGAGGTGGTGGTCACGCCCGAGGGGCCGCGGATCATCACCCGCTTCCCCGGCGCCGAGCTGCTGGTCGCCGGCCGCCAGTACGTGCGCGGCGCCGACCTGGTCGCCGCCAACGGGGCCGGGGCCGACGGCGTCCAGCCGGCGCTCGCCGGCGTCGCCCCGGGGATCGGCTACTGATGGCGCGCGCCAAGCAGCCCGAGGCGACGGCGGAGATCGGGCGCGAGGAGCTGCTCGCGCTCTACCGCCGGATGCTCCTGATCCGGCGCTTCGAGGAGAAGGTGCAGTCGCTGTTCCAGGCCGGCGAGGTCCACGGCACCACCCATCTTTACTCCGGGCAGGAGGCCGTCGCGGTCGGGGTCGGCGACGCGCTCGGGCCCGAGGACCGGGTCGCGGGCACCTACCGCGGCCACGGCCACGCGCTGGCGCTCGGGGTCGACTCGGCGGCGCTGCTGGCCGAGATGCTCGGCCGCGAGACCGGCGTCTGCGGCGGCCGGGCGGGGTCGATGAACGTGATCGACCTCGAGCACCGGCTGATCGGCTGCTTCGGGATCATCGGCGGCAGCATCGCCGCCGCCACCGGGGCGGCGATGGCGGTGCGCGAGCGTGGCGGCGTCGCGGTCGCCTTCTTCGGCGACGGCACCACCAACCACGGCTACTTCCACGAGTGCCTCAACTTCGCCAAGGTGAACTCGCTGCCGGTCGTCTTCGTCTGCGAGAACAACCTCTACGGCGAGTTCACCCCCTGGGAGGACGTCACCGCCGGCCAGATCGCCGCGCGGCCGGAAACGCTGGAGATCCCGACCGAGACGGTCGACGGCAACGACGTGCGGGTGACGCGCCGCGCCGCCGCCGACGCCGTGGCGCGGGCACGGGCGGGGGAGGGGCCGGCCTTCGTGCAGGCGCTCACCTACCGCTTCGTCGGCCACTCGCGCAGCGACCCGGGCGCCTACCGCAAGCCCGGCGAGCTCGACGCCTGGAAGGGACGCGACCCGCTGCTGATCGCCGGCCAGGCGCTGGCCGAGCTCGGTGTCGACGCCGCCGAGCTCGAGCAGGTCGCCGCGTCGGTCGAGTCCGAGCTGACCGCCGCCGCCGAGGCGGGCCTGGCGGCCAGCTACCCGACCGCCGGCACCGCCGCGGAGTTCAAGACCGCCCGATGAGCGCGATCCCGATGCCCCGCCTCTCCGACTCGATGGAGGACGGGACGATCGTCCGCTGGCTGGTCGAGGACGGCGGCGCCGTCGCCGCCGGCCAGGAGCTGGTCGAGATCGAGACCGACAAGGCGGTGATGACCTACGAGGCCGAGGCGGCTGGCACCCTGGCGATCGCCGCCGGCGAGGGCGAGACCGTCGCGGTCGGCGACCCGATCGGGCAGCTGCTCGGTGCGGGGGAGTCGGCCCCGGAGGCGGCGCCCGCCCAGAGCGCGGCAGCGCCCGCGGCGTCGAGCACCGGCCCGGCCGCGGCGGCGCCCGCCCCGACGACCCGCCATGGCGCCCTGACGCCGCCGCGCGCCGCCGACGGAACCCGGCTGCGGGTGTCCCCGGTGGCGCGGCGGATCGCCGCCGAGCGCGGGGTGGAGCTGGTCGGCCTCGCCGGGAGCGGCCCGGGCAGCCGGATCGTCAAGCGCGACGTGCTCGGCGCGGCCGGCAACGGCGCCGCTCCGCAGGCGCCGGCGACGGGCTCCGCGGTCGAGGGCGCCCGTGGCGGCGCCCGGTTCGAGCCCGCCTCCCGGGTCCAGCAGACGATCGCCCGCCGGATGGCGGAGGCGAAGGCGAACCAGCCCGAGTTCGCGCTCGAGATCGAGATCGAGATGGGGCCGGCGCTCGACCTGCGGGCGCGGCTCAAGCAGGCCGCCGCCGGGGCGGGCCTGGCGGCGCCCTCGGTCAACGACCTGATCGTGCGGGCGGCGGCGCTGGCGCTGCGCGAGCACCCGAGGGTCAACGGCGCCTACGGCGACGGCGGCTTCGAGCTCTACGACCGGGTCAACGTCGGCGTCGCGGTCGCCGCCGAGGGGACGCTGCTGGTCCCGGTCGTCGCCGACGCCGACCGCCTCTCGCTGGACGAGATCGCCGCCCGCACCTCGGCGCTCTCGGCCAAGGCCCGCGAGGGGACCCTGACCGCGCCCGAGCTCTCCGGCGGCACCTTCACGGTCTCCAACCTGGGGATGTTCGGGATCACCTCCTTCACGGCGATTCTCAACCACCCGCAGGCGGCGATCCTCGCGGTCGGCGCGGTCCGCGAAATCCCGGTCGCCGTCGATGGCGAGCTGACGATCGGCCGCCGCATGAACGCGACCCTGATCTGCGACCACCGCATCCTCTACGGGGCCGACGCCGCGGCCTTCCTCGGCGAGGTGCGCACCCGGCTCGAAGAACCGTTCGGGCTTCTACTTCAAGGAGGGACGAGATGACGACCGACACCAAGGCAGCGACGCTCGAGTACCGGCGCGCGGTCCGCGACGCGCTCGACGAGGAGCTGGCCCGCGACGAGCGGGTCGTCTTCTACGGCGAGGACGTCGCCAAGCCCGGCGGCGTGTTCGCCGCCACCCCCGGCCTGCGCGAGACGCACGGCGAGCGGGTCTTTGACACTCCGATCTCCGAGCTGGCGATCACCGGCTCGGCCTTCGGCGCCGCGGTCTGCGGGCTGCGGCCGGTGATCGAGATCATGTTCGCCGACTTCCTGCCGCTGGCGATGGACGCGATCGTCAACCAGGCGTCCAAGTACTGGTACCTCTCCAACGAGCAGGCCAGCGTGCCGCTGGTCGTCCGCTCGGCGATGGGGGCGGGCGGCAGCTTCGGCGCGATCCACTCCCAGAACCCGGCCTCCTGGTTCGTCGGCGTGCCCGGCCTGAAAGTCGTTGCCCCGGCCTTCCCGGCCGATGTCAAGGCGCTGCTGAAGGCGGCGATCCGCGACGAGAACCCGGTCCTCTTCCTCGAGCACAAGCGGCTCTACTCGGTCAAGCAGGAGCTCGGCCCCGATGCGCCGGAGCTGCTCCCGATCGGCGTCGCCGCGGTGGTCCGCGAGGGCGCTGACGTCACCGTCGCAACCGCCTCCAAGAGCGTTCACGACGCGCTCGACGCGGCTGAGCAGCTGGCCGGGCGGGGCATCGACGTCGAGGTGGTCGACCTCCGCACCCTGCGGCCGCTCGACACCGAGACGGTCCTCGCCTCGGTCGCCAAGACCAACCGGCTGGTCGTGGTCGAGGAGGGCCCGCGCTCCGGCGGCTGGGCGGGCGAGGTGCTGGCCCGGGTCACCGAGCTGGCGCTGGAGGACCTCGACGACGCCTGGCGGATCGCCACCGACGAGCAGCCGATCCCCTACGCGCCGCCCCTGGAGCGCGAGTTCCTGCCCGGGACGGAGCGGATCGTCGCCGAAATCGAGTCGCGACTCGGCGCCGCGGCCGCCTGAGCGACCGCGGCGCCGGCGCGGCGCCTAGCGCAAGTCGACCAGGTCGGTGACGGTGTAGCTGGAGCCCTCGCCGTCGCGCTGCGCGGCGAAGCAGAAGCACCGCATCGTCGCCCCGGGGACCGAGGACCACATCGTGTGCGGCTCGTTCGGCGGGATGTAGATCAGGTCGCCGGGGCTGACCTCCTGCTTCTCCTCGCCGATCTGCATCCAGCCCTCGCCCTCGAGCACGTAATAGAACTCGCAGCTGTTGTGGTAGTGGGGCTCGATCCGGACGTCGGGCTCGACCGTGAACTCGTTGATGAACTCCAGGTGGGTGTTCTGGGATTCCTCGAACAGCTCGTCCTTGTCGAACATGAAGTAGGCCTTGATCGTGCCGGCGTGCTCCGACACTGCCTCCTTGCGGGCGGGTCGAATGTCCATTCCCTCTCCTCCTTTGGGCGGGTGTCCAGTCAGGCTACATGAAGGTCCCTACGGCCTCGGGCCGTGCGGGCACAAAACCCGGAGGCAAGCCGTGAGAATGCGGCCCGCTCCCAAGTCGCCCTGTGTATAGTAATACTTGACGAGCCGGAGGAGCTCGGGTTTCGACAGAGAGAGGTGAGCGAAGGATGGAGACGGGTCTCGCAGGAAAGACGGTGCTCATCACCGGCGCCGCGAAGGGGATCGGGCGGGCCAGCGCCGAGGCCTTCGCCGCCGAGGGCGCGAAGCTGGCGCTGCTCGACATCGCGGCCGACGAGCTGGCCGACCTGAGCGGCTCGCTGCAGGGCGCCGAGGTCAGCACCGCGGTCGCCGACCTCTCGACCAGGGTCGGGGTGGAGAGCGGGATCGAGGAGGCGCTGAAGCCCTACGGCGGCCGGGTCGACGTCCTCGTCAACAACGTCGGCGCCGGCTTCGTGCGCGGCTTCGACGACCTCGACGAAGAGGACTGGCAGCGGACGATCGAGCTCAACTTCTACAGCTACGTGCGGGCGATCCGGGCGGTGCTGCCGACGATGCGCGAGCACGGCGGGGCGATCGTCAACAACGGCTCCGACCTCGCCAAGCAGCCGGAGGCGGTGCCGATCGACTACTCCGTGTCGAAGGCGGCGGTGCTGGGCCTGACCAAAGCGCTGGCCCGTGCCGAGGCGCCGAAGATCCGGATCAACGCGGTCGCCCCGGGGCCGATCTGGACCCCCTTCTGGACCAAGCCCGGCGGCTTCGCCGACACCCTCGGCGAGGTGCACGGGATGCCGCCGCAGGAGGCGGTCGAGCACGAGCTCTCGCTGCGCCAGATGCCGCTCGCCCGGCTCGGCACGCCGGAGGAGGTGGCGCCGGTGATCGTCTTTCTCGCCTCCGATCTCACGAGCTTTGTCACCGGGAGCGTTTACGGAGTCGACGGGGGAACCGTCCGCGGCCTCTTCTAGGCGCGGCGCCCCGGAAACGACACCCAAGAACGACAGGAGCAACGATGCAGAGCATTTCCACCAAGACGACCGCCGGGCGGCGCGGCTGATGGGCGCGCTGGACAGCAAGGTCGCGATCGTCACCGGAGCCAGCTCCGGGATCGGCCGCGCCACCGCGAAGCTGTTCGCCGCCGAGGGCGCCAAGGTCGTCGTCGGCGCCCGCCGCCGCAACCTGCTCGACGAGCTGGTCGCCGAGATCGGCTCCGCCGGCGGCGAGGCGGTTGCCGTCGACGGCGACGTCACCGACGACGCCTTCGCCGCGGCCCTGGTCGCCGAGGCCGTCTCCCGGTTCGGCGGGCTCGACGTCGCGTTCAACAACGCCGGCACGCTTGGGCCGAGCGACGTCGCCCACGAGACCTCGGTCGAGGACTGGGACGAGGCGATCGCGATCAACCTGACCGCCAACTTCTACGCGGTCCGCCACCAGGTGCCGGCGCTGCTGGAGCGGGGCTCGGGTTCGCTCGTCTTCACCTCCTCCTTCGTCGGCCACACGGTGACGTTCCCGACCAAGGCGGCCTACGGCGCCGGCAAGGCGGGGCTGATCGGCCTGGTCAAGACCCTGGCGGTCGAGCTCGGCCCGCAGGGGATCCGCGCCAACGCGCTGCTCCCCGGCGGCACGATGACCGACATGGCGACGGCCTTCGCGCCGACCCCGGAGGCTCTGGAAGGGGTCGCCAGCCTGATGGCGCTGAAGCGGATCGCCGAGCCGGAGGAGATCGCCCAGTCGGCGCTCTACCTGGCCTCGGACCAGTCGAGCTTCACGACCGGCACCGCGATGCTGGTCGACGGAGGGCTCTCGGTCAACCGGGCCTGAACCATGCCTCGGGCGGGCCGGGGTCGCCGACGGCGATCCCGGCCCGCTTCCACCCTTTCTTTGTCAAGAGCGAGGAGATATAAGTGAACATCGCAGCCGCCGCCGACCATCCGCTCCTCCTCGCCGGCTCCCCCCACGAGACCGGCAACTGGGCCGAGGTTCCAAGCCCCTACGACGGCAACCAGGTCGGCCGCGTCGCAGTGGGCGACAAGGCTCTGGTCGACCAGGCCGCGAAGGCGGCTCACGCCGCCTTCGTCGAGGGCGGCTTTCCCCAGCACGAGCGCGCCGCGGTCCTGGAGCGCGCCGCCCACCTGGTCGCCGAGCGCGCCGAGCTACTGGCCCTGACGATCGCCCTGGAGGCCGGCAAGCCGGTAAAGACCGCGACAGTCGAGGCCCAGCGCTGCGCGGAGACCCTGCGCTTCAGCGCCGTGGAGGCACGCAAGCTGAGCGGGGGGACGGTGCCGATGGATGCCTCTCCTGCGGGCGAGGGAAAGCTCGGCGTGATGCTGAGGGTCCCCTACGGCGTGGTCGGGGCGATCAGCCCCTTCAACTTCCCGCTCAACCTCGTCGCCCACAAGCTCGGCCCGGCGATCGCCGCCGGCAACGCCGTCGTTCTCAAGCCCGCCGGACAGACCCCGATCAGCGCCCTGCAGCTGGCCGGAATCCTCTGCGAGGCCGGCCTGCCGAAGGGCTGGCTCTCGGTCATCCCCGGCCCCGGACGCAGCGTCGGTGACGCGATCGTCTCCCACCCCCTGACCCGGGCGATCACCTTCACCGGATCGGCCCCGGTCGGCTGGGGCATCCGCTCGGCGGTCCCCGACAAGAAGGTCAGCCTCGAGCTGGGATCGAACGCCCCCTTGATCGTCGACGCCGACGGCGACTGGGAGACCGCGGCCGACAAAGCGAGGATCCACGCCTTCTCCCACGCCGGGCAGTCCTGCATCTCGATCCAGCGCATCCTCGTCCACCGCGAGATAGCCGAGCCCTTCACCGAGCGCCTCCTGGCGGGCATCGCCACCTTGAAGGTCGGCGACCCCCTCGACCCGAACACCGACGTCGGCCCACTGATCACCCCCGGCGACAGAGACCGGGTCAAGGACTGGGTCGAGGAGGCGGTCGCAGCCGGGGCGCAGCTCCTCTGCGGCGGCGAGCTCACCGACGAGGGCCGCTGCCTGGCTCCCACCGTCCTGGGGTCCCCGCCCAAGGACGCCAAGGTCTGGCGCGAGGAGATCTTCGGCCCCGTCGCCACCCTCGATGAGTTCTCTGACTTCGACCAGGCCCTGCAGATGGCAAACGACTCCAAGTTCGGCCTGCAGGCCGGAGTCTTCACCCGCGACCTCGCCAAGGCTCTCGAGGCCGCCAGGACCCTGGAGTTCGGCGCCGTCCTCGTCAACGAGGTCCCCACCTTCAGAGCCGACCAGCAGCCCTACGGCGGGGTCAAGGAATCGGGCAACACCCGCGAGGGCCCCGCCTACGCGATCCAGGAGCTGACCGAGGAGCGCTTCATCACCCTGCAGGGGTAGTGGCCCCACCAAGAGGCCGTGGCAGAGGTTATGGGCACATAGTGCCCATAACCTCTGCCACGCGGGCCGGGCGGAATGCTCGGGCCGGGGTCCTGGCGGGCCTTGCGGTTGGGGTCGCGGTCGGGTGGAACACGGCCAACGTCGGCGCCGTCGCGGCGGTCAGCGCCGAGGCGTACGGCGTGGCGCTGGCCGTCGTCGGCCTCTTCACGACCGCCCTCTTCGTCACCCACCTGGCGACCCAGGTGCCCGGAGGGCGCCTGGTCGACCGCTTCGGCGCCCACCGGGTCTGCATCCTGGGAGCGACGCTGATCGCCTGCGGCGCGGCGGCCTCGATGATCGCGCCGGCGCCGGCGCTGGCGATCGGGGCCCGGGCGCTGACCGGGGTGGGGACGGGCCTCGGCTTCATCGCCGGTACCGCCTACGTGCGGCGGAGCGGCGGCTCGGCGTTCTCTCAAGGCCTCTACGGCGGGGTCGGGATCGGCGCCGCCGGCGCGGCGATCGCGATCGTCCCGCAGCTGGTCGCCCCCCTTTCCTGGCGCGCCCCCTACGCGACCGCCCTGGCGCTTGCGGTCGTGGCACTGGTCGTCCTCGTCGCGGCCCCGCCCGATCGCAGCGAGGCCCCGGTCGCCGTCGCCACCCCGACCACCGTCGTCCTCGACACCGGGCTCTACCGGCTGGCCCTGCTCTATTCGACCACCTTCGGCCTCGCCCTCGTCCTCGGCAACTGGATCGTCGAGCTGCTCGAAACTCACGTCGAC
>Ga0055474_10000012_pt1 | contig 32399 bp, 19 predicted proteins | sample Muzzi_PWA_D1_FD_57680 | JGI IMG/M metagenome (GOLD analysis project Ga0055474, IMG submission 57680) | Wetland microbial communities from San Francisco Bay, California, USA, that impact long-term carbon sequestration - Muzzi_PWA_D1 | ecosystem: Environmental > Aquatic > Marine > Wetlands ... | reverse complement strand
CGCCTCTTCATCGAAACCCTCCTGCAGGAACCCCTCGCGCCCGGTCTCCTCTTGAACGTCAACATCCCCGGCATCCCGATCCAGGGAGTGCGCCTCACCCGGCTGGGACGGCGGCGGTATGACCAGGTAGTCACCGAGAAGCTCGATCCCCGGGGGAAGAAGTACTACTGGATCGCCGGGACGCCGGATTGGACCTACCAGGACGGCACCGACCAGGCGGCGATCCACGACGGCTGGGCCTCGGTCACGCCCCTCCATCTGGATCTCACCGACTATCCGGCGATCCGCAGTCAGCAGGCCTTTGGTTTGCGCCTGGCGGCGCGACTGCCCGACGTGCCGTGAAGAACCACGACTTCGGCGAGGGCCTGCGCCGCGACAGCATGGTGCGGCAACTGGCGGCCCAGGGCATCGAGGACAGCCGCGTGCTGGAAGCCCTGCGGCGGGTTCCGCGCCACCTCTTCGTGCCGGATACCAAGCGTCACCAGGCGTACCACATCAAGCGCTCCCTGGGCATCGGCGCCGACCAGACCATCTCCCAGCCGTGGGTTGTGGCCCGCATGACCGAACTGTTGCAGACCGCGCCGGGCCAATCCGTTCTGGAGATCGGCTCCGGCTCCGGCTACCAGACCGCCGTGCTCTCGCTGCTGGTGCAGCGGGTCTACAGCCTGGAACGAGTGCCCCACCTGGCCCGCGACGCCATCCAGCGCATGCGGGATCTCGGTATTGGCAACGTCAAGATCCAGATCTTCGACGGCACCGTGGGCTGGAGCGAGGTCGGTCCCTTCGACCGCATCCTGGTCACCGCCGGGGCGCCGGAGGCCCCCACGCCGCTCCTGGACCAGTTGAAGCTCGGCGGTCGCTTGCTGATCCCCGAGGGCACTCGAGATCAGCAGCGGCTGATGCGCTACGAACGCCAGAAGGATCGTTTCGTGCAGGAAGAGTTGGACGAAGTCTCCTTCGTGCCGTTGATCGGGCGCCACGGGTGGAGCGGGTGACGGGGTCTGCTATCCTTGGCGATCTTGTGGAAGTAGGAAGCGAGATCCTTCAACTCGTCGTCGCCGGTCGGGTGCAGGGGGTGGCCTTCCGGGCCTACACTCGCCGCGCCGCCCAGGCTCTGGGTTTGCGGGGCTGGGTGCGAAACTGCCCCGATGGGACGGTGGAGATCCAGGTCGTCGGTGCCGCCGAGGCCCTGGACGCATTTCGCCGCCAGGTGACGCGTGGACCGCGCTTTTCGCGCGTCGATGGGGTGCGGGTTGGGGTCCTGTCGGAGTGGACCGAGCCGCCCCCGAAGGAAGGCTTCGAGATTATCTAGTAACGCGGCATTGCGCCGCCATGAGGACATCATGGAAGATCTGAAACAGTACATTCGCGAGGTTCCGGACTATCCGAAACCGGGCATCCTTTTTTATGACATCACCACCTTGTTGCAGAACCCCAAGGCGTTGCGCATGACCTGCGACCGCTTTGTCTGGCTCTTCCATGAGAAGCACATCGACAAGGTAGTGGGGATGGAGTCCCGGGGCTTCATGTTCGGTCCCATCGTGGCTTACGACCTGAATGCCGGTTTCGTGCCCGTGCGCAAACCCGGCAAGTTGCCGTACGAGACCGTCTCCCAGAGCTACGACCTGGAATACGGCCAGGACACCCTGGAGATCCACAAGGACGCCATCAAGCCGGGCGACCGCGTCCTCGTCGCCGACGACCTCATCGCCACCGGCGGTACCGCCCGGGCCACCGCCCAACTGGTCGAGCAATTGGGGGGCGAGGTGGTGGGCTTCGGCTTCGTCATCGAATTGACCTTCCTGCAGGGTCGGGACAAACTCGAGGGCTACGACATCGAGTCCCTGATTCAGTACTGACCACAGGACCCAACCCTGCCCGCCTGGCTAGTGACTCCGGGCGGGCGGGCGTATAATCGCCTTCCCACACCATGGGGCTGTAGCTCAGGTGGATAGAGCAGGAGTTTCCTAAACTCAAGGTCGGGGGTTCGAGTCCCTCCAGCCCTACCAGGTAAATCCCTTGTAATCATTAGTTTGTGGCCCTCGGCGGATTGTCTGTCTTGGGGCGGTGCGTCACCTGTAAGCAAATCGTAAGCAGGTTCTTGGGGCTTCGAGAGGGTAGGAGGGGAGTGCGACGGGGAGCGAAGGAGATCCAGGTGTTGGGTGCGGAGGAACTCGAGATCTGCTCCTGGATGATGTTCGCCCACTCGTTTCTGGATCCCATATCTCCCCCTCTTCCCGTTCCTATCCCCAACGCGGCTCAGATGCCTCCCCTGTCGTGGAAGAGGGCCGGACGAGGTCCGGTGCATCCGCGCCGTATCTACTGCCGCCAGCCCCCGGGGATGTGCGGATAGTGGCAGCCTGGCTCCAGGTTGTCCCGGGCCCGCAAGAGTTTTTAGGGATAGCGTTTCCCCTCACCGTCCGACAGATAGCCCTGCACCATGTCTGGCAACTGGGTGCAGCAAAGGCTGGTGGGAAAGCATGGTCTGCCCAACCCGTTTTTTGGTATAGTTCGCGCGAAAGAACTTTTTCTCGACTTGAAACGGCCCCGGGTTCTCGGGGTGGTGCGCCTTGGTCCACAAGATGTTGGTGAATCTGTGCTCGAGTTCTATATTGAGGAGACTTCGCTTGAAGAATTTCTTATGTCATCATTGTCAGCTGACCTCTCCTGGCGAAAGTGTTTTGGTTCGCTGCCGATCGGAGGCTTGCTCCCAAACTCGCGATGTCTTCGGCAAGGCCGGGCCGCGGTACATGAAGCCGCGTCAGGTAGGCCTGTGGTCGCTGTGGCGGCGATTGATGGGCCTGCCGCCAGATCTGGAGGTGCCTTGCCCCTTCTGTTTCGAGATTGACCGTCTGGAACTCGCGTGCCCGCAGTGCCGGGAGCCTATGGCAGGAGAGAGAGTCGAGCTTGAGCGGCGGATGATTGCTGTGATTGGCTCGAACGCGGCGGGGAAGACCCATTTCATGGCGACCGTCCTACACCGCTTCTTGGAGGGCGACATCTACGGCTGGGAAGTTCGGATGAACCCTGAGGCGCTGGTGCGATGTCGATGTGAGTTGTTGAATCCTCTCTTCCTTGAGGGGCGCGAGTTGGAGGCCACTCCGGCGGTATTGGGGAAGGATTTCCCGGTGGAGTTCGAGAATCATAGAACAGGCGATAAGGCGTTGCTTGTCTTCCGGGATGTAGGTGGTGAGGCCCTTCTGACACCGGAGCGCCTGCGCGAACTGGATTTTCTCCATTATGCTGATGGCGTAATTCTGATGGTGGATCCTTTAGCCTATCGCCCTCCACTGGATGCTCCCGAGGAGTGGGTACCCCACAACCACGCCCCGGTCACCCAAGTGCTCCGTGTCTACCGGGAAGTCCTTGAGCAGCGGCGCCGGTTATTGCAGGATCGCGACCGGTCTTTGCTCCCGAATCAGAAATTCCTGGCCGTGACCGTGACCAAGGCCGATCTGGTACTTGATCCCTCCCACTGGTTCTGGGAGACCAACGGTGGTGCTCCAGAGTACCGCCCAGGGTACTGGTCAGCTCGCCGGGAGAGGAGTCGATCGGTGCAGGATTGGCTCGACACGAACTTGGAGTTGAAGATGGCTCGCTTGACAGAAGATTTTGCTGATGTTAGCTATTTTTTTGTCTCCAGTTTCGGTAACCGACACCCTCCCGGAAAAGAGTGGCTGATAGAGCCTCCGAAGCCTCTGCGGGTCCACGAGCCGATTCTCGCGCTGCTTGACCGGCTTGAGGAAGAAAGGGCGCGTACTGCGAGTTTATAGAACGATGACCAGTTCTGACACCCGAGGTTCTTCGGGGTATCGTCACGTCTTCACCTGGGCACAGGGAGGCTCCCTTGGCAAGCCAGGGTTCCAGACCATCGTAGTCGATGATGAACTGGAGGAACGGGGGCTGCGCCCAAGAGTCGAGAGGGTTGTGGCCGGTTTTCGGGCGGCTAGGTTCGTGGAAGGCACCCTGGTGTGTCAGGTGGTACCTCTGGAAGGAGTCAGGAACGCTACCTTGCTCACAACCTTCACCGCTCTGGGAGCGGTCGGGGACCACCGCCAGGGCAACTTCCTTGCGGATTCAATCATGGTGCACAACGGTTGGCTGGAGGAGGCGGGCTGGGATAGCTATGCCGCCTTCCAGACTCTCAACTGGCCAGGATTGCGATGGTTGGACGACCCGGCAAATACGTTGCGCCGTGTGGCGAGCTTGGATCTGCCCCCCTTGCCGCTAGAGTCCCTATCCCTGAACCGCCTTGCAAGCCTGCAGACCATACCAAAGGCAACGTTCATCCCACTTGTCGCGGCCCTGGCCCAGGGCGAGCAGGATTGGGTGTTCTTGCGGGAGATGGCTGGTAGCCCGCCCGAACTCCTGAACCGGCTGGTCAGACTCTTGCCCCTCTGCTTGCCACCGCGTCTGCGAAGGCGAGTGCGCGAGGGAAAGACGGAAATCTTCTCTCTGAGGACCCGTGGCGGTCTTGGTGCTGAGCCGCCGGTCTGCTTACAGGGCGTTCCCGCCGAGGTCGCGACGTCGCCCTCCGTAGGAACGGTTTTCGACCTTAGTGGTGGATATCCGCGTCATGGGGCAAGTGAGAGGGCTCTGGCCTACGCTCGATGGTTGTGGCAACGGGTCACAGAAGAGGATTGGGATCTTATCCGCTATCATTATGAACAAACCACGGCGAAGCCCAACCAGGATCCCCTGGAGGAGCTACCAGCGGCGGGTCCCGCGCGACCAGCGGATCCATCGGAGGCTCCAAGCCTGCAACCGTTACCTGGGCTCCCCCAGGCGCCTCCGGTACAACCTGAGCGGGCATCCGCACCCGCGCAGCAAAGGGCCAAGGCGACGGTGGGTGAGCCGGTGGTACTTCAACGCCGACGCGATGTATGGCAACAACGAAGGATTCTTGAATACGAGGGGTGGAAAGTGGCCCAGGATCTTGAACAGCAGATGCAGACCTTGATTGATACCCTGCGCACGCAATTGGAGCAGAGCCAGGGACAGGCATTGGAACTGATGACCGGCCTGCAGGGCGAGATTCAGCAGCGTCTGGACGAGGAGAAGAAGTGGGCTCAGGAGCACCAGAAAGAGGTCGCGAAGCTGTTCCAGCAGCAGAGCAAGGAACTGCGCGAAGAACGGAACCGCTTGTTTGGCCAGATCAAGAAGGAGGCCCGGGAGACCCACGAGCAGGAGAGGAAGGCCCTCACGAGCCTTCTAAACAATATTGAGAGGGTCTTCTCGGAGGATCGAAGACTGCGCCGTGAAAACCATGATGAAGCCATTGCTCTTTTGGTGGGCGATCCTCCGAGGGAGGTGGCGACTACCGAACCCAGGTTGCCGCTGAAGAAGCGGGAGAGGCACGAGGAACCCGAGGGGAGAGAGAGCTCAGCCGCGCGGGATGAAGATCTGAAAGGCACCGGTCCGCGTGGAAGAGACGCGGCGAAAAAGCCATCAATGGGACAGCAGGTTATCAAACCGAAGCAAGGCAGGAGACTTTGGAACCGCTTCCCGGATCTTCTGGGGAAGCCCATAGTCTTTGTTCCACTCGCAGCTATTCTCTCCATTGCGCTGGGGTTCCTTGCTATCGTAGCCTACGAAGCTATCAGGGACAGAAATAGCGAGCCGTGGAAGGCCGAAGAGGCCAAGAAGAGAGAAAAGATTAACAATGAGCGTTCTCTTCTGGCACGGAACGCCCTGGAGGAGTGCGCCAAGCTGGGTACTGAGGGATCTTCTATTCAGGCATCGGACTTGGACGACCAAGGCAAGGCGCTGAAAACTAAATGCGACAACTTCTTGTTAGCGTATCAGCTTCAGTCGCAGGTTACCTCAAATGGTGCAGCTCTAACTCAGGCCGTGTTGAAGTTGCATAAGGAGAGTCTTGATCTGCCAGAGAATAACACCTGCGTTGAAGATCTCAGTATTAGCAACAAGTTCGGCGAAGATTCCAGAGTCCTGCTGGCCAAGCTACTAACGGGCTGCAAGAGTCAGAGTAGCCCCGTGGACGACCGGCAGGCTGTTGAGAGCTACCTCCGGGATCGGTTCCAATTTGAGGTCACGCTCAGTGAACCTACAGGTGACGGTCAATTCGACTTGACCGTTGGCAGCCCGATCTTTGGTGAAAAGGGAGACAACAACGAGCAGGATAACTTACTTATACCGCTACGGTTGGCAGCTGAGACAGCTGCCGATTTTGCTCTCTTTGCGGACTGGGAAGATATTTCTGACAGGAAGAAACTTATTGCTGGATACAGCAATGTCCTTTCTCCCCAGGATCGCGCATGGATTGAGTATGTCATTGCGAATCTGCCCGAGGGGGTTCCTTCCAAGGAAAAACTGCAGAAGAGGTTGGAGGATTTGAAGAAACAAGAAGAAGAGCTCGCAGGATAGAGCTTCTGTATGTCCAGGATCCCCAGCCTGCTTTTTTCTACCCGGTCGGCTAACCCCGTGGGCGGGGTGGATTTCAACCGCGAGATCGTGGCGGAGAGCCCCAACGTGCCGCGGGAGGCACGGGAACTATTCGGCCGCAGCGCAGATATCACGTTGACCGCGCGGAGTCCGAAAGAGAAGGTGGAGGTCTTCCTCTTTCGGCCCTTTCGTCCCGGAGGATGGATCTTCTGCCGAGCGGTGAGCTTGGGGCTCTATCGGAAGACCAGCCATCATCTGCTGATCCATGGCCTTGTGCTCCATCGGGGCGATCTGGACGCGCTGGACGGTAATCCATTTCTCTTGGCCACGGGCGAGGCAGCCTGCTTCCAGAGCACACATCCCGGCGGACGCAAGGAGTTGATGGAGATCGAGTTCCCCAGGGGTATCCAGGGGCATGCCCGGGCGATGAACCAGCAGCGCTTCCTGAAGCTCGGATCCCACTTGGGGGGGGAGGAGGATGCCTTCCTCCGGCTCTTCGATCAGACTCGCCAGGGAGAGGCGGCTCGCCACGAGTTACAAGATCCCGGCGCGGACTGGGCGGAGTGGATGCTCCTGCACTTCCATCCCGATGACCGTGCCGAGGTGAGCTTTCACACCTGGGCCATCGACGGGGTGGACAAAGATTATGATTTGAGCTTTCTGCCAATGGCACCGGGGAAGTCGAGTCGTCAGCGGAAAGTCGAGGCGCCCAGCCAGGTTGCCCAGAAGACCTTGGAGTTGCGGCGGCTAATAGGTGGAGACAAGTACGGCGACATCCTGCGCCGCTACCTTTTGACCTACCGATCTGAGCGCGAAGCAAAGCCGCTCACTGACGACCGTGCTCTTCTGGCACTGCGCTTCGAGTTGGGCGAGGCACTTGACGAGGGAGAGGAGGAGATCGTCAGGCGGGTTCGTCTGCGCGGGCTACGCAAACTCCCAGAAGTGGTCGCTTACTTGAGTTCCGTCTGGCAAGAAAAGGGCTTTCAGGGATTCTGGAATGTGCTCACCGAACTCGTAGAAGTGTACCCGACGGTACATCTTGGCAAACTGAGCGAGTTGAAGAGTCTCAACCGTGACGACCCCCGGGAGATCTGGAGTGCTCTGGAGTTAGTACGAAGAAAGCGGGCTGAGGATGTGGAGGTCCGGCGCCTGGAAGGCCTGTTTCGGGCCCTGGTAAATCCGGCCAAGTTAAGAAGACTGCTGAAGCTCTTCGAGGACCCAAGGGTCGCTACCCAGGTGCGGGATCACCTCAGCGGCTACATCATGTCTGCGATACAGAGAGATCTATCGGGTACGGAGGGCGATGCGCTGTCCCTGGCCGATCTTGCCTACTGGACCGATTGGGAGGACTGGTGCGCACGCCAGGCTTCAGGAGCAAGCCATCTACTCCCCTTAGAGAGTCTGGTGGAAAAGTACACGCGTTCGCCTGAGGTTGCAGCCAGTAGATTCCGGGAGTTGTACAATCTGGCTCTTTCACGCAACGCCAGTGGGTTTGCCTATCGACTTGGATTCAAGCGCGAATTGCCCACTCTGGCCAAGGTCGGTACCGAGGCATTGCGCGGTCGCCTCCAAGAGATGGTCTTATACTTGGTAGAGGATGATCCGGAGCATCTCGGGAAGGAACTCAAGCCGCGTCTCAACGCCCTCGATACCTTCCTGGCATCGCCTCCTCTAGAGTTACTGGAGTCGATTGCAGAGGCTGGTGGAGGCCATGGAGCAGAATCTCCCGCTGCAACACTCTTCCGCCTGATTCTCTACGCTGTCGTTTTCTGCGAGGCATCTCACGAGCAAGTAACGCCCGTCTCCGTCACCCTCCAGCAACTCTCGGGTCTAGAGGCGGAGGACCTTATCGAACTGCCCTCGGATCTTGCAGAAGCTTGGTGGGAGATCCTCTTCGACGACCTGGTAACCGCGGACCCTTGGTCAGAAGCCCAGGAACTAGCCTTCGAACATTGCCTGCGCCTGACCTGGTGGCTGTGGAAACAAGACGTGCCAGAGAATGCACGGGCATTCCATCAGCCCACCCAGCGTTTGAAATGGCTTTGTCACCTGGGAGGGCAGAGAGGAAACCTAACCAGAGAGACCCTATCCCGCGTAAGGATGGAAGTGGTCTCCTCGGAAGATCCCGCGACCGTAGAGAGGGTGAACGCCATGACCAGTGAACTTACTCAACTCGGGAATAGCGCGAATCTTCGAAGAGAGGATGCATGAAGTACTGCTCATTCTGTGAAGAATCCCGCGAAGATGAGATGGAAGATTGCCCCATCTGTGGATTGCCCCTGGAAGAACGTCAGGAGGAGGACTCGCGCCCTCCACCTGCCGAGGTTTCGGACATCTCTGTCTCAGGTCGGGTGGAGCCTCCGGAAGGAGGGGAGGAAGAGGAGGATGAGCCCGAGCGAAGTTCGAAGACTGTTCTGTCGCAGCAGGCTGAACCCAGACTGGTGAACGAGCCTGACACAGATCCGGAGCCAGAGATCGACGAGCCCAGTCGGGCGGACCACGACGATTGGAGTTCCGAAGCGGAAGCAACTGCCGCAGCCTATGAGTCCTTCGATAGTTCTGTCAGGGGTCAGCACGAGGACCCCGAGCCGGAGCCACCGAAACGGGCGTTCGATCCTGCTGACGATCCTTTCGCGGACCAGGTGAGGGCATTCGGGGAGGCTGCTGAAGCGGACGTCCCAGAGCAAAGTACGGAGAGCGAAGCGCGCGATCGATCCGTGGAGGAGCCGAACGAGAAAGCTTTGCAGGAAGTTATCGCCAAGGTCAACGAGCATCTTCGGCTAGGATTCGATCTCTTTGGCTTGGTGGGGCATGCCAGTTCGGGGAAAACCCATGCACTCAAGGCCTTGACCTACCTTCTTAAGAAGCACGGAGTCGATGGCGAAGCGCCCAGGATGCAGTTTCACAAGACGGCAGCCCCGGAGTCTACACGCCGGAAGATCTTCGACTTTGCCTATATGGGACCTGCCGGTGAACGTTGGGTCTTCGTAGACGCCGGCGGTGAATTGTACCTACGTCTACACGAGAATGATTGGCAAGAGATGACCGCGGAGATGACAGCGCTTTCCCGCTGGCTCCAGAGTTGCAAGGGACTTCTTTTCTTTCTGCACCTCAACGAGCATCACTTCGGCCGGGGAGCGATCGACGACAGCTTCGTCAGCGACGAGCAGGCAAGGACTCGGAGAGAGAGAGCCTTGCAGGCTCAGGAACAATTGGCTTTCTTCCGAAGTTTCCTGCTGTTCGTCCGGGCACTTCGATTCGAGAAGGGCGGGTTGCGCAAGTTGATCCTACGTTGCCAAGAGAATGTCTCCTTGGAAAAGGCCCTTATGGAGTACCATCAGCGAGCGCCCCTTCTCGATATCCCGGTCATGTTTTTTTTCAGCCAAGCGGATAGCTATTTACAGAATGGTTTCTATGTCGGACCTAGCGAACCTTTTTCGCCTCGCTCTTTGTCCAATCCCTCAGGTGTGGCGCCCTTTGTGGCGCAGCATCTACCTGGACTTTTTGCCGACATCGCAGCTCAGGTAAAGCGCTTCAAGTTTGACTTCCTTCAGTCCTATGAGGAGGTGGATAGCGGTGAGGTAGATATCAATGGGCGGCCTATCAAGATGCCGGTCTGGGAAGCTGATCCCCAGACGCCGTTGTCTGTGAGTCTGTTAGCTGGTTTGGAGTTTATTCTCCGCAACCAACCACCCAAGAAGGCTCAAGATAAGAGCTTCTGGAGAAGCCCCGGCATTTCCACCTTGCAAGCACTTAGCCTGCACCGTCTGCTGCATCCAAAGCAATGGAGGCATGTTTCCCTTTCCCTGCGGCATATTGAACTCACGGGGGGAGGTCGGCTATGAGTCGAAGATTGCGAGGGATGATGGGACGGCGCTGGAACCCTTTGGTTCTAGGAGAGAGCTTGCCTATCGCCCGAGGAATGAAGATCTCTCGGTGGTTTGGACGGTCTCTGTTACTGGCGTCGCTCCTGGCTGCGGTGTGGAAGGCACATGCCCTGTATAACCCTGAATTGGTTGATGTGGCCAGCGAATCTACAGCGATCGACGCTCTCAAAAGGGTGGATCTACCGTTGTGGGAGTTGGGCGGGCGCCTCCGAACAGGCAAGCCGCCACAACCGATGCCAACTCCCCGGGCGCCTCTGTGGAGTTGGGCGGATCCAGCGGTGTATGGAGTAGATAGCGAAACGCAGGCAGCGATCCAAGCTTTCGAGGATGGGGAGCCTGATGAAGCTGAGTATCTCTTTCGGAAACTGGCAGATAGTTCTGGGGCCTGGCAGCCGCGCTATAACCAGGCGATCAGCCTGGCCCAACTGGGCTTGGTGGATCGAGCTCTGTTTGTGCTAGAGGAAGCGGCGGAAGAGTTGACTTCGGCGCGCTACAGCGGTCTTGACCGAGACCCTGCCTATTTGTCGGCCTGGATTGTGAACCACTATGCCTTGGCGGAGATTCGCCTACAGCACGAGCCTGATGAGTGCCTGGGTCCCATCCGAGATCTCAAGCGGGCTGTCGGGCGGTTGGAGACCTTTGTCCGTTCTGACGGTGTCCGTGCCGCTGGACGGGAACTGCCTTTTCGTCTCTCACCTACCAAATTGAATAGCTATGATGTATGGCTGCGCCTCAACGAATTGTATCTCCAATGTGAAGACTACCCGGCGGAATACTTCGGGCGCAGATTCGGCACCGAACGATATAGGGACCAGAGGGTCGCGAATCCCGATCTTTCTCTGAATAGCGAAGGATTATTCTCGCAACAGGCAAATATTTGCTGGGGTAACGATGGACAGACCCGAGATTGTTGGTGGCGTCTAAACTACAACTACCTGCATTGGCAGAGTCGGACCATGACTGCAGCCTTGAATCCGGCGTTTTCCGCCAACTGGCCGACACTAGCTCGGTTATATCAACATCTGGCATCCATCTTGGCCAAGGAGGACCGCAGTTCGGACGCCTTGAGCCTCCTGTCTACTACCAGCAAGCTTGTGCAGGCCGCTGAACCTGATCTAGATGCGGCAGAGAAACAGGAATGGCAAGAGAGCCTGGAAGCCCTTGCCCTCTATATCGCCGTCGGCGGGGACGATACAACTCCGGAGCGATACGCGGCACTCGGTGAGCCGTACCAGGGGAGGGCTCTCGCGGATCTGGAACTGGACGGAGCTGAGGATTGGCAACTCAAGGGCATGTCGTATGCCCTTTCCCAACGCTGGCAGGAGCAAGTCCGCGGCGGAGAAATGGACAAGATGTATGAAGAGATTCAAGCGGCCCGAGGCCAAATCCCGGCGCGTTATTTCAACTCTCTGAAGTCCTGGTGGGAAGACGAGGTGCAGCCGGAGTTCCGCGCTCGCCTCGTCAGGGTTATCGGCGAAGAGCGGAGCAACAGTCCTGAACGAGCTCTAGCAGTTCGCGACTTCCGGTCCGCCTACATGGGAGATGGCTGGCCTCTGAGATCGAGTTGGGTCTGGCTGGCCCCGCACTGGCCCGCTCTGCTCTTCCGGCTCCTGATAGGTATGCTGTTCTTTGGGCTCTGGGCTCTGGTGCACCGCTACGTGGTCTACCCCTACCTGCTCTACAACACCAACTACTACGAATCAGAGTTCCGGCGCCGCTACAAGGAGCGGCAGAAAGAAAAACTGCCCTTCATCGCCCCTGAACTTGAGGAGTATCGCCGTAAGTTGAGGCAGGCAACACGTTGAGAGCTGAGCGTTTGGGCCGGTTAAGGTAGTCTTGTGACTTTAGTGAGGCTCACCGGAAAAGTGTCCCTCACAGGCCGGATCAGGCGATGCAGTAGGGGAGTTCCCCGTGTCATGGATATGCGTAAATTCGGACAGTTTGTTTTTGGAGATGTGAGCGAACCAGAGAATGACTTCGAGGACTGACGACACGTTTCGCCGTTTGGTGGTGCATGGCTGTGGCCACCTGGCGTGGGTCCGGTGGCAAGAGGCTGAAGATCGCAAAGTTGGGCGGTGGAACGACCGGATGGACGTGGGCTCCGGGGTGGAGATCTCCCTGGGAGAGGTGGTGGATCGTGCCTGGGGGTGGTTGCCGGCCACCAAGCCGCCGCCGCTGCGAGCCGAAATCCACCATGGTGAGGGGGAGGCGGCTCCCCTGGTACCGGCCTGGTCTGAACTGGCCGCTCTGCAAGCCCAGGGTTGCACCCGGGAGATGAGCGGTTCCGGGGTGTTGGTGACCCCGGATATCTGGCGGGAGAGCCCACAGGGACGGCAACTGTTGAGCGCCTGGAACGCCTCCGGATGGCATTGGACCTCCATGGAACAGGTGTTGGAGTTGCGCTTCGGCAAGGGAGTGCGCCTCGCGGTGCCCACGGGGTTGTGGGTGCGCATCCGCCACGGTCGGCGGCGGGTGACGGTGCCCAACGGCGCGGAGGCAGCGCTGGCTCTCCAAATGACGGAGCCGGTGCTGGAGCGCCTGCTGGGAGCGGTGGAAGGCTCTCTGGCCTCCCGATGGTGGAAGGAGGAGCACGATCTCAGTGGGTGGTTCGTGCGGCAGCGCATTAGCCGTCTGCTGGCGCAAGCCCTCCACCTGGGAGCCTCCAGTGTGGATTTGGGGGAGGGTGGCAAAGCCCTCTTCGCCTTCTCTGGGCCCGAGGCCCGTGAGACCTTCGCCGACCTGGCGAACCTGCGGGTGGCAGTGGATCTGCCAGCTCCCCCCGCCAACTGGTGGCGTCAGGCGAGCAAGGCCGGCTTTCTGCACCCCTCACCCGGACAGCGGGGTCGCTTCGAGGCGAAATGGGAGGAGAGCGAGACGGTCCTGGTAGAACATCCTCCGGAGGAGTTAGAGGAACAGGCGGAGTTCAAATCCCTAAAGGATCATCTGCAATTCAACAGCCTGCCGTACCGCAGCGAAGATCCCGCAAACCTGCTGCAAGCCTGGGATCTGGCCACGGATCTGGAGAAATGGCTAGCCCGCACCCTTGCGGAGGACGAGGAGCGGCGTCAGGCGGCCGGCCCGAAGGTAGTCCCGGACGAGGAAGAGGCCGACAGCAACGGCTCCGGCGGAGAGTCCCGAACCCTCGCGGAACTCCCCCCGGCACCTATCGGAGATCCCCTGGAAGGGGAGTTTGATCCACAGATCTTCCGTCTGGACACCCCCCACCGCCGCTCTGGAGTGCAGATCCGCCGGGTGGACGATGAACACCGGGAGTTGCAGGCCACACTCCGGGAGCCGGAACCGGGAGAAATCCTCTATGAGGTGGAAGAAGAACTGACCCACGGAACGGTGATCCGGATCGACTACCATCCCCAGACCTTGCGCGGTCGAGGAGCGTGAGACCCTTGGCCAATACCAAAGCCGAGCCCCGCCGCCGGGACCCCGTCGTCTGCCCGAGCTGCGAGAGCGCCAACAGCGCCGTGGATCAGTATTGCGGCCTGTGTGGCACGCCTCTTTCCACCCTGTGGTGGCGCCCGGTGGGCAGCGAAGGGTGGCGCCGGGAATCCGGTAAATTGGCGCTGGCGGAGATCGATCCGGTGGCGGAGATCGAGTATTGGGTCGAGGGCGTGGTGCCCCGGGCTTTCGTGGTGCAGGATCCCGAGCCCGAAGACGGCCGTCGCTGGATCGATGACGAGCCCCTGCGCCGGGGCGTCTACACAAGCCTTCCGGACGAGAAGCCCCAGACCCTGAACATCCCGTTGCACCGGGATCAGCTGGAAGAATTGTTCGAGAAGGAGCGCGGCGAGCGGCTGGAGCATCGCAACGAACTCCTGGCCACGCTCCCCCTGCTGACCAGTCGTGGTAGGGAAGTGGAGGGACGCTTCAAGACCGATCGGCTGGAGATCGAACTGGTGGTGGCGCGCAAGCCATGGCTCGAACCGGAAGCCTCCCTCTACCGCTTTCTGCCCGTGGAGCGTTTGCAGAACGGTGGCATTCGCCACCTGGTCACCCTGCACGACGAGGCCACCGCCGAACCGGTGACGATCGAAGGGTATCGCCTGGAGGACGTTCAGGAAGAGCCGCCCGCCGGTTACCGGCGGCTGCGTGCCGACCAGCTGATCGAGATCTCCCGCCCACCGGTGCGGCGCACCCCGGAAGAGCGCCCTGAGCAGCTTCTTTACCTGCGGGCGCCGAAGCGGACGCTGCCGGAGGACGAGGCCGGCTGGTTCTCCGCCCTGCTGATCTACACCCTGAGCCAGGGTTCCGGCACCTACGAGGTGAGCACCCGCATCAGCGGCGTGGTGGGGCGGGGGCCGACCCTGGAGGTGGGAGAAGGGCGGGAGAACCTGGTCAGCCTGCAATCCCCGTACCGCAAGCATGAGGAGATTCTCCCCATCGTCAACCCTGGTGCCCTGCCGGTGCGGCTGGTGGGCCTTCAGGTGCAGGATCCGGAGGGTGCCGCCATTGAGGGGCGGGACTGGCTCCTGGTGGATGGCCTGGAGCAGGGCGAGATCCTCGGCCCGGGGGAGGTTCGGGAATTGCGCCTGCGCTTCAATCGCCGAGCTCGCCCGCCCCGGGAAATGAATGAAGATTACAGTTTCCGCAAAATCATCCTGGAACATGACGGCTGGCCCCTGGAATCCGGAGAGCGTCGGCTGGTGCTGGATATCCAGGTGCTCTTCGGGACCCTGGATGTGCAGCGCATCCTTGGGATCGATTTTGGGACCTCCAGTTCGGTTGTCTGCCTGATGGGCGCCCGCCGAGGCTTCCCCCTGGAGTTGGAGAAAGAGGGTGAGCGCCCCCACGCCCTGGCATCGTTGATGTACTTCGACCACACCAGATCGAACGAGGTGGGGCGAGACATCTTCTACTTCGGCGAGACGGCGCGGCGCGCTTCCCAGAACATGCCGGCCAATCTGGTGCGCAGCATCAAGACCATCGTCGCGGAGAACGCCGCGGCGCGCTACCTGCTGATCACGGAACGACGAGGCTCCAACATCCTCTTCGAATGGCGCACGGCCCAGGAGCTGCTCAATCGGTTCATCACCGAGTTGGTAGAGTTGTCGGAAGAAGGGGCCAGCTATCTGGGGCCGGAGGAACTGACCGAGGTCGGGCTCCGGGGCGAGCACCTCTCCTTCCGCAATGCGGTCTTCAGCCACCCGGTGGATGTGACGCCGAGCATGCAGGAAGCCCTGTTGCAGGCGGCCCATGCTTCCTATCTGAACGAGCCCCTCAAGGAAGTTCCCCAATTCTTCGCCGAGAGCTGTGTCGATGAGGCGACCGCCGCCGTGCTGGCTTATGTCCACGGTCGATTGTTCGCCGGGGTCGCCCCCAAGTACCCCAGGCAGGATCGAGAGAACATTGTCTGCTTCGACATGGGCGGCGGGACCACCGATCTGGCGGCGGTGGAGGTCGAAGGCATGGCTGTTTTGCTGGAAGGGACGGTGGATGAGGTGACAGTGCGACCGGTGGCCCAGGGAGGCGAGCGGGATCTGGGCGGCGATCTGCTGGACCGCCGCATTGCCGGCCACCTTCTGAAGCAGGTTCAGGAAAAGAGCGAGGCCAAGGACGTCCCCATCGACATTCGCGAATTGCGGCATGCGATCCGGGCCCGCAGCTTCACGAACTTCCAGATCGGCTACCGGGACCGGGCGGGGCGCAAGAAGGGGAACCTCACCTCGGAGGAAAGTCGTGCCTTCGAAACCGAGGCGGAAACTCTCTTCAACCTCGCCGCCGAGTTGCTGGGAGCGGCGGAGAGCCTCAAGCGGGATCTTTCCACCGGCGACGAGGCTTCCTGTTCGATCGGGTCCGCCGCCTGGCCCTACAAGAAAGCGTCGCCCCAGAACGCTCACCAAAGTTTTGACCTGGTTCTGGATCGTGAGCAGCTGACGGAGGTCGTGGGCAAGGAATTGAAGGGACGCCTGCGGTTCCTCGACACGCTGGTAGCGAGAGCCGGATGGCAGTGGGGCGAGGTGACGACCCTCCTCTTCACCGGGCAGAGCGTTCGCTCCCCCGTGGTGCGGGACCTGGTGATCGAATACCTCCGGCAGTATTTTGACCCCGACGACTTCGAGCGCCTGCTGATAATCCACCCCGGGACGGGGGCCGACGAAGAGGGCCGGGGCGGCTTTGACCCCAAACTCTGTGTCGCCATCGGTGCGGCTATCTGGGGCATCAGCCGCCAGAGCCCGGATCCCTGGCTGCGGATCGACCCGAGGCGGGTCGGTGAGTCCATGCCCTTCGATCTGACGACCGGGGCTCCCCTCTACCGGCCTGTCCAGGGGCTGGAGCATGGCGCGAACCTGCCGGCCCGGGCGCCCCTCTCCTGGGGCAGCCCCAGGAGCCACCTGGAGCTCTTCAAGGACCGAAAACCCTACGTCCGCTTTCATTTTGATCCGGGTCGAGAGTTGCTGATCGAGGTGGAGAGCCCGACGGAGATCTTCCTGACGGTGGACGGCAAAACAGACAACAAGATTCCGGGAAAGATTCTACGATGAAGATAGCCGCAATGCGTTCCGGTCCCGGTCGATGCCTCTTACTGGGAATCTTCCTCCTGCTCGTCACCCTGTGGATGGGAGTGGCGGGAGCGGGGGAGGTCGGTCAGGACTCCACAGCAACTGGGCAGGAAGACCAAACCGCGGGGCAGGACTCCACAACCACGAATCCGGGGGGTACGGGAGCGACGGAAGGGCAAGAGGGGGAGGGAGGGGCGTCCGGGGGGGATAAGCCAAGGAAGCCGGACGAGACGGACAAAACGGAGGAGCCCCAGGAATCTCTCGAACAACAGGTGGTGGAACTCCGCCAGGAGGTGCTCCATCTCCGGCAGCAGACCCGCTTGCAGTTTGTACTCCTCTTCCTCGCCCTCCTTCTGGCTCTGGCCGCGCTCCTCTGGGCGAGCCGTGGGGCCTGGGCGCCTCTTGTCAAGGGCCGGCGGCGGGAATCTCTGCCGACGGTCGGTGATCCACAACCCAACATCTCTCCGACCGAGGCTGACGCAACCGTGGCAATCGCGGCAACCGCTGCGGCACTGGTGACCGCTCCCGCAGCGACCTCCTCCGCCCCGACAGGAGACCCGTGGCGACAGGGAAAGGAAGTGGCACCTTTGCCGCGGACCCCTCGCCGGACGGCGGCGGCGCCCTCAACCCGGCAGGCGGTTGAAGAACCTCAGGCGAGGCCCGTACTGGAAGCACCGTCGCCCTCCACTTCCCCAACGGGGGCGAAGGACGCCGTCGCGGCCCGCTCCGGCGGCTCCCAAACCTCGACGGAGGCGACTCTGGAAGCCCTTCCCCACGGGGCCGTGGCTGTCGCCCTGCTGCGCTTGCATGAGGCGAGGTCCGGGCTGGCGGAGGGTTTTCATGCCATCAAGCATCGGGAGGCGACGGAACTCCTCCTGGGGAAACGGTTGGCTCAGGCCTTGCGGCAGTTCCACAAGCAGGCTCAGCAGGAGCCGGAGACACTGCGCAACAAGTGGGTGGATCACGATCTGGTGGCGGTACTCGACGGCCTGGCTCAGTTGCTTTCCGCCGCCATTGAGGAACGGCGCCAGGGGCGGGGCGGGCGACAGAGGGTGGAGGACGCCCTCCAGCAGTGGTTGTACGACCGGTTGGCTCCTCTGTGCCGTGGGGAGGGATGGTTTGAAATTGAACCGATCTTGCCCTACGCCACGGAATTCAACCCTCGCATTCATGTCAGCGTCGGCAGCAAGCCGGTGGATGGAGCCGAGAACCTGGTCGTCGCGGTCCGGTCTGTCGGACGGCGCGTCCCCCACAACCGAGAGATGCTGCATTTAGCGGAAGTAGTGGTAGGGTGTTGAGCGCATCCAAAAGCATTTAAAAAGTCCAGATGGCGAATCCGGCAGAGGCCCGCATGACGTTTTCTACACCCCGTTTCGACGAGACCAATCGACGCTTCCCAACGCCCACGGTATGCCCGAACCCCGTCTGTGGCCAGCCAGTGAAGCCGATCAACTACCCGGAGGCGGTGGGGTGGTGCACTAACTGCGAGCAGCCCTTTGAGGTGGTGCGCATGGCCGCCACAGAGGGAGCGCCCATCCAACTCCATCGTCGGCCCCACAGCGCCTTTTGCACACAGACGGGGCAGAAGTTGGACGGCTACTCCCTGGTGGACTGGCCGGAGACCGGGGGCGGACCCGGGCGTTCCCATTGCGTGGAGGATCCCTACGGCGGCCTCTTCGGGGCTCCGGATTCTAGGTTCCAGATTAAGTTGCGTCAGGATTCCACCTTTGAGCACGATTCGGTCCTGCCGGTGCCGGACGATAACGATTGGGTCAGTGCTCTGGCCGTGGTTCGCGGTCGCCTGGTGGCGGTGACCGCTCTGGGGCGCATGCGAGTGTTCGATATCGAAAGCGGCGTAGCTACCCACAATGAGGCCATCGACTGGAGCAGCGAGATTTCCACCTCTACGGAAGGGTACCAGTATCAGGTCCGCTTCACGCCAGCCTTTCGCGGCAGCCGCATGGTGATGACCATCTCTCACCAGGCCCAATTCCGAGACCTCAGGCCCTTCCTCTTCCGAGGGGATCCCGCCGACTCTCGACCGAAGATGGTAGAGCCGGAGAAACACACTCATTTTCTGGGGCCACCCCTGGGTCTGGAATACCGGAATCGCCCGGCCTTCTGCCTGCTCCAGGGGCGTGTGACCAACAGTTCCATTGAAGACGCCCATCTTCGGTTCTTCACCGTCGAAGGGGAGACCATCGGTCGTTGCGAGGCGCCCGAGATCGTCCGGCCCCCAATCTTCGATCGTCGCACCGGGCATCTGGCCTGGATCACTCGAGAGGGGTCGGTGGTCACCTTGGCCGCTTCCGACCTTGCGGACGGCAAATCCGCTTCCCGCCTGCCGGCCCAATTGCTGAACCTTGGCCCGGAGGATCGCCCTCTGCTGATCGCCGCCGCCGCGCCCCGCACTCCCACCCGCACGGAACTCTGGGTGGCCCACCAGGACGGCGGAACCCTGATCCTGTACCGGGTGGTTTTGGATGATCTCCTGGAGGGCCGGGACCGCAACTGGGCCTGGAGCCGGCAGAAAGAGCAGGAGAAGTTAGGCAATCTGGTGGGCTTTGCGGTGGGCATCGGTTCTAGCCGCTACGCCCAGAACGCCGCTGGTCAACTCATCGGTGTGACCACCCTGGATCAGGCCGTTCTGTGGGATCGAAGTTCCACCGACACCGACACCCACCCGATTCCCCACGGCTCCTACGATCCGCCGATCCTCAGTTCCGCGGGCATGATCGCCCGCACCAAGAATCATCTGTACCTGGACTACCGCGGGACCGGTTGGGGCGTCGGGAAACTCCATCCCGACGTCCCGATGTCGGGTGAGTACCATCGCGCCCAGGGGCTGGTTCAATACGGTCGGCGGATTATTCTCGGCCATGGACTCGGCCTCCAGTCGTTCCATCTGGAACCGGTTCGGGAGGATTGGTCATGAGGGCCCTGTTGGCAAGGACACTGTTGATTCCGGCCTTGCTGTGCCCGTTGTGGGGTTGTCAGACAGGCGACGTGCGAGTGTGCGACAACGAGCAGGAAGCGATGCTCTCGGACGGCACCATCCGTTTTGAGCAGGATCAATCGCTGGTAGATCCCACCGCCGGGGGGCGTCTGGTGGGCAAGGCGCCCGCGGGGACCGATCGGCCTCGCCGGGTGATCCTGCTCCTCGACTACTCCGGCAGCATGTACGGTGGCTACAACGCCGAGGCGTCAGCAGGCTGCGCCCCGTGCAGTTCCCGCCAGCCGTACTACTACGAGGTGCCCGCTTTCGAAGCCCTGTTGAGCGACTGGCTGGACGCCGCCACGCCCCCCGGTAGCACGATGGATCTGGAGATCCTCCTCTTCAACTCTGGTCTCTGGCGCCTCGGGGATGGAGGGGTGGAACCCTATTCGGGGCCGCAACAGCTGACCTTCTCGCGACCGGTGAGCACCGCCGACAGCGCCCAGATTCGCCGCTGGATCGCGGACATTCCCGACGACCCGAGGACCGTCAATGCGGACATGATCCTCAGCACCGACAGCCGCGGAGCGTTGCGGTCGGTGGTTCAGGCGTTAACGGACGAGGCGGTAGTCTGGATGGTGACGGATAATATCGTAGACACCGGCGGTGGGGGAGTAAGCGCCGCGGATGCGCGCCGTAACCTGGAATTCTACAATCTCCTCCGGGAAGAGCCGCGGATCCAGATGATCAATGCTTATCCGGTCTTCCAGGAGGATTCCTGCTCCTGGATGTGCGGCACCTCGCTCTTCTTCTACGGCATGCTGATCTCCCCCTTCGAGCGCCCCCCCAGCCGGGAGTTCCATCGCCTGGGCGGCACCACCGCGGCGGGAGAGGGTCCGACGGCGGGCGGATTGCTGTGGAATCCGAATCTGGCGGAACTGGCGGCAGCCAACAGTGGTCGGGCAGCCAGGGACGCCAACCTGGCCGGTGTGCCCCTGCGCCTCAAACCCATCGACACCGAGGTCCTGGGCTTTGAGTTCCAACTCTACCGAGGGCAGGCCCTGCGCTGCGACCGCAGTGCGGAGTTTGGAGATTCGCTGCGCTGCGCCATCCGGGCTCAGGTGCGCAACAACCTGAGGCACCAGACCGTGGAATCGGCACGCCTGACGCTGACCAACGAGGTGCTCCTGCCCCGCAAGCCTCGCGAACGGGAGCGCCTCTCCTGGGCCTCGGCAGTGTGCCCGGCGCAGATGCGGCCCATCGCCTGGAGGCTGACCCGCCCGGGGCAGGCAGCCACCGTCGTGGAGGACGTTGGCCTGGAACTCGGCCCCCTCCCTCCTTTAGGCACCGCCGAGGTCGAGATGGTCTTCGATCTGCCGGCGATCCATGTCGCCGTCGCGGAGAGGGCCCATCTCCTGGACGTCGCCTTCACCGAGCATTTCCTGTTGGACGGGCGCGTCCGGGCCGAAATCCAGGACATTCGCACCAGCCTGTTCCTGGACACCAGTGGCCTGGAGGCCGTCTACGGAGCGTCGGAACTTCCCGGCATCTTTCGCAGTAGGGAACAGGGGCGCATCGAGGCGATCTATCCCGCCGGGGCGGTGGTCAAGAACGATGGCCAGATCTTGGGGATTTTGCTGCTCGGTAGCCTCGGGGGTCTGGGCTTGCTGCTGGTGCTGGTCGTGATGCGGTTCCAGAGCCTCTACCTCACCGTCTTCGCCAACGACGCAGAGATTGCTCGCCTGAAACTGCCCCGTCTGAGTTACCGTACTCTGGAGGTCCCAGGAATGAAGCGCCTGACGGTGATACGCGGTTGGCGGTCCGCCTACAAACTGCGGGCGGCTGCCGGCTACCGCCTGCGCAAGGACGGCAATACCTGGCGTCTGGGCCCCCAGGAGGGGGGTGAGGAGGTCTGCCTGACGATTCGGCGCGGCTGGGGACAATCCGCGCAGCGTCGTAAGCGGAAACTTGGTCTGGATGACAACTGGTAAGAAACTGAAGAAAGGAAGGCCGTCGCCCATGCAACCCATACACTTTTCCCGTTGGATCGGTCTTGTGCTCCTGCTGTGCCTCGTTGCGATGCTCTCCATGCCATCGGCCGCACCGCTCCTCGCCCAGGAACCGACCGCCCCTCCGACTCAACCCTCCGATCCGGGGGGTAATTCCACCTTCCCCGCCGACGATTTTTTTGATGAGAACACCCCCAACGCCACCAACTGTCCTCCCTCCACCATGACCAAGATCCTGGTGGCGGCCATCGGTCTGGCCATCCTGACAGTGTGCTATTTCTTGATCGCTCCCATCGTCGAGCGCCGCTACATTCAGCAGGATCGAAGCGCCACCCTGGGCCGGCACGTTGGCTTCTCCGTCTCCATCTTCGTCACGGTCGGCGGAATTCTGGGTGCTTACTGGGGCCTGACCAAGTGTCCCTGGGATTTTCTATGGCCCTGGGCTCTGGTGGGCGTCGGCGTGTGGATCGTGCACTTTCTTTACATCATCGTGGTGGCGCGCAACGACTGAGTTCCCCACTCTACGGAGGTTATGATGGCAGAAGATTCCGGATACAAAGTCATTGGCATGGTGGAGGACGCCGATTATTCGGGGCGCCTCGAAGCCGAAGCCAAGAAAAAAGAGAAGGGGATCTACTCCCGAACGATTTTTATCGGCATCGGCGGAACGGGAGCCAAATCGTTGCTCCATTTGCGACGTTTGATCCTGGAACGCTTTGGTCGAGTGGATGCCCTGGAAGGGGTGGCCTTCGTCTCCATCGATACGGACATCCAATCCCAGGCGCCGTCCGCGGAAGAGGAGCGCAAGAATCCCCTGGAGAACGCCCTGCGCTTCGAAAAGGACGAGCGGGTCAACGTCAAGATCGATTTTAAAAACTACGTCGGGCCCAACATCATTCACCATCCCCAGATCCGCGAGTGGTGGGATGAAGCGGCCCTCCCCAGCGACGATTTCAACCTGGAGAAGGGGGCCGGCCAGATCCGTCCCCTCTCCCGCCTCGGTTTTTTCGCCAACAAGTTGGAGATCCAGGATGCCATCTCCCGCGCCTACCGCAAGGTCAGTGCCCAGAGCCTGTCGGGGGAGCGGGTGGATACCGCGAGCCCGGTGCGGGTGGTGTTGGTCACTGGTCTCGCCGGCGGCACTGGCTCCGGCATGCTGTTGGATCTGGCGGCCCTGGTGCAGGTGGAACTTCAGCACCAGGAACGGCCCGTGATCGAGGGGGTGCTGGTTTTACCTGGGGGCTTCGGTTCCGTGGAGAAGGGGGTCAACTTCCCGAAGTTGGCGGCCAACGGCTATGCCGCCCTGCGGGAGTTGAATCACTACCTGACCCATCCCTTCGACGTGCAGTGGGAGGCCACCGGCTCGCGGGAGGAAGTGCGGGGCCTGTTCAACCGCTACGTTCTCTTCTCCGGCACCAACTACGGTGGTGAGCAGCTGGCGGACCTGGGGGATTGCTACCGCACCATCGGTGAGATCCTCTTCCTGGACTTCGGCGCCGGCCCCATGGCCGGCTGGGTGCAGGGAGTGCGGATCAACCGCGAGCAATACCTCAACAGCGGCGTGACCTACACCTATCGCCTGCCCCAGGCCGATGGCAGCGTCAAGGAGACCCACACCGACGAATGGCGCAACGCCTTTTCCAGCGTCGGCCTGAGCAAATTGGTTTTCCCTTCCTGGCGTCTCATCAACAAGGCCAAATATGAGCTCGCGGCGGAGATGGTCGGGCTGCTGGACCCCGGTCGCCTGGGGGAATTGAGCGATGTCATTACCCGTCACCGGGATCGCTTCATGTTCGACTGCGGCTTCTTCCAGGGGGAGCGGGAGACCGACGATGGTCGCCGGGCCCACTGGCAGGTACGCAATCGCCTGGCCCAGCAGACCGGCGCCGGCAACGACCTCACCACCATCTATGAGCACATTACTCGCTTCCAACACGAACTGGCGGAGAACTCCGAAAGCATGTACACGGAGCACAATACCCAGGAAGAAACCGAGTTGGTGTGGAAGCGCCTCGCCACCCTGTGGGGGGACCCCACCAGCCCCGGCAGCGAAGGCGATTGGTCGGATCAGGTGAAGAAGAATCGACGGGACCTGATCCGCGAGGTGGAGCGCACCCTGCCCAAGACTGTGGAATTCTTCCGCCGCAAGCCGGCGGTGGGCATCTCCGGGGTTGTGGCTATCCTGAAAGACATTCTCGAACAACTGGACCGTCCGGGGGATCAGGCCCGCTACCTCGATTTCTTCAAGCAGCAGAGACCGCGCCTCGACGCCCAGATGACCCAGAGCAAAGACCTCTGGAAGAAGAGGGTCGAGATCGCCGAGCAGGCATCCCGGGGCTTCGGTCGCTCCCAGGAAAACCACCGCAAGGCTCTGCACCTCGCGGGAGAAGCCTTGGGGGACTACTGGCGAGCCCGAGTCAACGACTACATCTGCGAGGAGGGGATCAAGGCCCTCGAGCAGATCCGCGCCCTGGTAAGCGACCAAGTTAAGTACATCGAGCGCATCGCCGAGCGCATGCACGTCCTGGAAAGCCAATACAAACAGCTGGCGGCATTCTATAGTCGGCCCCAGAAGTCCCACATGATTCGCGAGTTGGAGGTCAACCCCGACGAGGATCTACTGGAGCCATATCTGGGGCGGCAGGCGGATGTGCGCCAGGAGCGACTGGAGGGGCTTCTGGACCGCGGCCTCCGGGCCATCGGCGTCGAAACCCTGGAGGCCTTGGGCAACAAGTTGGCGGGGGAATTCGAGCAATTCCGCGACCACCTCTCCGCCCAGGCGTTCTATGCCCTGCGGGGTGAGAATGGGCGCACCATCGCGTTCACCGACAATCCAGAAGAGTCCCTCCAGGGCTTCATCGAGCGGTATTCCATCTTCAAGGTGCTGCGGGAAAGCCTCAACGAGACACAGCGCCGGGACCTCTTCGAGCAGCTCTATAGGAAGGGAATGCCCTGGGCTAGCAAGAACCAGACCCACGCCATCGTCAACCTCCACGAACCCCACGGGGACGCCTTCCTGGGTTGCATCATCGAAGGCTTCGAGGAGGTCGCCGACGAGATGGAGAAGCGCTTCGAGCGCACCGCCGAGACCCGCTTCCTGCCCCTGCGGGTCCGTTCCTACGACCCTTCGGAGATCATTTTCTACACCGAGTTGACGGCCTTCCCGGTGTATTACCTGAGTGAGGTGTCCAACCTGGAGCGCCATTACGAGCGCCTGCTCCATGATCCCAAGACCAGAACCCCGCTCCACATCCACCAGGACTACCACCAGTTCCAGGGCGTGCTGCCGTTTGATACCGGGGAGGTGGCAAACCTCCAAAAAGCCTGGAGCCTCTTCCTGCGGGCTCTCATGCTGGGCCTGATCTGCTCGGTACGCCAGCGGGCCGACGACGAAAAGCGGGTCGCCTTCCAGTGGCGCCGCAAGGTCGGCCCCTTCGAGATCCAGTGGACCGACCTGGGAGCCGAGGGACAGGCGCTGGAGCGGTTGATGAAGGACCAACCCCTGATTCGCCAATTGGGGGCGGATCTCGAGGACGCTGAAAAGAAGCTCCAGCAGACCGCCCAGGGCACCTGGAGTCATCTGGTGGCTCTGGCCTACTACTACTACTACTGCGTGTTTCCGGTGCGCAACACCACACGCACCGCCGACGCGCGGCCTCTCGGGTCGATGCAAAACCTGGTGGCCTACAATCTGCGCCTGACCTGGCAGAAGAAGGAGGCCGACGGCACCGACGTTCAGCTCAAGGTGAAGGAGCTGCTCGAATCGCTGGCCCGGTGGAGTCGCCCCATCTACCGGGATCCGGGGCAGATCGTCCCCCGGACCGCCGCCCTCAAATCGGAAGATCGCATGGAGGAGTGGCAGCTTCTGGGGCTGGTGGAGCAGGGTATCCGGACCTTCATCGCCAACGGCGATCTCAAGGACAGCCGGGATGCGCGGGGGCAGGTGGAGGTCGGGTACCCCTACTTGTGCCTGGATTGGGACGCTCTGGAGAAACCGGCGGCCCCCGCCGGGCCGGCGGTCGCGGCCTCTGCCGCCGCCGACGGCGACGAGGAACCCCCGCCCCTGGAGCCGCCTCCTCCCGCCGGCGAATTCTTCCACTACGCCCGGGACGGCGAGCGCCAGGGCAAACTCTCCGCTGAAGAAGTGGCGCGGCAGGTGCAACAACATCCGGAAGGCGAGCACAAGGTCTGGATCCGCGACTTCGGCAGCGCCTGGAAACGAGCACAGGAAGTGCCCGCCATTGCCGACCTCCTGGAGGATGTCCCTCCGCCGCTCACTTGATGGGGGAACCGGTGCCGTACGGGCGAATCTTGCGTTTGTTGCTGCTCCTGGGGCTGATGATCGCCCCGGGGGCTGCCGGCGCTTCCGGCCTGGTGATCGAGATCGTTCCCGGTCTCGACCAGAACCGCAACGCCATGCGCCCCGGCACCTGGACTACCCAATGGTTGCGGCAGAATCCGCTCACCGACCAACCCTTCGTGGTCACCTGCCAGGGGCCGCAGAGTTGGTTGAAGCAGCCCCCAAGCCCGGGCGGCCTGACGGCGGTGGTGGAGGCCAACGGTCGCCACCTACCCATTCTCCAGGGTGCCTTGCGGCGGGCCGGTCTCCTCACCGTCATGCAGAGTCCCGGTGAGAAGGCGGCCATCCTGGCCGCCACCCTGCGACCGGTGGAGGCGCAGGAGAAGGCTACCCTCCTCCAATCCCGAGTCTGGCAATTGTGGGAGGTACTGGCGGATGCACCTCACGCCGACGCCCTTTCCGTCTCCGTCGCGGTGCTTCAGGTCCTGCGGGAGGCCGGCGTGACGGATGGGCGCCTGGCCCGCTATCCCACCCGAAAAGGCGGCCAGGCCTTCGGTGTGCTGGTCCCGGAGAACCGCGCGGTGGACGGTGATTGGGGTTGGAGGGTCGGGGAGCGGGCGCTGATTCCAGTGGCCTCTTCCATGCCGCCGCGGGCCGAATTGTTGGCGAATCTCGAGGATTGGAGTTGGGAGGAGATCCTCTCCCAGGGGTGGTTGGAGCAGCAGATCGCCGGGGCCTCGGATTCCGCGGACCTACGGGGCGGGGATCTGTCAGACCAGGCCGGCTCCATGGATCTGTGCACCCAGGCGAAGGCCCTGGGCCTGGAATGTGCCGAGGGCTTGAGCCTCCAGGACCGGGAGCGAATGTACCTGATCCTGACCAGCCTGGTGAGTCTCGGCATCCTGGTCGCCCTGCTCCACACCTGGCGCCGTCGCCGCCGCCGCCGGGAGCGGGTGCGGCAGAAGCTGGAAGAGAAGAAGGAGGGGAGATTTTGACACGGTGGATCGCCCTGGGCCTGCTGTTGTCGGCGGCCCTCGTTTCAGCAGCACAATGCCAGGCTCTGCGCAACGTCCGCATCCTGGAAGACCAGCCCCGGGTCCGCCCCCCAGACGATCAGGCCTGGGTGCAGCGGATCGTCCCCTTCTGCCCAACGGACCGCCTACCCTGCTCCCGGGCTAGCCAACTCTCCTGGCTGCAGTTGGAAGCCTCCATCGACGCCTACAGCACCCGTCGTAATGACCCCCACGATTCCATCGAGCGGATCGTGGCCGGGACCCGCCAGGATCTTGCTCCCCTGGTGCAGGCGCTACAGCGGTATTTTCAGAAGCATTCAGTTTCCTCCCAGGCCGCTCGTGTGTCCTTCGTTCAAGGGTTGGTTCAGGGGGTGATCTACAGCACCGACGATTCCACCGGCTTCACTGAGTATCCAAAATTTGGCCTGGAGTTCCTTGTGGATGAGCAGGGGGATTGTGACGATGCCGCGGTCACTACCGGTGTCTTGTTGGAGGCCTTGGGGTACGCCACCTATTTTGTCAATTGGGATGCCGACGACGGCGCCGGCCATCTCAGCACCGCGATCCGGAATGACCTTGGGGACCTGAAAGATTTCCAACCCCCCGCGGGATCTCCGTGGATAGTGAAGGACTCCCAGCGTCTACTGCACGTGGATGGCACCGGATCCACGGAGGGTTGCGGTAGCACGCGCGTTTACTGTGGTCCTCTGGGACACAACCCCTGGCCTGGAAAGGGCCTCTGCATCGAAGGCTTGGTCGCCACCAACGATCCTCAGCTCAGTGAAAAGCTTCCCATCGTCGCCTGGAACAACGGTGGGCGTGAACGTCCGGATCGCACCCTGGTAGACCGTCGCAACGCCTCGGATCGCGAGATCCGCGAAGAGCAGCGCTACACCCGCTCCCACCAGCAGGAGCGCCTGCGCCAACGCTTGCAAGCCCTGGGCCTCGACAGCGTCGTTTTGCGTCGCATCTATCCCTGGAGCCGCAGCCTCTACTACACGGTCGTGGGCCTGCTGTTGACCGTCATCCTCCTTTTCACCGCCAGCGCCTGGAGAAAGAGACAGCGCCTCAAAGCCCGGGCTGCGGAACAGCGCCGGAGGAAGCGCGAGAATGAGCTCTGACGGCCAGACAATCCGCTTGTCAGGATGTAAGGGTAGGTGCTAGTCTCTTGAAGTAAAGTTCTAAATATCTACCTTGGGGCCGTTTTTTTGGGGCCACGATGGGAGGGTCTGTGGAAACCATCGGCGTTTTCTTCGCAATCTGGAGCTTGAGCGCGATATTGATGGATGCCTTTTTGCGGGATGGTCTTCAAGGCAGTCGAGCGGATGGACTCCGGGACGAGATTGCCAACATCCCACCAGTGGATTTCACCGGCAAGTTCCATGAGAGCCAGAATTCATTTCTGCGATTCTTCGACCGTGTCTATGGTGAGCGCCGTCGCTTCGGCACTTTCTTTTTCCGTTCTAGCATTTCTTCCACCTTTGCTCTCGGGACCTCCTTGTTTCTTTTCTACCAGCTACATCCCAGCTTTCCAGGCAGTGTTTCGGAAGTGTTTCGACGGCCCCAGCCCTATGTCTGGATCTGCTGTATGGTCCTCGGAAACCTGCTAGCGGACTATGTCTCCCTTCATGAGACCCGTTGGTTGCTGGCGAAGGCAAAAAATAGGGCAGTGCCTTTTCTGTTTGGTCTGATGGCCGTGGACTTCGTCTTGTCCTATGCGATCTTTGAAGCCATTGCAGTTCCCGTCTCGGAGACGCTACTCAATCCGGGCGTGACCTGGCCGTTTCACAGTTTCTGGGTGACGGATATCGACAACACCACGGGCGGCAAGGATGTTGCTCCGTTTGTGCTGTCCACATTCTTTACCAGTGTCATTTTCTACTTCTTCGTGGCCTGGACCTTCGTCGTGAAAGCGGCGGAGAGGCAATGGCAGTTCGTTCAGCGAATGCTCCAACGCATCGCCGGCAGTCGGCGCCCGTTCATCACCGCCATCTTGCTTCTTTCGGTGCCGGCGGCAGTGCTCACGATGGTGGTGAAGTTCTTTACCTGGATGGGCACGGCGCTCTTGGGGGGATGAAGGCGGCTTGAGCGGTCGGTCTGGACTATTTTTTGAAAACTACTGATAGGTGAAACCCGTGAAGAGACATAAAGATCCGCGCTTTCAGGAGTTGTGGAATCAGATCAAATTGGACACAGCACCCCTGGTGATCATCGATGGTCTGCCCTTGATTGGGAAATCTTCCTTTCTAGACTGGTTACACGCTGAGGTCAACAAGGGTCATGAGACCTATTCCGCCGGACTGGTGACTCCCGATGAGGTAGGAAAAGGGGGGGTGAAAGGAAAAATTCAGGATGTTTTTCTACATCAGCCTGAGGGAAAGAAGCCACTGATTCTCCTCAAACATTTCTCGCAACAACGTGACAGGGACGACATTTGGGAATTTACCAGATTGCGGGAAACTCCGTGCCGTTTCGTCCTCGAAGGTAGATCGGAATGGAAGCATTGGGTTCAGACGAACTATGAGAATAAGCCGGAACACGTGCAGGTATACTTTCTGCCTCTGTTCGATTCTCAGGAAAGCGAGTTGTTCTTCAGGGCCAAGCAAGGTGTCCCAAACTGGGCCGCTGAGTCCTACCAACTCACCGCCGGACACCCTCGATTCCTCCAACTGTTGGCAGAGTGGACGTTTGAAGGGCAGCCAACAGCGAGACGCACCTGGCTCCAGGAGTCCCGATGGCACGAGTTTGGCCTTCTGGGGGAACGTCTATGGCAACAATTTGAACCATGCCTTAAGGGACTCGATCCTTCAGAGGAATATAATGACGGCGATGTTAAGCGAAGTCTGCACAAACAAGTGCTGGCGACCAAACCATCGATCGTCAAAGACGACATTTTCAAGTGCGGTATGTTCGTTGACTGGCTCGAGATTCAGGCCGGCACGGGCGGGAAGCCCGGCCGCGGTACGCGAGTAGGCACTTCCGAGACGCCTGAGCCGCAGTCGGAGCTTGGGGCTCCGGCTCCCGACGACGCACCACAAGCCTTACCGCCCGAGCCCATCTTCGACGACTCCCCCATCCCCCCTGCCCGAAAACCGGATGCGGACCGGCAAGAGGAAAAACAAGGGGCGATAGGGGCGATAGGGGCCGAGGAACCGGCGCCATCGAAGAAAACTTATGATTTACCGACCGGAAGCGGACCAGGCCTCCCAGCGAAGGCGGCAGTAGAGCCGAGCATGACGGTGGAAAACGCCCCGACGCCCTCGACGGCCCCCGGTACCGAGGGGGGCGAGGTCGCCGACTCCACCAAAAAGACAGCGACACACGATGCCGTGGACACCGAGACCGAAGCGACCGTAGGGATCTCAAAGGCTGCGCAAGCCGGACCCAGAGCGGAGAAGGACGAACGGGTGAAACACAAGAAAAAGATGGGCAGTGCCGCCAAGGGTTCAAGGGGACCTGTAGACCATCGCAGGACCCTCCTGGCCGCCCAAGCCCTCTGCATCAAGGACGCTTTCGGGAACTCAATTCTCAATAATTTCTCCCTCAACGTCCGATCCGGAGACATCATCCTGCTGATGGGCGAGTCCGGGAGCGGCAAGACTACCTTCCTGCGGCTCTGCATGGGTTTGTTGCCGGAGGGCATGCAGGTCGAGGGGCTTCTGACGGTCCCCGAGGAAGACAGCATGGTGTCGCTGATTCAGGGCAGGGCCATGCAGTGGAACCGATTCCGACGTCTCGCGGGGCGGACTTTCGGCTACTGCCCTCAAAACCCCTACTCCAGCTTTGATGCCCGGCAGCGCCTGGATGACCAATTGTGGGAGGAGTATCGCCTCAAGCAGTGTCGCAAATTTACGGATACGGTCGAGCCCCCGGAGTCGATCACCATGGTGACACATTGGTTAGCGACCCTCGCTTTGTTGCCACCGAAGCGACGGAGGAGTCTGCAGCGAAGAACCCTCAGGCGACACTTCGAACATGGCCTGGACAAGACTCGAACGCCCCTCAGGGATCTAGAGAGCCGGCCCGGGCAGCGGAGCTACGGCTTCATGCAACGCCTGGGGATGCATGGTCACGAGGGGTTGTCCATCCTCTTCATGGACGAGCCCTTCAACGGCATTGACCCGGTGGCTCGCGACCACCTGGTGGAGCGCTGCATCGATTTAATCCGGGGCGATGGTGCCAAGGCGTTAGTAATCGCGACCCATGATGCCGGCCTGGAGGACCTATTCAGGGCTGAGGTCGATCGGCACGATCTGGCTTTCTCCGTAGAAACAGCTCGAATCGACAGCGCCAGGCAGACTGGAGGAGAGCCCGGCCCCGCGGTCGAGGCACCGAAACCCACCGGAAAAGAATTACCCGAACCCATCCGGATCGGCCCCCTCCACTCTCCGGGCCGGAGCTTGAAATTGTGCCACCCAAAATTCTACTGGAAGTCCGGACAGATGATCGGCATCATCGGCAGTTCCAACTCCGGCAAGACCACCTTCGGGCGCCACTTCTGCGGCTGGGATGGAGGGGGAGGGCTGAAGGAGGGTCGTCATTACGTCCCCCAAAGCCCGTACTCGTGCTTCAGCCCCGGCCTGCCGGTCCGGGAAGCCATCCCCGTGACTGAACTCAGATCGCTCCTTCACGAGGTCTTGCCGGATCGGTGGGGGGAGATTAAGGGCCTGCTGGACCACCCTCCGGGCTGCCTCAGCGGAGGGCAATTGCAGCGGCTGCGGATCCTTGCCGCGGTGGCTCAAGAACCGGACGTCCTCTTTCTGGACGAACCCTTCGCTCATCAGGATCCGGAATGGACTCGGGATCTGGCCGCGGCTCTTTCCAAAGCGATGCATCCAGGGAAACGAGGTCCCTGGGTTCAGACCATGATGATCGTGTCCCACGACGTGAACCGACTTTTGAAGATCTGCAACCGGATGATCTTGTTGGGTGAATTCGATTTACGAAACGATACAAGCACCGCCGTGGAAACCCGGGTTCTCTTCGACGACGAGGTCAATCCAAGAATCCGTGGGGATTTCCGCACGAAGTTGCATATGGTGCGCCAAGAGACCAAGTGGGCGAAGGAACTCTCAACCGACAACAAGAAGATCGTGCAGATCGAGAAGGCGGCCCAGGACAGAGTCCTGAACTTTGTGGACGACCTGATCGAGACCCTGCCGCAGGGCTAAGATTTCTCTTGCCCTTGCTCCTGTTGTTGCCGGCTCTTCCGGTGCAGCTCTGCCTGAGCCCGCACAAACTCCAGACCGCCGGCTCGCCTCAGGTTCACGATCCCCACCTGAATGCACCAGATGGCGAAGAATAGCGCCGCCAGCAACAGAACCGCGCCCAAGGTCTC
>Ga0055474_10000011_pt1 | contig 32412 bp, 3 predicted proteins | sample Muzzi_PWA_D1_FD_57680 | JGI IMG/M metagenome (GOLD analysis project Ga0055474, IMG submission 57680) | Wetland microbial communities from San Francisco Bay, California, USA, that impact long-term carbon sequestration - Muzzi_PWA_D1 | ecosystem: Environmental > Aquatic > Marine > Wetlands ... | reverse complement strand
CCTGGATCGGCGGGCCTCCCTGGTGGTGGCCCTGCTGGCGGTCCTCAAGGCGGGCGGGGCCTACGTCCCCCTCGATCCCGCCTATCCGGCGGAGCGGTTGGCGGTCACCCTGGCGGACGCCGCCGTGGCCATGGTGCTCACCCACCAGCCTCTTCTCCCGGCGCTCCCGACCGTGCCGCAGCTGCCGCCGGAGCGGGTGCTTTGTGTGGAGGCGCTGGAGCAGCGGGAAGCGGCGGCAGAACCCCCGCAGCCATCGGCGGCGGTCTCCCAACCGGACCCCGCCAACCTGGCCTACGTCCTGTTCACCTCGGGCTCCACGGGTCGCCCCAAAGGGGTCGCCATGACCCACGGCGGCGCGGCCCGCATGGTGCGTTGGGGGCTGGAGGCGTTCTCACCCCAGGAGCGTGCCGGAGTGCTCCTGGCCACCTCCGTCTGCTTCGATCTCTCGATCTTCGAGCTCTTCCTTCCCCTGGCCGGCGGTGGCACCGTGGTGCTGGCGGCGGATGCCCTGGAACTGGTGAGCCGACCGCCGACGGTGTCCGTGACGCTGATCAACACCGTGCCCTCGGCCATGGTGGAATTGCTCCGGCTGGGCGCGGTGCCGCCGTCGGTGCGCACCATCAATCTGGCGGGGGAACCGTTATCGCGCTCGCTGGTGGAAGCCATCTATCGGGAGACGGGGGCGCGGCGGGTGTGGAACCTCTACGGTCCGACGGAGGACACGACCTACTCCACGGGCACGATCGTGACGCCGTCGCCCCTAGGGGAAGCGGGGCCACCGCCCACCATTGGCGGACCGGTGGCGGGATCCCGGGCGCGGGTGCTGGACGACACCCGGGGGCTGGCACCCACCGGGGCGATCGGGGAATTGGTACTCACCGGCCCCGGCCTGGCCCGGGGCTATCTGGGGCGGCCCGCCCTGACGGCGGCGCGCTTCCTGCCGGATCCCCTGGCGGAGGCGCCCGGGGGCAGGCTCTACGCCACCGGCGACCGGGCGCGCTTTCAGGGCGATGGGTCGCTGGAATACCTGGGGCGCCGGGATCATCAGGTGAAGCTGCGGGGCTTCCGCATCGAGTTGGGGGAGATCGAAACCGCGCTGCGCGCCCATGGGGTGGTCGAAGAGGCGGTGGCGGTGGTCCATGAGGGGACCACGCTGGTGGCCTACTTCACGACCCCCGAAGACGGCCTCCAGGGGGACGGGGACGCCGTGCCCGAACGGCTGCGGAGCCACCTCCGCGATCGTCTGCCGGGTTTCATGGTCCCGGCCCTCTTCGTGGCCCTCGATGCCCTGCCCCGCACCCCCAACGGCAAGGTGGATCGGGGAGCGCTGCCGCATCCGGACCCCCGCCACGGCGGTGCCAGCGCCCGGCGGGTCGCGCCCCGCAACCCTCTGGAGGAGGAGCTGGCGGGCATCTGGAACGAGGTTCTGCAAGGGGCGGACGTCGGGGTCACGGACGACTTCTTCGCCTTGGGAGGCCACTCCCTGCTCGCCACCCGGGTGCTGGCCCGAGTCCGGGAGAAGTGTGGTGTGAACGTGCCCCTGCGGGCTCTCTTCGAGGAGCCGACGGTGGCCCGGCTGGCGGTGGTGGTGGAGAGCGAACGACAGCGGCGGCAGGCCGCGCCGCCCGCGTCCGACGGCGGCAGTGACGGCGGCGGCGGCAACGGCAGTGACGGCGGCGGCATCCGCCGCATCTCCCGCCGGGGCCGCTCCCTGCAACAGGCGCGGCGGGAACTGGAACAGGCGGGCCGGGAATCCACGGAGGCACCCTCATGAACCGCATCCTGGAAGAGCCGAAGAGGACGCCGCCCCAGGCACCGGAAGGGGCTCCCGGAGAGGAGCCCTTCGACGGGGACGACGAGAGCTTCTTTCTGCCCTCCTTCGCCCAGCAGCGGTTGTGGACCATCGACCGGATGGAACCGGGTTCCCCCCTCTACAACCTACCCGTGGCGTTGCGTCTTCAGGGGCCGCTGGTTCCGGCGGTGCTGGCGCGGGCGCTGTGCACGGTGGCCGACCGCCACGAGATCGTGCGCACCACCTACGCCGAGGTGGACGGTCGACCGACCCAGGTCATCGCTCCCAGCGTGAAGATCCCCCTGCCGGTCGTCGATGTCTCGATGCTGGCCCCGGCGGCGGTCGAGACCGAGCTGCGGCGGCTGGCGGCGACCGAGGCGGATCGGCCTTTCGATCTGGAGCGGGGACCGGTGCTCCGGGCCACCCTGCTGCGGCGTTCCCGGGAGGAACACGTTTTCGTCCTGGTCATGCACCACATCGCTTCCGACGGTGCCTCCATGGACATTCTCATCCGCGAGCTTTCCAGCCTCTACACCCCGCTGGCAGCGGGGGCGGCGGGGCAGGCGGCACCGCTGCCGGAACCCCCTTTGCAGTACGTGGACTACACCTACTGGCAGCGGGAGGAACTGGCCGGGGCGAAACTGAAGGCGGAGCTGGATTTCTGGTGTCGTCACCTGGAGGGCGCGCCGACGGAGCTGGCCCTGCCCACGGATCGGCCTCGACCGCCAAGTCCCACGTATCGCGGGCAACGGGTGAGCCGACGCATCCCCGCCTCGGTGGCCGAGGCGGTGCGGGCGGTGGGCCGGGACGGGGGGGCGACGCCCTTCATGACCTTCCTGGCGGCCTTCCACGCGCTGCTGATGCGGGCCTCGGGCCAGGACGACGTGGTGGTGGGCACCCCCATCAGTGGCCGCAACCGGGTGGAACTGGAGGGGGTGCTGGGCTTGTTGGTCAACACCTTGCCGCTGCGCGCCCGGCGATCCGCCGCGACCTCCTTTCGGGAGCTGGTGCAGACGGTGCGGGGCACGGTCCTGGACGCCTTCACGCACCCTGATCTGCCCTTTGAGCGTCTGGTGGAGACGATGGCGCCGGAGCGGCGACCGGGGCGCTCCCCCCTGTTTCAGGCTTTCTTCCTCCACGGTCCCGCCGCAGAGGAGGAGCGGCGACTGGGTCCCCTACGCCTGGAGCCGGTGTCGTTGGGCAGCGCCACGGTGCGCTTCGATCTGGTACTGGACCTCCGGGCGCGGACGGATGGCACCCTGGAAGCGCGGCTGGATGTGGCCCGGGATCTCTTCGATGCGACCTCCGGCGGGCGGCTGCTGGCCCGCTTCGAGGCGCTGCTCAGGGTCCTCGGTCAGCAGCCGGACGCTCCTCTGGCAGCGCTTCCGTGGTTGAGCCCGGCGGAGCACCACGCCCTGCTCTGGGAATGGAGCTGCCGCCCGGATGGCTGGGGCTGGCGGCGACGGACCTTGGTGCACGAGCTGTTCGCGGAACAGGCCCGGCGGACTCCGGAGGCCCCGGCGGTGGCTTATGGGGGAGACGGTGGAGGGGACGGTGGAGCTGACGGTGGAGGGGACGGCGGCGGCGGTGGCGGTGAGGGTGCGGTCGTCCGTTACGGCGAACTGGAACGGCGGGTGGCGGCACTGACCGCGCGACTGCGGCATCAGGGCGCCCGCTCCGGGGTGCGGGTGGCGCTATGCCTGGAAACGAGCCACGCCATGCCCACGGCCCTGCTGGCGGTGCTGCGCTCCGGCGCCGCCTTCGTGCCGGTGGACCCGGCGCTACCCCCGGAGCGGATGCGCTACCTGCTGGAGGACAGCGGCGCCACCCTGGTGGTGAGCACCGAAGCCCTCGCCCCCCCAGCCCCACTCCTCGAAGGGCGGCAGCTCCTGCTGCTGGACGCTTCAGGGGATGGGACGACGGAGAAGGCGGCGGATGATGGTGACGACCGCCCTCCCCGCCCGGACGATCTGGCGTACATCATCTATACCTCGGGCACGACGGGGCTGCCCAAGGGCAGCCTGATGACGCATCGCCACCTGATGCACGGCATCGGAGCCCACATCGATCGCTACGCCCACGACCGCGCCACGGCCTATTTGCAGCTCTTCTCCTTTGCTTTCGATGGCTCTCTTGCGGGGGTCTTCTGGACCCTGGCCCAGGGCAGTCTGCTGGTGTTGCCGGAAGCGGGCCGGGGGGCGGATCCATCCCACCTGCTGGCACTCATCGGACGCTTCGGCGTCTCCCACATGATCGCCGTGCCCTCCCTCTACCGCTCCCTACTGCTGGCCTGTGAGGGCCAAGGGATGGAGAGTTTCCGCGCTGTGGTCCTGGCGGGGGAAGCCCCGGCCAAAGACCTGCCAGGGCTGCACCGCCGGTTCATGAGCGCCGAGCTGCACAACGAGTACGGCCCCACGGAAGTGGGCATCTGGTCCTCCGGATATCGAGAGGATTATCGAGGGGAAACCCGAGACGAAACCCGAGACACGGCGCCGGGCGCCTCACCGGATGCGGTCGGTGCCCCCCCGGCGGAGCGCCGCATGCCCATCGGGCGCCCCATCCCCGGTGCCCGGGTCTACTGCCTGGACGGGACGTTGCGCCCGGTGCCGGTGGCCACGCCAGGGGAGATCTGCATCGCCGGTGAGGGGATCTCCTGGGGCTACCTGAACCGTCCCGCCCTCACCGCCCTGCGCTTCGTACCGGACCCTTTCTGTGATGAACCGGGAGGCCGTCTTTTCCGCACCCGGGACCAGGCCCGCTATCTGGCCGATGGCAACCTGGACTTCCTGGGACGGTTGGACCACCAGGTGAAAGTGCGGGGCTATCGCATCGAGTTGGAAGAGGTGGAAGCGGTGCTGGAGGAGCACCCCGGCGTCGATCAGGCGGCGGCGGCGGTGTGGGGCGAGGATCCCCGACGACGGCTGGTGGCCTATTGGGTACCCGCCGCCGGGGCGCCTTCCACGACCGCCAGCCCGACGGAGGAGGCCCTCCGCGCCTTCCTCGCCCGACGGTTGCCGGATTACATGGTGCCCTCGCAACTGGTGCGCCTGGAAGACCTGCCCCGCAACGCCAGCGGCAAGGTGGATCGGGGCTCGGTGCCGCCGCCACCGACTCCCGAGGCGGCGCCGGTGGTGCCCCCCCGCACCCCTCGGGAGGGTGCCCTGGTGGAGATCTGGCGCTCCGTGCTGGGGGTGGAGGCGGTGGGGATCCACGACAATTTCTTCGAGCTGGGGGGCGATTCCATCCTCGCCATCCAGATCATCGGGCGGGCCAACCGGGAAGGTTTGCGCCTGACGCCCAAGCAGCTCTTCGAACACCAGACCATCGCGGAACTGGCCCCGGTGGCGGGCACGGCGGTGGCGGTGGAACAGGGCGCGGTCAGCGGTGCCATGCCGTGGACGCCGATTCAGCATTGGTTCTTCGAGCAACGACCGGAGCGACCGGCGCACTGGAATCAGGCGGTGCTCCTGGACTGGGTCCGTCCCTTGGAACCAGCGCTCCTGGAACGGGCGCTGGGGGAGGTGGTGAGCCACCATGATGCCCTGCGGCTGCGTTTCGATCCTGCGGCGGGGGACCAGGCCCACCATGGGGAGGGGCAAGGGCGGGAGAGGCTCCTGCACTTCCATGCGGGGGCGTTGACCGCCGAGGCCAGGGCGGCGCTCCACGGTTCCCTGGATCTGGAGAACGGCCCCCTGGTGGCGGCGGGATACCAACCCACAGAGACCGGGGGGCGCCTGCTCCTGGTGATCCACCATCTGGTCATGGACGGGGTCTCGTGGCGCATCTTGCTGGAGGATCTGGAAGCCGTCGTCCGCGCTCTGGAGGCCGATCAAGCGCCCGCCCTGCCCTCCAAGACTGCCCCCTTCCGGGACTTTGCCGCGGCGCTCCACGCCGCCCGGGACACGGTGGCCGAGACGGAGGGAGCCTTCTGGCGCGATCTGGCAGAACGGGCCGTGATGGCGGCAGCCTTGCCGGTGGATGATGGGGCGGGGCATCGGGATCCCGGCCCCGTCGGCGCGGCGGAGACGGTGGTGGAAACCCTGGATGAGGCGGCGACCGGCGCCCTGGTCCGCCGCGCCGGGCGCGCCTACCGGACGGAGATCGGCGATCTCCTGCTCACCGCCCTGGTCCGCACCTTCCACCGCTGGAGCGGTTCTCCCCACCTCCTGCTGGATCTTGAAGGGCACGGGCGGGACGCGGCGCCGGAGGGGATGGACGTCACCCGCACCCTCGGCTGGTTCACCACCCTCTATCCCGTGCTCCTCACCCTGCCGGAGGACGCTGGGGAAGGGGACGCCATCAAGGCCATCAAGGAGCAGCTGCGGGCGGTGCCCGCGACCGTCGGCGCCGAGGGTCAGGGAGCCCCGGGCACCGGCTTCGGCCTCTTGCGCTACCTGTTGCCGGAAGAGACGCCGCTGCGTCGGTCCCTGGCGGCGCTACCGCCCCGGGAGGTGGCTTTCAACTATCTGGGGCAGGTCGACAGCGCCCTGCCGGAGGATGCCCTCTTCGCCCCGGCCACGGACCCCGACGGCGCCCTCCTCAGCGCCGGGCCGATGCGCGCCGCCACCAATCGCCGGAGCCATCTGTTGGAGATCAACGGCGCGGTTCGCGGCGGGCGCCTGGAACTGGCCTGGACCTTCCATCCGGGGGTCCACCACCGGTCCACCGTCGAGGGGCTGGCGGCGGAGTATCGGCAGCAGTTGGAGGCTCTGGTGCGCCATTGCCTGGCCGCCGAGGCCGGGGGATGCACCCCCTCCGATTTTCCCCTGGCGGGGCTTTCCCAGCAGGATCTCGACCGCCTGGTCGGGGACGGGGCCGACGTCGAGGCCCTCTACCCTCTGTCGCCGCTGCAAGAGGGGCTTCTCTTTCACACCCTGTACGCTCCCGGTTCTCGGACCTATCTGGAGCAGCTGAGCTTCGAGGCGCGGGGCGCCGTCGATGGCGATCTATTCGAGGTCGCATGGCAGCGAGTGGTGGCCCGCCACGCCGTCCTCCGCACCTCGCTGCTATGGGAAGGGCTGGAGCGCCCCCTGCAACGGGTTCATCGCCGGGCGGAGGTCCGCCTGGACCGCCTGGACTGGAGCGATGTCCCCGCCGGGGAAGAGGAGGAACGGCTCCAGACCTTCCTCGCGGCGGAAGGCGCCCGCGGCTTCGACTTCCAGCGCCCGCCCTTGATGCGCCTGGCGTGGATCCATCTGCCCCGGGGGCGGCGGCGCTTCGTCTGGACCTCCCACCACCTGCTGCTGGATGGCTGGTCCGGCGCTCGGGTGTTGGGCGAGGTCTTCCAGGTGTACCGGGCGCTGCGGGAGGGACGCGCGGCGACGCTGCCGCCGATTCACCCCTTCGAGGCGTACATCCGGTGGTTGGAGGGGGAGAGCCGGGAAGCGGCGCGAGAGTTCTGGCAGAGATCCCTGGCGGGCTTCACCGCCGCCACTCCCTTGCCCGGTCGGCGCTCCCGCCCCGTGGCCAGTGGCGGCACCGACTACCACCACCGCTATGCGCCCCTTTCCGCCCCCCAGACGGAGGCCCTGACGGCGCTGGCCCGACGCCTCCACGTCACCCCCAACACGGTGGTGATGGCCGCCTGGGCGTTGATGCTGGCGCGCTGGAGCGGCGAGCCGGAAGTTCTCTTCGGGGTCACCGTCTCCGGTCGGAGCGCTCGCCTGCCGGGGATCGAGGCGATGGTGGGGTTGCTGATCAATACCCTCCCCTTGCGTCTGCCCCTCCGCCCCGCCACCCCCATGACGGAGTGGCTGGTGGAGGTGCGGGATCGCCAGGGGGAAATCCTGGCCTGGGAATCGACCCCCCTGGTGGAGGTGCAAAAGTGGAGCGAGGTGGCCGCAGGGCAACCCCTGTTCGAAGCCCTCTACGCCTTTGAGAATTTCACCGTCGATGCCGCCGTCCAGCGCCAGAATCTCCCCTTCGAGGTTGCGGATGTGCGGGTCTTCGAGCAGACCAATTACCCCATGACGCTGATGGTGGTGCCGGGAGAGACCCTGACCCTGCGCCTCTCCTGGGATGGTGGCCAGCTGGAGCCGGGCACCGCGGAACGAACCCTGGGGCATCTGCGCAGCGCCCTGGAGGGGATGATCCAGGATCCGGGTCAGCCCCTGGGAGCGTTCTCGCTGCTGTCGGCGGCGGAGCGCCACCAGCTGTTGGTGGAGTGGAACGATACGGCGACGCCCTACGACCGGGACGCCACTCTGGATGCCCTCTTCCTGGCCCGCGCGAGTTGCACGCCGGAGGCTCCGGCGGTGGAATTCGCTGGCCTCGTGTGGAGCTACCGGGAGGTGGCCCGCCGCGCCCGGGGGGTGGCGGCGGCGCTGCGCGCTCGGGGAGTGCGGCGGGGAGATCGGGTGGCGGTGATGATGCAGCGCTCGGCCCATATGGTGCCAGCGCTGCTGGGGATCCTCCACACCGGTGCCGCCTACGTGCCCCTGGAAGTGACCTATCCCCCGCAGCGGGTGGCCTTCATCCGGTCGGCCATGGGCATTCGGGTAGCGGTCGTCGATGCCTTCGATGGCGGCCCCGGCGCCGCGGCGCTGGCGGCTATCGAACCTCCCATCGAGAGGGTCGATGGAGTGGCGGCGGGAGAGGCTGGGGGAGCACCCGAGGAGAGTTCCGACGAGACCGCGAGCGCTGCGGTCGGCCCGATCGACGCAGCTCCGGATCGGGCGGGGGATCTGGCGTACGTCATCTTCACCTCCGGCTCCACGGGCACGCCCAAGGGGGTGATGGAACGCCATCGCCCGGCGGTCAACCTGATCCAGTGGATCAACCGCCGATTCGCCGTGGGCGCCTCGGAGCGCCTCCTCTTCCTCACCTCCCTGTGTTTCGACCTCTCGGTCTACGACATTTTTGGCATCCTCGCCGCTGGCGGCACGGTGCGGGTGGCGGCGGAAGATGAGGTGGGCAACCCGGAAGTGCTGGCGCGGATCGTCGCGGAGGAAGGCATCACCTTCTGGGACTCCGCCCCCGCCGCCCTGCAACAGGTGGTGCCCTTCCTGCCCGCCGCCGTCGCGGCGGCGGACGCCCGGGGCGCCCTGCGACGAGTCTTCCTGAGCGGCGACTGGGTACCCCTGGCTCTACCGGCCCAGCTCTACGCCGCCTTCCCCGAGGCCCATTTCATCGCCCTCGGGGGGGCCACGGAGGCCACGGTGTGGTCCAATTCCTTCCCGGTACCGGGACCGACGGCGGGCCTGCCCGAGGGCTGGGTGAGCATCCCCTATGGTCGTCCCGGGGCCAACGCCCGGTACTACGTCCTGGATGCGCAGCTGGAGCCGTGCGCCGTGGGGGTGGCGGGGGATCTCTATATCGGCGGCGAATGTTTGAGCTCCGGCTACACGGGACGGGCGGCCCAGACCGCGCGGCAGTACCGCCCCGATCCCTTTGTGATGGACCCGGACGGCGCCGTGATGTATGCCACCGGCGACCGAGCGCGCTTTTTCGCCGATGGCAATCTGGAGTTCCTCGGTCGGTTGGATCACCAGGTCAAGGTGCGCGGTTTCCGCATCGAGTTGGGGGAGATCGAGGCGGTGCTGGGGGAACACCCCGCCCTGCGGGAAGTGGTGGTCCTGGCCCGGGGCGCCACCTCCATGGATCGCCGGTTGGTGGCCTACGGCATCCCCACGGTCGGCACCCCCTTCCCGGCGGCGGATGCGATGCGGGAATTTCTCCGCCGCAGCCTGCCCGAATACATGCTTCCCAGCGCCTTTATCGAGATGGAGCGCTGGCCCGTGACCGCCAACGGCAAGCTCGATCGCCGCGCGCTACCGGCCCCGGAAGAGGTCGGCGAGGCGGTCTACGTCGCCCCCCGCACGCCCCTGGAGCGGGTGGTGGCGGAGCTCTGGGCTCGCATCCTGGAAGTCCCCCGGGTGGGGGTCGAAGACAGCTTCTTCGAGTTGGGGGGCCACTCCCTCACCGCCACCCGTCTGGTGCACTTGCTGCGCCAGCAGCTGGAGGTCGATTTGCCCCTGGCGGATCTCTTCGAGAACCCCACCGTCGCCGAGCTGGCGCGGGTGATCGAGGCGCGGCGGGAGCCGGGAGGGGGGGTCGAAACCGCCGTTCTGCCGCAGCTGGTTCCGACTTCCGCAGCGGCTTCCGAGGGCGACCCCTTCCCCTTGACGGACGTCCAGCAAGCCTATTGGGTAGGGCGCCAGGGGGACTTTCGCCTCGGCGGTGTGGCGGCCCACCTCTACCTGGAGCTGGAGGGGGACGGGATCGACCTGCCTCGGCTGGAGACGGCGTGGCAGCAGTTGGTGGAACGCCACGGGATGTTGCGGGCGGTGGTGGGGGAGGACGGTCGCCAGCGTATCCTCGGCGTCGAGGAGGTGCCCCCCTACCGCATCGAGGTGCTGGACCTGCGACGGGAGGACGCTCCGGAGGCGCGCCTCGAAGCGGTGCGGATGGAACTCTCCCATCAGGTGCTGCCCAGTGATCGCTGGCCGCTCTTCGAGTTGCGGGCCACGTTGCTTCCCCGAGAGACCCCGACGAAAACGGATGCCGAAGACCCCTCCCGGGAGGCGGGGAAGGCGTCGGCGTCTGGGGATCGATGGCGGCTGCACATCAGCCTCGATGTCCTGATCGGCGACGACTGGAGCTTCCAGATCCTGGGCCGGGAGCTGGCCCTCCTGTACCAGCGACCGGAAACCGTGCTGCCCCCCCTGGAGATTTCCTTCCGGGACTACGTCCTGGCCTTGGGCCAGGTGCGCGCCTCGGAGCACTACCGACGCTCCCGGGAGTATTGGCGAGAGCGATTGAGGGAGCTACCCGCAGCGCCGGATCTCCCTCTGGCGGGCGATCCGGCGAGCCTCAAAGCGCCGGCCTTCCGCCGTCGGCACGGCACCCTGGAGCCCGCCGTCTGGGGTCCCCTCAAGGAGCGAGGCCAGCGGGCGGGCCTCACCCCCTCGGGGCTCCTGCTGGCCATCTTCGCGGAGGTTCTGGCGGCGTGGTGCCGCGGGGAGGAGGCCCCCCGTTTCACCATCAACCTGACGCTTTTCAACCGCCTCCCCTTGCATCCTCAGGTCAACCGCCTGGTGGGAGATTTCACTTCCCTGACCCTGTTGGCGGTGGATCACGGTGCCGGTGACACCTTCGCCCAACGAGCCACGGCGGTGCAACAGCGCCTGTGGCGGGACCTCGACCACCGTTACTTCACCGGTATCGAGGTGCTGCGGGAACTGGCCCGGGAACGGGGCGCCGTGGTCACCATGCCGGTGGTCTTCACCAGCGCCCTGGAAGTGGAGGCGCGCCCCGACGAGGAGGCCCCAACCCTGCCCCTGGAGCGGGTCTTCCACATCACCCAAACCCCCCAGGTGTGGTTGGATCACCAGGTGTCGGAACGAGACGGCGGCCTGATCTACCATTGGGACGGCGTCGAAGAACTCTTCCCCGCGGGTTTGCTGGACGACATCTTCGAGGCGTACCAGGACTTGCTCCAACGGCTGGCCCAGGCGGAGGATCCATGGCGCCACCACCACCCCGTGGGCCTGGCGGATCGCCGCCGGGCGGAGCGGGATCGGGCCAATGACACCGGCGCTCCCCTGCCCGCGGGGTTGCTCCACCAGCGCATTCTCGATCAGGCCGACCGTCATCCGGAAGCACCGGCGATGATCCAATCGGGAGAGGCGGGGCAACAGACCCTGCGCTATGGCGAGCTGGCCACCCGTGCCGCCGCCGTGGCGCGATGGTTGCGCGAGGGTGGGGCCCGGCCCAATCGTCTGGTGGCCGTGGTCATGGAGAAGGGGTGGGAGCAAGCCGTGGCGGTGCTGGCGATCCACCGGGCGGGGGCGGCCTATCTGCCCATCGACGCTGCCTGGCCCACGGAACGACGCCGGTACCTGCTGGAGCAGGGGGAAGTGGAGCTGGTGCTCACCCAGAGCGGCCTCGAAAGCCGGGACGAGGCGTGGCCCTCCGGAGTGCGCCGCCTGGCGGTGGACCGGCTGGAGACCGCGCTCCGGGCAGACCCCGCAGCGGATCCCACGGCGGTGGACCCGGTGGACCCGGCGGAACCGGTTCAGGCTGCGGAAGATCTGGCCTACGTCATCTTCACCTCCGGTTCCACCGGACAGCCCAAGGGCGTGATGATCGATCACCGCGCCGCCCTCAATACCATCGTGGACATCAACGAGCGCTTCGCGGTGGGGCCGGAGGATCGGGTCCTCGCCCTCTCGGGGCTCCACTTCGACCTTTCCGTCTACGATCTGTTCGGGGTGCTGGCGGCGGGGGGCACCGTCGTGCTGCCTCCCCAGGGAACGTCGCGGCGGGATCCGGCCCCGTGGGCCGCCACCATGGCCGCCCACGGCGTCACCGTCTGGAACTCCGTGCCCGCGCTCCTGGAGCTGGTGGTGGAATACCTCGAAGCCCACCCCGAGGCAGCGCCCACGACGCTGCGGCTGGTCCTCCTCTCCGGCGACTGGATCCCCCTTGCTCTGGCGGATCGGCTGCGGGCCTTGTGCCCGGCGGCGCGGGTCATCAGCCTGGGGGGAGCCACCGAAGCGGCCATCTGGTCCATCTTCCACCCCATCGAGACGGTGGATCCGGGGTGGCGCAGCATCCCCTACGGTCGACCGCTCAAGAACCAGCGCTTTCACGTCCTGGATCGACAGCTGGAGCCTTGCCCCACCTGGGTGGCGGGACAGATCTATATCGCTGGCGCGGGGCTCGCCCGAGGGTACTGGCGGGATCCCGAAAAGACCGCCGCCAGCTTCCTGCTCCATCCCCGCACGGGGGAGCGCCTCTATCGCACCGGCGATTGGGGCCGCTATCTACCCGGCGGCGACATCGAATTCCTGGGGCGCCAGGACCAGCAAGTCAAGATCCAGGGCTACCGCATCGAGTTAGGGGAGATCGAGGCTGCCTTGCGCTGTCATGAGGCGGTGTCGGAGGCGGTGGTGCTGGCCCCCGGCGAGCCCCGCGAGGGGCGTCGGCTGGTGGGCTACGTGCTCTGCGACCGCGGTCTGGAGGCGGCGGCGCGACCGAGCGAGGGAGCGCTGCGGGCTCACCTCACCGAGAGCCTTCCCGAGTACATGGTGCCCTCCCGCATCGTGGTGCTGGACCACTTCCCCCTCACCGCCAACGGCAAGGTGGACCGGGGCGCCCTGCCCCTGCCGGAGGGCTGGGGTCGGAGGGCCACCGCCGCCGTCTCGACGGCGGCGACGGCGGTCGGCTCGGGGGCCGACTCGGAGGCCATCACCGAACGCATCGCCGCCCTGGTCGCGGAGGTCATCGAGGTCTCCCCGGTGCCCCCGGAGGCCGATCTCCTGGAGTTGGGGGTCAGTTCCCTGCAGATGGTGCGCATCGCCAACGCCCTGGAAGGGGAGCTGGACTTCCGCCCTCGGCTGGAGGGGCTCTACCTCAACCCCACGGTGGCGGAACTGGCGAAACAGTACCGGGAACACCTGATGGCCAGCGGGGGGGCAGCGGCAGCGGACTCGGCGGACTCGGCGGACTCGGCGGACTCGGCGGAGACAAGCGACGTCCTCCCAGCCCAGACGCCCCTGCCCCTCATTCTGCTCCCGGACGAACGGGACGCCTTCAAGGCCACCCAGCCCGGGCTGCGCCACGATCTGGAAACGCTCCCGGCGGTGACGCTCCCCGGCGTCGAGCAGGAGGCGGCCTTCGAGCAGTGGCGCAGCCATCGCCACTTTTCCCTCGCACCGATCCCCCAGGCTCGCCTCGGCGGCTGGCTCGCGGGCCTGCGCCAGGGGCACCTCAACGGCGACGCCAAGTACCTCTTCGCCTCCGCCGGTGGCGTCTATCCGGTGCAGACCTACCTGCACCTCCAATCCGGACGGGTGGAGGGCATCGAGGGCGGTTTCTATCATTACGATCCGGTGGCGCACCGGCTGGTGGTGCTGGCGCCCGGGGCGGAGCTGCCGCGCCACCTTCACGAACCCTTCCTGAACCGACCGGTCTTCGACCGCGCGGCCTTTTCCGTCTTCTTCATCGCCCGCCTGGCGGCCATCCAGCCCCTCTACGGCGCTGCGGCACGGGATTTCTGCCTCATCGAAGCGGGAAGCATGGTGCAGCTGCTGCGGGCCTCGGCCCCCAGTCATGGCCTGGGTTTCTGCTCCATGGGTGCCCTCGAGCTGTCGCCGGTGAGGGACTTGCTCCGGCTGGATGCGCGGGATGAGCTGGTCCACTCCCTGCTGGGGGGCGGGGTCGATGACCAGAGCCGGGCCGCGTGGCAGCCTTTGAGGGAGAGCGGCAACTCCGGGGAGGTTCGCCCACAGGAGACGGAAGACGACGAGCGAGAGGAATTCGAACTATGACCGCAGAGGCCCTGATCGCCTACCTGGAGGGGCTCGATATCCAGCTCAAGGAGGAGGGGGGTCGGCTCAAGATCAACGCTCCCAAGGGGGTGTTGACCCCCACCTTGAAAGAGGCGCTGAAGGCGCGCAAGGGGGAGATCCTCCAACGATTGCAGCAGGTTGCCCCTGCGCCGTCCGTGCCGTCCGTACAGCTGATACCGGTGCCCCGCAACGGCCCCCTACCCCTCTCCTTCGCCCAGACCCGACTGTGGTTCCTGGACCGGCTGGAGTCCGGCGGCGCCGCCTACAACGCACCCCTGGCGGCCCGCCTGGAGGGGCCGCTGACGGTGCGGCGCTTCGAGGCGGCGTTGAACGCCGTCGTGGCTCGCCACGAGGCGCTGCGCACCACCATCCCGACGGTGAACGAGGAACCGAGGCAGGCCATCGCCCCGACCCTGTGGGTGTCGCTGCCGGTGGTGGATCTCAGCGCCCTGGATGGCGAGATGGACGACGCGACCCGCGCCGACCTGTTGGAGGAGTTCGCCCGGCGGGAGGCCCGACGCCCCTTCGCTCTCGCCCGGGGGCCACTGGTGCGCTGGCGGCTGCTACGCCTCGGCGCTACCGACCACGCCCTCTTGCTGACCCAACACCACATCATCTCCGACGACTGGTCGGGACAGATTCTGCTGGCCGAACTGCGCGCTTTCTACATGGGGGAAGGCCCCACGGAACCGCCGCCGGTGCACTACGCCGACTACGCCGCCTGGCAAAGGCAACGGCTTCAGGGGGAGGCTCTGGCCGCGGAACTGCGCCACTGGCGAGAGGCCCTGGCCGGCGCACCGCCAGCCCTGGAGTTGCCCACCGATCGTCCCCGCCCCGCCGTCCAGAGCCACCGCGGCGCCCGGCGACCCCTGGTGGTGCCCCGCGCCGTGACGACCGCGCTGGGTCGGGTGGGCCGCAGCGCCGGAGCCACGCCCTTCATGACCCTGCTGGCGGGCTTCGCCGCGCTTCTTTCTCGCTGGAGCCACCAGCGGGATGTGGTCGTGGGCACGCCGGTGGCCAATCGACCGCACCGGAAGCTGGAGGGGGTGATCGGCTTTTTCGCCAACACCCTGATGCTGCGGACGCGGCTGGAGGCAGATCCCCCCTTCGCCGAACTGGTGCGGCGGGTGCGGGGCACGGCCCTCACGGCCTACGCCCACCAGGAAGTGCCTTTCGAAAAGCTGGTGGCGGAACTGGCCCCGGAGCGGGACCTTTCCCGCACCCCCCTCTTCCAGGTGATGTTCGTGCTGCAGAACGCTCCCACCGCGCGGCTGGAGGCGGGGGATCTGGGCCTGAGCCCCCTCACCACCGACAGCGGCACCGCCAAATTCGACCTGCTGCTGGAACTGACGGAGACCGCCTCCGGGCTGATGGGAGCGCTGGAATACAGTACGGAGCTTTTCGACCGCACCACCGCAGAGCGCTTCCTGGGCCACTTCACCACCCTCCTGGAAGGTGCCGCCGCCGATCCCGAGACGCCCCTCTCGCGGTTACCCCTGATGACCCCTGGGGAGCGCCACAGCGTGGTCATCGAACAGCACGACACGGTGGTGCGCTGGCCGGAGGCTACCGGGGAGACTCTGACGGGTCTCCTGGAAGCTCAGGTGGCGAGGAACCCGGAGGCGGTGGCGGTGGAGTTCGAGGGGCATGGCCTCACCTACCGGGCACTGGACCACGCCGCCGACGCTCTGGCAGAGCGGTTGCGCGAGCGGGGCGTGGGTCGAGGCGACCGGGTGGCCCTCCTCCTGGAACGCAGCGCGGAGCTACCCATCGCTCTTCTCGCCATCCTCAAGGTCGGCGCCGCCTACGTTCCGGTGGATCCCGACTATCCGGAAGAGCGCCGCCGTTTTCTGATGGAAGACTCCGCTCCGGCACTGATCCTCACCCCGGAGTTCCTCCAGTCCGCCGCAAAGTCCGTCGTAGCTCGCACCGGTTCCGGAGAGGAGCGCCCGGCAACGCGCCGACCGAGGGTCAACGGTGAAGACCTCGCCTACGTCCTCTATACCTCGGGCTCCACAGGCCGCCCCAAGGGGGCCATGAATCGCCACCGGAGTATCGTCAATCGGCTCCTGTGGATGCAACGGCAGTACGCCCTGGGACCTCAGGACCGGGTGCTGCAGAAGACCCCTCTGTCCTTTGATGTCTCCGTGTGGGAGCTCTTCTGGCCCTTGATCACCGGCGCCCGGCTCGTCCTCGCTCGCCCCGGGGGGCACCGGGACGCCGGTTATCTGGTGGATACCATCGAGGCGGCGGGAATCACCACTCTTCACTTCGTCCCCTCCATGCTCCAGGCGTTTCTCGAAGCACCGGGGTTGGAGCGTTGCAGCTCCTTGAAGCGGGTGATCGCCAGCGGTGAGGCGTTGCCCGCAGCCCTGGCCCGGCGCTTCCATGAGCGACTGGGGGCCGACCTCCACAATCTCTACGGCCCCACCGAGGCGGCGGTGGATGTCACCTACCACCCCTGCCGCCCCGGGGACCCGGCGACGATCGTGCCCATCGGTCGCGCCATCGACAACACCACCATCCACCTGCTGACCCCCGACGGGGAGGCCGCCCCCTTGGGCGTCCATGGCGAACTGGCCATCGGTGGCGTGAACCTCGCCCGGGGGTATCTGGGGCGACCGGCGCTGACCGCGGAACGCTTCGGGCCGGATCCTTATGGGGCATCGTCGGGAGCACGCCTCTACCGCACCGGCGACCGGGTGCGGCGCCGGGCCGATGGCACCCTGGAGTTCTTGGGGCGCCTCGACCACCAGGTCAAACTGCGCGGCTTTCGCATCGAGCTGGGGGAGATTGAAACCACCCTCGCCGCCTTGCCGGGAGTGCGGGAGGCGGTGGTCGTGGTGCGCGAGGATCGGCCCGGCGCCCAACGCCTGGTGGCCTACTGGACCGCCCCGCCGGAGGCGGCGGCCCCCTCGGACTCCGCGACGCTGGCGGCGGCACTGGCGGAGCGCTTGCCGGAACACATGGTGCCCGCCGTCTTCATGGCCCTGGAACGGTTGCCCCTGCTGCCCAATGGCAAGGTGGACCGGCGCGCCTTGCCGACCCCGGAGCCGATCCGCCAGACGGAGGGTCAGACCGCGCCCCGAACCGCCGCCGAAGAGCAGCTGGCGGCCATCTGGAAAGAGGTGCTCGGCCTGGACGCCGTGGGGGTCCACGACAACTTCTTCCAGCTGGGCGGGGATTCCATCCTCAGCATTCAGGTGGTCTCCCGGGCCGCCCGCCGGGGCCTCAAGCTGCACCCCCAGCAGCTCTTCCAGCACCCCACCGTGGCAGGTTTGGCGGCGGTGGCGGAGACCGTCGCGGCGGCACCTGGATCGACGGGGGCGTCGGCCGGGGTCCCGATGGTGGGACCGGTGCCCCTGGCTCCGATCCAGCGTTGGTTTTTCGCATTGGACCCCGCCGCTCCCCACCACTGGAACCAGGCCCTGCGCCTGGAGTTGAAGGAACCTCTGGATCCCGATCTCTTGCGCCGCGCTCTGGCGGTCCTGTTGGAACACCACGACGCGCTGCGCCTGCGCTTTGGGCGCGCGCTTGGGAACGAGGGCGCGGGCTCCGGTTGGCGGCAGCACGCTCTCGCCCCGAACGACCCCGACGATACCCTGCCCCTGCGCTCTCTGGATCTCCGTCCGCTGCCCCCGACGGAAAAGGATGCCGTGGCCCAGGCCGCGGTGGTGGAGGCCCAGAGCAGCCTCGACCTGGAGGAGGGCCCCCTGCTCCGCGTCCTCCATCTGCGCTTCGGCGGTGAGCGCCGGGACGAGCTGCTGCTGGTGATCCACCATCTGGCGGTGGACGGGGTCTCGTGGCGGATCCTGTTGGAGGATCTCGACGACCTCTACCGCCAGTTGGAAACCGCCCACAACGGCCACCGCCCGACCCTGCCCCCTCGCACCGCCTCGTACCGGGATTGGGTCACGGCCCTGGAGGCCCTGGCCCAATCCGAGGCCCTGGCGGCGGAGCGCGCCTATTGGCAGGCCCAAGGGCGGCGCCCCGCGGTGCCACCGCCGACGGACTTCGCCACCGTTACGGGGGCCAACGATGTGGCCTCCGTCGAGGCGGTCACCGTCCGCTGGACGGAGGCACAGACCACGGAACTGCTGCGGCTGGCGGCGGATCCCTTCGCCGCCCACCGCGCGGGGCTGGAGGACCTCCTGCTCGCCGCCCTGGCGTTGGCGTGGCGCCAATGGGCCGGGGAAGGAGCGCTGCGCCTCGACCTCGAAGGCCACGGTCGCGACGGCACGGAACTGGACCTCAGCCGTACCGTGGGGTGGTTCACCACCGTCTACCCCGTGGTGCTGGAAATCCCTCGGCAGCCCGCAGGGTCCGTGGGCGCTGCGATCCGCGCCGTCAAGGAGGCGCTCCGGGCGGTGCCCCGGCGCGGTCTCGGGTACGGCTTGCTGCGCTATCTGGCCCCCGAGCCCCTGCCCTCCGGGGAGCTGCCGGGGACCCCCGCCGATCCTGCCATCGCGTTCAACTACCTGGGCCAGCTGGATCGGGTCCTGCCCGCCGGTCGGCTGGCACCGGCGGCGGCGGACGCCGGCCCCATGCGTTCCCCCCGGGGGCGGCGCCGCTACCTGCTCGAGGTGGATGCCAGCATTGCCGGGGGCACGCTGCGGCTCACCCTGGCCTACAGCCGCAACCGCCATCGGCGGCAGAGTATCGAGGCGTTGGGGGCGGCGCTGGAGCAGGCGCTGGCGGACGTTCTGGCGGTCGGACGCTCCCCCGAGAGCGCCAGCCCCACCGCCTCCGACTTTCCCCTGGCGCAACAGCGGGGCCTCGACGAGGCCACCCTGGATCAGCTATTCCCCGCCGGGCAGAGCGCCCGGCTCGAAGATCTCTACCCCCTCTCTCCCCTACAACGGGGCATGCTCGCCCACGCCGCCGGGGGCGGCGAGCTGTACTTCCAGCAGCTCACCACCGTGCTCGAAGGGGAACTTGACCCCCAGCGGCTGCGCCGTGCCTGGCAGGGGGTCGTGGATCGCCATCCGGCGCTGCGCACCGCCTTCCTGTGGCGCCAGCTGGAGGAACCCCTGCAGGCCGTCTACCGTCGGGCCGCAGTGCCCATGGAAGTGCTGCCGGAGGTCTCCCCCGGCGAGGCCGGGGACGATGGTGCGTGGACGGCGTTTCTGGCCGCCGACCGCCGCCGGGGTTTCGACCTGGAGACGCCTCCCCTCCTTCGCCTCACCCTTCTCCCCCTGGGAACCCACCGCTGGCGGCTCCTGGTCAGCTACCATCACCTCCTCCTGGACGGCTGGAGCCAGGCGTTGGTGCTGGCGGAGGTGTTGGCAGCCTACCGGGAGCTGGGGGAAGAGCACGCTGCCACCCCACCACCGGCGCAGCACTATCGACGCTACATCCAGTGGCTGGAGGAGGACCGACTCGCCGAGGAAACCGCCGCCTTCTGGCGGCGGACCCTGGGAGGGTTCACCCACCCCACGCCGCTGCCGACGGCGAAGTCCGGCGGCGGAGACGACGGGGGCGGGGACGGAGCAGGCACCGCAGGCTCCGAAGCCGCCACCGGTCGCGTCGTGCGCTCCCTGCCGACCAGCACCCACCAGGCTCTGGAGGCCGCCGCCCGACGGCTCCGGGTCACCCTCAGCACTCTGGTTCAGGGCGCCTGGGCGCTGCTACTGGGGCGCACCAGCGGGGAGGCGGACATCCTCTTCGGAGCCACCGTGGCGGGGCGCTCGGCGGCGATCGAGGGGATCGAGGCGATGGTCGGTCTGTTCATCAATACCGTGGCCGTGCGGGTGACGGTGGACGAGGCGGTGCCGTTGGAACCGTGGCTGCTGCGCTGCCAGGAGGAGAGCGGTGCCCGGAGCCGCCATGAGGCCACCCCGCTGATGGATGTCCAACGCTGGAGCGACGTCCCCCCCGGCGTGCCCCTCTTCGAAAGCCTGGTGATCTTTGAGAACTACCCCGTGGACGCCCTGGTGGGCCAGTCCACCGGAGGTTTGCGCCTCTCCGACCTGACCACCTTCGAACGTACCAACTACCCCTTCAATCTGGTCGTCGTACCGGGTCCCGGGCTGATGCTCCGCACCAGCTACCAGCGGCGGCGCTTCGACGCCACCACGGTGGCGCGGCTGCTCACCCAACTGGAGGTTCTTCTGGAGGCCATGGCGGAGCCCGCCGCCGCGGCCCGCCCCCTGGCGCGACTGCCCCTCCTCACCGCCGCCCAACGCCACCAGCTGACCGTCGAGTGGAGCGTCTCGGCGGACCTCTATCCTCTGGATCCGGTGGATCCCCGCCACACCCTGCTGCATCGGGCCATCGAGGCCCAGGTGGCCGCCACCGCCACCGCCACGGCGGTGTGGTTCGAGGGCGCGGAGTGGAGCTACCGGCGGATCAACGTCCTGGCCAACCAGCTGGCCCGGGGACTGCGCCAGCGGGGGGTCACCGCCGAGACCCGGGTCGCAGTGGCCATGGAACGGTCCGTGGAATTGGTGGTCGCGTTGCTGGCGGTCCTCAAAGCGGGGGGGGTCTACGTTCCCCTGGACCCCGAGTATCCGGCGGAACGCCTCGCCTTTCTGATGGTCGATAGCGGTGCCGTTCTCCTCCTCACCCAGCCCCATCTGGTCGCAACCCTCGCCGCGACAGCGGAGGGGGGAGCGATCCTGGCCCTGGATCCCCTGATGGCGCAGGACCGGGCGGAGCAGGGCGCGACCCCCTGGGCCTTCGCTGAAGAGTCCCCGGAAAACCTGGCGACAGCGCCCCATCCCGACAATCTGGCCTACATCATCTACACCTCGGGCTCCACCGGTCAGCCCAAGGGGGTGATGATCCGCCACCGCTCCGTCACCAACCGCCTCCTCCACGCCCGGGCGGCGGACCTCCTGCCCACCGATCGCTACTTGCAGAAGGCTTCCATCAGCTTTGATGTGTCGGTGCTGGAGATCTTCGCGCCGCTGGTCACCGGGGCCACCATCGTGCTGGCGCGCCCCGGGGGCCACCGGGATGCCGCCTACCTCGTGCAGCTGATGCTGGAGCAGGGGGTGACCTACACCACCCTGCCGCCCTCCCTGCTGGAGGCCCTCCTCCGGGAAGGTACCTTGCAGCGCAGCCGACTGCGCACCGTGCTCCCCGGTGGCGAAGCGTTGCCGGGAGAGCTGGCGCGGCGTTTTCTCGGGGCCGTCGAGGCTCAGCTGGTCAATCGATACGGTCCCACGGAGGCGACCATCGCCGTGCTCTCCCACCGGTGCACGGGGCGGGAAGGCAACGAGACCGTACCCCTGGGACGCCCCTTCGGTCGCGCCCGGGTCTACGTCGTGGACCGCGGCTTGCGACCCCTGCCGCCGGGGATCGTGGGAGAGATCGTCATCGGTGGCCTACCCCTGGCCCGGGGCTACTCGGGGCGCCCGGCGCTGACCGCCGACAGTTATCGACCGGATCCCCTGGGGGGGCATCGACAAGTGGCCGGAGGGCGCCTCTACCGCACCGGAGACCTGGGGCGTCTGCGCTCCGATGGCGCCGTGGAGTTCCTCGGTCGGCGGGACAACCAGGTCAAAGTCCGAGGTTTCCGGGTGGAATTGGGGGAAGTGGAAGCGGCCCTGGTGGCCCATCCTCAGGTGGCGCAGGCCGTGGTGGAAGCCCGCCCGGTCTCCGGTGGCGACGGCGGCAGCGATGGCGGCGACGGCGGCTCTCGGCTGATCGGCTATACCGTCGCCGAAGGGACGCCCCCCACCCCCGCCGCGCTGCGGGCTTTCCTGCGGGAACGGCTGCCCGGCTATATGGTACCCGGTGCCCTGGTGGCCCTGGACGCCCTGCCGTTGACCGCCAACGGCAAGGTGGACCGGCGGGCGTTGCCGGAACCCCCAGAGATCGCCCCCGACAACATCGTGGGGCCTCGCACTCCCATCGAAGAGCGCGTCGCCGCCCTCTGGGCGGAGCTTCTGGACCGCCCCACGGTGGGGGTCGAGGATGACTTTTTCGAGCTGGGGGGCCACTCGCTCCTGGCCACCCAGCTGACCTCCCGTCTGCGCCGGGCCTTCGATGTCGAACTCCCCCTCTCCCAGCTCTTCGAGGAGCCCACCGTGGCGGGCGTGGCGCGGCGGATCGAGGACGGGCGGCGGCGAGCGACCCCTTCCCGCTCCACCGCTCCGCCGCTGGTACCGGCCCCCCGGGAGGGCGCCCTGCCCCCGGATCGGCCCCTCTCCTACGCCCAGCAGCGGCTGTGGTTCCTGGAAACGCTGGTGCCGGACAACCCCTTTTACACCATGGCCACGGCCCTGCGCCTCACCGGCCCCCTGCGGGTCGAGACCTTCTCCCGGGCCTATGCTGCGGTGGTGCGCCGCCACGAGGTGTTGCGCACCGTCTTCGCGGTGGTGGAGGGCACACCGGTCCAGCGGGTGCAGCCGCCTCCCCTGCCGTCGCTGCCGGTGGTCGATCTCAGCGCGCTCCCCAGCGCTCTGCGCGACACCGAGGCCCGGCGGCTGGCGCGGCGCGAAGCGCTCACCCCCTTCCGGCTCCGCCAGGGTCCCGTGGCGCGCGCCCGCCTGCTCCGCCTGGGGCCGGACAGCGAGGGGGCCGAGCCTCGCCACCTGGTGCTTTTCAGCGTCCACCACATCGTTTCCGACGGCTGGTCCATGGGCGTTCTGGTGCGGGAGGTGGCGCAGCTCTACAACCACTTCGCCGCCCCCGAGGGCGAGTCGGGGCCGCCGCTATCGCCGCTGCCGATTCAATACGGCGATTTCGCCCTGTGGCAACGGCAGTGGCTCCAGGGCGAGGTGCTGGAAGCGGAACTCGATTTCTGGCGCCGCACCCTGGAGGGGGCTCCGGAGATGCTGGACCTGCCCTTCGACCGGCCCCGCCCGGCGGTCGAAAGCTTCCGTGGTGCCTCCCTTCCCCTGGTCATCGAGCCCACCGTAGCCGGTCGCCTCAAGGCGCTGGAATCGTCCCAGGGGGCCACTCCCTTCATGGTGCTGTTGGCGGCCTACGCGGCGCTGCTGGGGCGCTACTCCGGCCAGGAGGACGTGGTTGTGGGCTCCCCCATTGCCAACCGCAACCGCGAAGAGGTGGAGGGGCTCATCGGCTTTTTCGTCAACCTCCTCGTCCTGCGCACCCCCCTGGGAGGTAGCCCCTCCTTGCGGGACCTCGTGGAGCGGGTGCGACGGGCCACCCTGGAGGCCTACGACCACCAGGATCTGGCCTTCGAACAGCTGGTGGACGAACTGGCACCGGAGCGGGATCTGTCCCGGAACCCCCTGGCCCAGGTGATGCTCGCCTTCCAGAACTACCTGCGCCCCGGGGTGAACCTGAGAGACGTGCGGTTGACACCCCTGGAGGAGGACCGCGCGGACACCGGCACCTCCAAATTCGATCTCACCCTCTTCCTGTGGTCGGCGGGAGGCCCCGGAGACGCTGCGGATGCCGGAGATGCCGGAGATGCCGGAGAAAGACTGGAGGGATTCTGGGAGTACAACACCGATCTCTTCGACCGCAGCACCGTGCGGCGGCTGTCGGGGCATTTCCAGACCCTGCTGATGGCGGCCACCGAGCACCCCGAGGTGCCGCTGGCGGAGCTCGCGCTCCTGTCGCCGGTGGAGGCCCACCAGCTGCGCGTGGAGTGGGGTCTCCGCCGCGCGCCCTACGCCCGGGGGGCCTGCCTTCACCGGACGGTCTTGGAGCGCGCGGCGGAGCGCCCCGACGCTCCGGCCCTCGCTCTGGGAGAGGAGCGGCTGAGCTACGGGGCGCTAGCCTACCATTCGGCGCGCGTGGCCCGGGCGCTGCGCGGCCATGGGGTCGGTCCAGAGTCCGTGGTGGGGATCTACATGGAGCGCTCCGTGGAACTGCTGGTGGCGCTTCTCGGCGTGCTGCGGGCGGGGGCCGCTTACGCCCCCTTCGACCCCGCCTACCCGGAGGATCGGGTGGCCTACATGATCGAGGACAGCGGGGTCCCGGTGGTCCTGATCCGACCGGGGGTCGAGCCGCCGGTTCCCCCGGGCGTCGAACTGCTGGAGCTGGCTCCCCTCCCGAAGGTGCCCGCCGATGCCCTCGGCCAGGACGCTCTCGGTCAAGACGCCCTCTTCGCCTCCCTGGACGGTGGCGCCGCGCCGCAGAACCTGGCCTACGTGCTCTACACCTCCGGCTCCACCGGTCGCCCCAAGGGAGTGGCCTGCCACCACGGCGGCGTGTTCAATCTCCTGGCCGACGCCCAGCGCCGGGTGCCGCTGCGGCGGGGGGCCTCCGGGACCCTGTGGACCAGCCTCAGCTTCGATGTCTCGGTCTACGAGATCTTCTCCACCTGGCTCGTGGGCGGCTGCCTTCACATCGTGCCGGAACGCTCCCGGGCCAACGCCGGGGACTTCGTGGACTTCCTGGCAGCGGCAGGGGTGGAAACCGCCTACCTTCCCCCCTTCGCCCTGCCGGATCTGGAGGAACGACTGCGCTCCGCCCCCGGCTCCCTGGCCCTCCAGCGCATGTTGGTGGGTGTGGAGCCCATCTCGGAGTCCCTGCTCGGCGCCATCGGGCAGGGGCAGCCGGGACTGGGGATCATCAACGGCTATGGCCCCACGGAAGCCACCGTGTGCGCCACCTTCTACTCCGTCCCCTCCCGCTCCGCCCCCGACCGCCGGACGCCCATCGGGCGGGGGGTGGATAACTGCGCCATCCACCTGTTGGATCGGCGGCTCCAGCCCGTCCCCCTGGGAGTCGCGGGAGAATTGTGGGTCGCGGGGGCAGGGCTCGCCCGGGGTTATCTGGGGCGCCCCGCGTTGACCGCCGAGCGCTTCGTCCCCAACCCCTTCTCCGGGGAATCCGGCACTCGCATGTACCGCACGGGGGATCTGGCCCGCTACCTTCCAGAGGGGCAGATCGTCTTTGCCGGACGGCTGGATCATCAGGTCAAGGTGCGGGGCTACCGGGTGGAGCCAGCGGAGATCGAACAGGTGCTGGCGGAGCACGAGGCGGTCGCCGAGGCGGTGGTGCTGGCCCTCTCCCCGGAGGGGAACGAAGGGGGCGAGACCCCCTCCCACACCGTCGCCCTGGTGGCCTACGTGGTGCCGGGAATCCCCACGGAGCCATCCCCGGAAGCAGGGAGCCGCGGCGACAGCGGGGGGGATCGGGAAGGTGTCGAACAGTGGCAGCGGGTCTACGACGAGACCTACAAGCCGGTGGAGGAGCAGCAGAGCGACGAGCCGGACGCCGCCGACAACTTCCTGGGATGGACCTCCAGCTACACCGGGGAACCGATCCCGGTGGCGGAGATGCGCCACTGGGCTGACACCACCGCAGAGCGCATCCTGGCACTCCACCCCCGACGGCTGGTGGAGATCGGCTGCGGCAGCGGCCTGCTCCTCTTCCGCGTCGCCCCCCACTGCGAGCGCTACCTGGGGATCGATTTCTCCCGTGGGGCGCTGGACTATGCCGCCCGCCAGTTGCACCGCCGGGGCGGCTGGCCCCAGGTGGAGCTGCGGCAGGGACGGGCGGAGGAGGTGGCGGATCTCGGCGAGACCTTCGACACCCTGGTGTGCAATTCCGTGGCCCAGTATTTCCCCAGCGTGGACTACTTGTTGGAGGTGCTGGAGGCGGCGGTGGCGGTGGCCCAAGACGGCGCCCGGCTCTTCCTGGGCGACCTGCGCAGTCTGCCGCTGCACCGCGCCTTCCACGCTGCGGTGCAACTGGCCCAGGCAGATCTCGCGGACTCAGGCGCCGACGACCGACCCCTGGCCCCGCTGGAGGAGGGGATCCGCCGGGGGATGCTGGGGGAGGAGGAGTTGCTACTCGACCCGGCCCTCTTCGCTGCTCTGCCCCACCGCCTGCCGCGCCTGCGCGCGGTGGAAATCCTCCCCAAGCGAGGCCGCTTCCACAACGAGTTGAGCCAGTTCCGCTATGACGTGATCTTGCAGGTCGGGGAGCCCCAGGACCCGGCGGCGGAGCCCGCCCTCGATCGCCTCGACTGGCAGCGGGACGGCCTCACCCTGGCGAGCCTGCGCCGTCGGCTGCTGGCGGATGCGCCACCGTACCTGGCGGTGGTCGGCATCCCCAACGCCCGGCTGGCGGCGCCGTCGACACTGCTGGACGTCCTGCAGGAGGACGCCGGGACCACCCTGGGGGCTGTGCGAACCCGGCTGGGGGCGGCGGAGGACCGGGGTCTCGAGCCGGAAGAGCTGTGGGCGCTGGCGCAGGAGCTTCCCTACACCGTCCACCTGCGCTGGGGTCTTCACGGGGACGAGGGGCGTCTGGAGGCGATCTTCGTCCGCCCCGGGGCCACGGTGCCCCGAGGCGCCCTGACCCTGCCCCCCACCGCCAGCCCCCGACCGTGGAGCGCCTACGCCAACGATCCCCAGCAGGGGAAGTGGACCCGCCGCCTGGTGCCGGAGCTGCGCCGAAGAGTGCGGGACCGGCTGCCGGAGTACATGGTGCCTTCCCACTTCGTGCTGCTGGAGGCCCTGCCCGTTACCGCCAACGGCAAGCTGAACCGCCGCGCCCTGCCGAGGCCCCAGGGTGCCCCGTCGGAGCGCTCCTACGTCGCCCCGGAAGGGGCGGCGGAGACGCGCCTTGCGGGACTGTGGGGGGAACTTCTGGGCAGTGATCGGGTGGGGCGGCAGGACGATTTCTTCGAACTGGGGGGCCACTCCTTGCTGGCCATGCAACTGGTGGCCCGCGTGGGGGAGGTGTGGGACGTGGAGGTGCCGCTGCGCGCCTTGTTCCAACATTCCACCCTCGCCGAGTTTGCCGCCTATCTGGCCACCGTGGGACCCGGCGTCACGACCCGTCTGCCGCGTCTCGAACCCCGACCGGAGGAAGCGGCGTTGCCCTTCCCCCTGACCGAGTTGCAACAGGCGTATTGGGTGGGCTCCAGTGGTGCCTTCGAGTTGGGGAATCTCTCCCCCCATCTCTACCGGGAAATCGATCTGGACCAGCTGGACGTGGCGCGCTTGCAGGGGGCCTGGCGGGGCCTCGTGGCGCGCCACGATGCGTTGCGTCTGGAGATCCTCCCCGAGGGTCGCCAGCGCGCGCGGGATGACCTGCCGCCCTACCGCATCGAGGTCGAAGACCTGCGCAGCGCGACGGTCGAGGCTGCCGAAGAGCGACTGCTGGCCACCCGCCAACGCATGACGCAGCAGGGACCCGACCTCTCCCGCTGGCCCCTCTTCGCCCTGCGGGTCACCCGCCTCGCGGATCGATACCGCCTGCATATCTCCATCAGCCTGCTGATCTGTGACGGCTGGAGCAACCGCCTGCTGGTGGCGGAGATGCTCCAGCTGTATCGCGACCCGGCAGCGGCGCTACCGCCCCTCACCGTCACCTTCCGGGACTACGTCACCACCCTGGAGACGGTGCGGCGAAGCGCTCTGTACCAACGCTCCCAGGAGTACTGGCGGCAGCGCCTGGGGAGCCTCCCGGCGGCCCCGGAACTGCCCCTGGCCCGGCGTCCGGGAGATCTGGAGAGCCCCCGCTTCGCGGCCCGTCGGGGCACCCTGGCGGCTCCCCTGTGGCAAACCATCAAAGCCCGCGCCCAGGCCATCGGCCTGACCTCCACCGCCACGCTTTGCGCCGCCTTCGCTCGGGTGTTGGGCGTCTGGAGCAAGGGGGACACCTTCACCCTCAACATCCTCTTCCACAACCGCTTGCCCCTCCACCCGGAGGTGGGACGGCTGGTGGGAAACTTCTCCACCACCAACCTGCTGGAGGTGCGTCACGCCGCTCGGGGTGCCTTCCAGGGACTCGCTCTGGCCGTCCAGGAACAGCTGTGGAGCGATCTGGAGCATTGCCATTTCACCGGCATCGAGGTGTTGCGAGAGTTGAATCGGCGCCGCGGCGGTGCCGGGGCCACCATGCCGGTGGTGTTCACCAGTACCCTGGATCTGGACTCCCCCAGCGGCACCGCCGCGAACCCCGATCCGGCCGCGAAAGCCGCCCCTGCCGACCGCAGCGATGACCGCACAGCGGGGGGCGCCACCGCCGTCTACACCGCCCTGCAAACCCCCCAGGTGTGGCTGGACCAGCAGGTGATGGAGCAGGCGGGGGAACTGGTCTTCAACTGGATCTGGGTCGAGGGTCTTTTCCCCGAGGGTCTGGTGGAGGCCCTCTTCGACGCCTACGCGGCCCTGCTCCAACGCCTGACGATGGCGGACGGCGAAGGCGCCTGGGAGAAGGAGACCGCGGAGGTTCTGGTGCCCGCCGTGGATCTGGCGCGGCGGGCGGAGATCAACGACACCGGCGATCTCGCGGACGCCCCCAAGGGACTCTTGCACCGCGCGGCACCGGCGGACTTTGGCGCGGCACCGGCGGTGATCAGCCGCCGTCGCACCGTCAGCCACGCCGCGTTGCGCCACCACTCTCGCACCCTCGGCGCCACCCTGCGGGATCGTGGTGCGCGTCCTGGGGAGCTGGTGGCGGTGGTCCTGGAGAAGGGCTGGGAGCAGCTGGTGGCCGCGTTGGCGGTCCTCGAATCCGGCGCCGCTTACCTGCCTGTGGACCCGGCGCTGCCGACGGAACGCATCCACCACCTGCTGGGCTTCGGTCAGGTGCGCCTCGCGGTGAGTCGCCCCACCACAGCGGCGGCCCTACAGTGGCCCCCGGGGGTCGAAATCCTCCCCGTAGCGCCCGAGCAGCCCGGCACCTCGACGCAGGAGCCCGCGGGGGTCGCCCCGGCAGCACCGCCGTCGGCCCAGCGCCCCGAAGACCTCGCCTACGTCCTCTTCACCTCCGGCTCCACGGGACAGCCCAAGGGCGTCATGATCGAACATCGCGCAGCCCTCAACACCGTGCTCGACATCAACGAGCGCTTCGCCCTCGGGGCCGAGGATCGGGTGTTGGGGCTCTCCGCTTTGAGTTTCGATCTCTCCGTGTACGATTTCTTCGGCCCCCTGGCGGTCGGCGGCGCCGTCGTCTTGCCGGAGCCGGACGAAGCACGGGAACCGGCGGCGTGGCGGGCTCTTCTGGAGGCCCATCAGGTCACCGTGTGGAACACCGTCCCAGCCCTCATGGAGATGCTGGTGGACCACCTGGAGGGGATCGAGGCTCCCTTGCCGCCTTCCCTGCGACTGGTGCTCCTCTCTGGGGACTGGATTCCCGTCACCCTGCCGGAGCGCATCCAGCGACTGCACCGCGGTGCCGCCCCTCCACCCCGGGTGGTCAGTCTCGGCGGCGCCACCGAGGCCGCGATCTGGTCCATCGGGCACCTCGTGGAGACGGTCGATCCGCACTGGAACAGCATCCCCTACGGTCGTCCCCTCGCCCGCCAACGTTTCCACGTCCTGAGCGAGGCAGGGGTGCCGTGCCCCACTTGGGTGCCCGGCGAGTTGTTCATCGAAGGCGCCGGGGTCGCCCGGGGCTACTGGCGGGATGGCAGGCGGACCGCAGCGAGTTTCGTGGCCCATCCCAGCGATGGGCTCGGCGGTGGACGCCTGTACCGCACCGGGGATCTGGGCCGTTATCTCCCCTCGGGAGATATCGAATTCCTGGGCCGGGAAGATCTCCAGGTCAAGGTGGGGGGCTACCGCATCGAATTGGGGGAGATCGAGGCCCAGCTCTTGAGCCATCAGAAAGTGCGTTCCGCCGCGGTGGTGGCGCTGGGGGAGGCGCGCGGCACTCGTCGTCTGGCCGCTTTCGTCGTCGCGGAGGTCAGCGAAGACGACGCGGTCACCGACGAGGGACTGCGGCAGTACCTCCTGGAGCGCCTTCCGGAATACATGGTCCCCCCCACCCTCACACGGCTCGATACCCTGCCCCTCACCGACAACGGCAAGGTGGATCGCGAGGTCTTGGCGCGCCGGGGTCTGGGCGAGGGGAGCGGTCGCCACGTGCCGCCCCGAGACGAGCTGGAACGCCAGCTGGAAGAGTTGTGGCGCGGGGTCCTGGAGAGCGATGAGCCCCTGGGCGTCACCGACAGCTTCTTCGAGTTGGGCGGCCACTCCCTGCTCGCCGTGCGGCTGATGGCCGGTATTCACCGACACCTGGATCGCGACTTGCCCCTGTCCACCCTCTTCGAGGCGCCCACCATCGAGCGGCTGGCAGCGCTATTGCGCCAGGGGGGCACTGCGGTTCGCCGCCCCGCCCTGGTCACCCTGGTGCCGGTCGATGCGGCAGCGGAGAGCCCCCGAGCCCCCTTCTTCTGCGTCCATCCGGTGGGTGGCAACGTCCTCTGCTACGTGGAGTTGGCCCGCGGTCTGGGATCGGATCAGCCCTTCTATGGCCTCCAGACGCCCGATCTGGAGACCGCAGAACCCCTCACCGTGGAACGCCTGGCCGCCCACTATCTGCGGCAGATGCGCGCCGCCGCCCCGGTCGGTCCCTACCACCTGGGAGGATGGTCCATGGGTGCTGTACTGGCCTATGAAATGGCCTGCCAGGCTGCGGCTCTGGGAATGGAAATAGCGACCCTCTTTATGATCGATCCCCCTGCGCCGACGGTGAGCGATCCGCACGACGAGCCCTCTCTGTTACGGTGGTTTGCCCGCGACCTCGGCGCGCTCTCCGGCATCGAGCTGGACCTGCCCAGCACCGTGACCCTGGAGACCCTGGCCGAAGCCGCCTGGGAAGCGGGCTTCCTGGCGCGGGACGTGGCGGTGGAACAATTGGCGGAACTCTTCACCCTCTTCCGCCACAACGCCCAGGCCCTCGCCGCCTATCGTCCCGGAGTCTATGGCGGCAAAGTCACCCTGCTCGCAGCGGATCAGGGAGCCGCGGCGGCAGATCTCCAGAATGCCTGGCTCGCCCTGGCCCCAGCCACCGAACCCACGAGGCTGGCCGGAGACCACTATTCCATCCTGCGACCGGAAGGCGCCGCCATGATCGCGGCAAGGCTGCGGCAGCGGATCGACGCAGGATAGCCCGCGGCAGGGCAGCGGGACTTTCCGCTGGGGCGATTCGCTACCAGGAAATCGCCAACGACCGACCCATCATCGAGCGCAGCAGCGCCCCACGCTGTCTGCCCCCTTTCCCCCCGTCACCTTCCCAGGCCCTTGGAAAACCCGCTTCCGCGACTCACGGGCAGACGCCGCAAGTGATCTTGCCGAATAACTCCAAACAGTATTCGCATCCAGGCGGGCAGAACAGCTCCTCGTCACAGATTCCATAGGAATTGATCTCACGCAGACCCTCGACAGAGATCACACCTGGCACGTGACCGGACATGGGGGTGAACGGCATTTCCTCGATCACCACGGATTCGGTTGCTTCGGAAGTCGTTGGGTCCGCCAAGTCTCCCGCCACAGTAGGAATAGCGATTACGAAACCTAGCGCAAGGATCACAATCAGTAGATTCGCACGGCGCAGCATGGTGGCCTCCTTTTTCAACTATGTTTTTTCGGGCAGCAACCCACACAATACAGCATGCAGGACATTGCGCGCCAATGGAAATTGCTTGACGATGGAAAACACTTGCACAGTCCAGCGATGGGTGCTCGGATCCGGAAGGGGAAGTTTGGCGCGAACTCCGATTCTTAAGAGTCCAGATTAGTTCCTGTCCTCAGCTCTGTAAATAGTTGGAAACAGTGCGCTTAAAGCGCATTCAGGGCTCGTCTTTTCCCGTCGCGTCGGATAGGATCAGGGTGTCTAAGCCATTGATTCCACACGACTTGACCGAAGCGGAGCGAGCCCAGAATGCGCAAAACTCACAATTCTCAGCTGCCATTGACCGAACCTTGGCTCGATCTGGAGCCTGCCAAAGAGCTGAAGATCATCTCGGAGATCCTCGACGACCATCCTAAGATTCAGGAGTTGGTCCTGCAAGACCTGCGAGCAGATGGCTCCAACTCCGGGCTCGCCACAGGGGCACAAGGGCTGACCGCGGAGCAGGTTGTCCGGGCTCTGGTGATGAAACAGCTCCATCAGTTCAGCTATCGGGAACTGGCTTTCCACCTGGCCGACTCGCGCAGCTTCCGCAACTTCTGCCGCCTGGGTTGGGGCGGTCCAACACCCTCGAAGTCAGCCTTGGCGACCGCGATCAAGGCAATCCGCGCCACGACCCTGGAGCAGATCAATCGCATCCTGGTCCAGACAGCGGAGAAACGAAAGATCGAAACCGGTCGCAAGGCTCGGATCGACTGCACGGTGGTGGAATCCAATATTCATTATCCTACCGACTCCAGCTTGCTGTGGGACTGTGTAAGAAAGCTCACCGATTTGATGACCAGCGTGCAAAAACTACTCGGACCCGAATGGATCAGGTTTCACAATCAAACTCGGAGAGCCAAACGACGGCACAAGAAGATCATTGACGCTCGATCAAACGAGAAGCGCCGCCAGCCCTACCACGATCTGATTCGCATCACCGAAGAGGTGGCCAGCATGGCGCGAGGTGTCTGCGATCTCGCCGAAGCCCAGCAGGGGCTGGACTCGATCCAGCACCTTCGTCTTGTTGGCCTGTGCAACCAGATA
>Ga0055474_10000010_pt1 | contig 32683 bp, 30 predicted proteins | sample Muzzi_PWA_D1_FD_57680 | JGI IMG/M metagenome (GOLD analysis project Ga0055474, IMG submission 57680) | Wetland microbial communities from San Francisco Bay, California, USA, that impact long-term carbon sequestration - Muzzi_PWA_D1 | ecosystem: Environmental > Aquatic > Marine > Wetlands ... | reverse complement strand
CCAGAAGGTCCAGGCCGGGCAGAGTGCGGCGATCCCGCCGCGCGCGCAATTCCATCAGCAGGTAGCGGTGGTTGAGACCGGCGGTGAGCCGCAAGGTCTGACCGCTGGGATCGTTCAATTCCCACTCCAGGTGGAAATCCCGGTAGCCCAGGGCGCGGAGGCGATCCAGCAGCCCGTAGGCCTCCAACACCATCTCGATGCCGTGCAGGGAGTAGTAGCCCAGGAAGCGGCTCTCCCGAGGGGGGGAGGCCAGGCCGTAGAGGTCTTCCTCGGTGAGGCCCCAATCGGTGTCGTCGGTCACCCCGGTGAGCTGGCGGGGATCCATGCGCCGCGCCAGGGTGCGGTAGCGCATCAGGGTGATCTCGTCGGTGGACGGGGGCTCGAGGACACGGCCCCGGTTGAGCAAGGTCCCCAAGAAGCGGGCGGAATACCGCCAGGCTTCTTCGCCATAGCCACCGGCCAGGACGATGACCGTGGGTACCGTCCGGACGGCCCCCTGGAGCTGCTCCAGGACGAAGCGATCCCGTTCCAGCATGCCCTCCGGGGTGATCTTCCAGTCGCCGATGCGGTCGCCGGCCGCGGGATCCACTCCCGCCAGGTAGAAGGCGAAATGGGGGCGGAAGCGCTCCACCACCGGGGGCAGGTGACGCACCAGCGCCTCCTGGTAGGCGGCGTCCTCGATCCCGGTGCCCAATTCCAGCCGAGTGGCCTCGATCGCTTCGGGCCGCGCCCAGTCCTGGTTGTGAATGGAAAAGGTGTGGACGCTGGCGTCGTCCGCGAAGATCGCCTCCGTGCCGTCCCCATGATGGAGATCCAGATCGACCACCAGCACCCGCCCGGCGAACCCGTGGTGGCGCAGGGAGGCGATGGTGACGGCGACGTCGTTGAAGATGCAGAAGCCCTGGCCCCGATCGGCGGCGGCGTGGTGCAGGCCACCCCCCAGGTTGACCGCCACCCGACCGCTGAGGAGGGCCCGCCGGGCCGCGAGGTTGGTGCCTCCCACCATGTAGCGTTGCAGGCGGAGGAGGGCGTCCGCCTCGGCCTCCGCCATGGGGGTTCCGACGATGCGGGTGAAGGTCTCCGCCTCCTGCAGGGAGCGCAGGTAGTCGTCGGTATGCACCCGCCGCAGGGCGCGCAGGGAGGCGGCCCGGGGGGTGTGCACCCGTCGCGGCCGCAACAGGCCCTCGCGCAGCAGGAAGGTCAGGATGCGGTCCCCCCGCAGGGGATCTTGGGGCACGGTGAGGGCGGTGGTGCGGGGTAGGGAGTAGCGCTCCGAATAGACGACATCGAGCCGGGGGTGGTAGAGGCATCGTCGCAGGCGGCGGAGCCAGCGATGGAGCCATCGATGGAATCGACCGAGCCGGGGGAGCCGGGGGAGCGGGCGCGCCTCCCGGGTTCCGGCTCCACGCCGCGGGGGCTTCACCCTATGCCTCGAAGCGTTCGATGGCCTCGATGGTATAGCTCTGTTCCCCTACCTGGACCGCGGCCCCGACCTTGTTACCGAGAATCTTCTGGCCCAATTCGCTCTCGTAGGAGATGACCCCATTGTCCGGATCGCTCTCCCACGGCCCCAGCAGGGTGATCGTGCGGGGGCCGTCGCCGCCCTTCAGATGCAGCACGGTCCCGATGCGGACCTCCGTGGGGGCCAACTCGGAAGCGTCGATGGGTTGGGCGCGACTGAGATCGTGGTTCAGACCGGCGACCCGGGCCGAAAGGTACTCGTGACGTTGCCGGGCGCTCTTGTATTCGAAATTCTCCCGCAGGTCGCCCATCGCCCGGGCCTCTTCGATGGCCTTGCGGTTGGCCGGCAACTCGACGGACTTCAGGTGCTGGAACTCCTGCCGTTTTTCCTCGATGGATTTCCGCAGAGCGTAGAGGGGCTGGTCCTGGGAGGAGTCCTGCCGCAGCACCGCGAAACGCAACTCCAGCGCCGTGCGCAGGGCCTTGCGTTGGTAATCCTCGAGGGCCGGGGAGCGTTGCAGGATGAGATCCGCCTGCTCGGCGTGCTCCTCCTTCAGGTGGGCCAGAAGGCGGGGGACGGTACCCCCGGTTTCGAGGTGCGGCTTCATGCGCGCGGCGCGGTACGGCGCGAAGGTTTCGTCATCGATGGCCGCCAGCACCTGGCGCAGGAACGTCAGGGGGTTGCGCTCCCGCAACGCCTCGTCCTCCACGCCCCGTTCGAGCATCCACACGAAGCCCGCGGGGTGCTTGCGGGGCTGGCTCATCAGGCGATCGAAGAAGCTACCGAGGGCCGCCGCCGCTTCCTCCGAGGCGTTGGCCAGTTGCTCCGCCAACCAGGTGAGGAGCCGAGGGTCGTCCTCGCCACTCAGCAACTCCAAGAAGACGGTCTCGCGGTCCTCCCGGGTTTCCGCCACCAGGGTGTAGGCGCGGTCCCGCAGGGTACGGTCCTGGATCGCGGCACAGACCCAGCGGGGATCGATGGGCGGCGCCAACAAGGCCGCCGGGGTCCAGCTGGGATCCTCCGGGGGCAGCCCGGCGCGCTCCAGGGCGCACCAGATTTCGAAGGCCAGCCCCCGGTCGGCGGCTTCGCCCAGGGCGTAGCGGGCGCCGATGCCTTCCAGGGTGTTGGCCATGCGCTGGGCCAGGGCGGGTTCCCGGGCACCGTCGCGGCGCAGCAGATCGATCTTGCCCCGGGGGTCCGCGGCCTCGAAGCGGCCCCAGGCCACCTCCGAGGCATCCTCCGTGCTCTCCGCCCAGCGGTAGCTCTGGCGGCCCTTGGTGTCGGTGATCACCTGGGGGTGTTTGCGCGCCGCGGTCCACCAGGTATTCCACCCCTGGCTGCTGACGATCCCCTTCAGGTCGGCCTTGATCTCGGCCGCCGCCAGCCCCCGGTCGTAGCTCTCCAGGACGATGCGGAGCAACGCCGGTGGATCGCTCTTGACCAGCTTCTTGAGGGCGTCCTTCTCACTGCGCTTGCGGGCCAGGATGTGGTCGTCCGGCAGGGGTTGGAGGAGTTTGGCGGCGGCCCGAAAGCCGACCATCATGCCCGAGATGATCTCGAAGTCGATCTTCAGGCTTTCCAGGGCAAAGTTGACATCCACCACTGTGCCGGCGCCTTTGCCCTCCATGAGGACGGAGGCGCCGACATCGAAGTTGATCAACACGGCCAGCCGGTCGGCCTTTTCCCACGTCTTCTTCAGATCGTGGGTGCCGCGGTGCAGGCCCAATTTTTCCGTCAGGCCCTCGAAGCTCTTCTGTTGACCGTAGAGCGCCTTCAGGGATTTGAGAATCTGCGCGTGCAGATCCTTGGGCTCCGCCAACAGATGCCCTGCGTGGCGCAGCAGGTTGAGGCGGGTGGTCCACCGGCCCTGCTGCTGGAGTTGGTCATCGAGGAGTTCCAGCAAGAATCGGGCGCGTTCCTCCTCGCCCGTGCCGGAAAGAGCCCGCGCCACACCGACGAAGAAATCGAGATTCTCGATGTCCTCCTCGGTCTGCGAAAGCCACTCATCCTCGATTGCGTCGAAGTCTCTCTTGTTGAGATGCGTCTGGATTTGTCTCGAAATTGCCATGATGAAGTCTGAACATACCAAAGTTTGGGCCATCGGGTGGAACCGTTTTCCATCGAGGAGTCCGATAGAGTAGCTCGGTGAGCGTTTTTGAGGGGAATTTGCGCGTCCTGCTGGGGGAAGCCGACTCTGGAGAACTCCTGGAATGGGTGCAAGACAGGGCGGATGCTCTCGACGTGCCTGCGGTGCGTCAGATCCTGCGCAACCCTTTTGTCACCGGGGACGTGGTGGAAGCTTTGATGGCCGTGCCGCGGTTGTTGGCCGCCTACGAAGTGCGCAGCGCCGTGGCGCGGCACCCGAAAACGCCGCCGGTGCACAGCCAGCGCTTGATCCCCACCCTCTTCTGGCGGGACCTTTTGGAATTGAGTCTCGATCACCGCCTCCCCCCGGTGGTGCGCCGCCTGGCGGAACGGCATCTGGTGCAGCGCCTGCCGGGCATCACCCTGGGGGAGAAGCTTTCCCTGGCCCGACGGGCGAGCCACTTCGTGCTCCACGCCCTGCGCACCGAAAGCGAGCCGCGGATCATCGAGGCCCTGTTGGAGAACCCTCGCCTGACGGAGGGCATCTTGCTGCCTCTGGTGGGGCGGGAGAGTACCCCCCCGGAGGTGCTGCGGGTGATCGCCAAGAACCGGCGTTGGGGGAGAAGCTACGGCATTCGTTCCCATCTGTGCCGCAACCCCCGAACCCCGGGAGTGGTGGTGATCGGTTTGCTGGCCGGGCTGAAACGTTCCGATTTGCGCCTCATCGTGGGCGATTCCCGTTTGCCCCGGCGCACCCGGGAGCGGGCCCGGAAGATTCTCGATCCGGCGGCTCGGTAGTCCGCTGGAAGGGCCAAGGCGCGAGTTTTTCCCCAGGACTCCCCGGCGAGAGGTCGCTTCCCGGTGGGCAAGTGCAGTAGACTCGGGAGCTGAAGATGACCACCCCAAAACGGACCACCACCGCCAGTACCCCTCCCTGGGAGCAGGGTCCTGAATCCGAGGGCCTGACCTTCGGCACCTGGCTGCGCCAGCAGCGGGAGGTGCGCGAAGTGGGTCTGCGCGAGGTGGCCGACGCCAGCAAGATCAGCCTGCGCTATCTGGAGGCCTTCGAACAGGATCGTTTCGACCTGTTGCCGGCGGCGGTATTCTCCCGCGGTTTCCTGCGCCAATACGCCCTCTACGTGGGGCTCGATCCCGACGACGTCTTGAATTACTTCCTCTGGGCCCAGCGGGAGGGGGAGCCGCCGGAAGGGGAGGAAGAATCGGGGGATCTCCCGGTATCGCGGGAAGGGGATTGGTTACCCTGGATCCTCGGGGTTGGAATCCTCGTCTTGCTGGTGATCATCGTCCTGCTGGTTTGGGGGCTCTCCCGGGGGGATGGCGGTGCCGCGCAGGGCCAGCCCACGGAAGCCTTTGTGCCGCCGGTCGTTCCCCCCCTGCCCGCGCCCTCCGGCCCCCCCCCGACCCCCATGGAAGTGTCCGGGGCTCCGCTGCGGGTGTCGCTGGAGTTTGTGCGCAACTGTTGGGTTGAAGTGGTCGTAGATGGCGGATCCCGGCGCATCGCTCAGGAATTCGCGCAGGGAGAATCGCTCCAGATCGATGCCGAGCGCGAAGTCATCTTCCGAAAGTTGGGCAACGTCGGCGGCGTCCAGATGGAGGTCAATGGGACCCAATACCCCTTGGCGGGTGAGGAAGGGGCGCTGCTCAAAGATTTGCGCATCGATCTGGAAATCGCTCGGGCGTTGATCGCTCAAGATCCTGCCCAGGGGGAAGGTTCATGAACGCCACGGCGTCCCTGGTAGAGCAGATCCGCCAAGGGGGTGCGAACCGAGACGTGATGCTGATGGCCGCCGGGGGGTTGTTGCCGGTACCTCCCGGAGAGCTGATCCCCTTGCAGATCGAATTGACCCACCACTCGGATCCAGAGGTGGTGGAGCGGGCACAGCAGGCGCTGCGCGCCCTGGAACCGCGGATCGTGGTGGAGTTCATCCGCGATGGGGCTCCCCTGGTGGTCCTCAACTATCTGGCTCTGGAGAGCGATCAACCGTCGATCCTGGAAGCTATCCTGCGCCGCCGGGACATTCCCCCCGGGCTGCTCATCGCCATCGCTCCCAACCTGACCGAAGATCTTCAAGAGCAACTCCTGCTGCGCCAGGACGTCATCCGGGAGGAACCGCGGATCCTCGAGGCGCTGGAGCGCAATACGCGCCTCAGCAGCTACGCCCGGCGGCGCATCCAGGAATACCGCGATCACCTGCTGGAGAAGAAAAAGCCCGAGGCCCCGGCGGGGCACAAGATCGTGGAGGCCTCCGACGAGGAGGTGCAACAGGCCATCGAGGCCGCCAAGGCCGCCAAGGCTGCCAAGGCGGCCAGCGACGCGGAAAAACAAGAGGGAGAATTGGAGTCCAAGCCGGAGGAGACCACCGGCTTGACCGATGCGCAGATCCGTGCGCTGCCCATCCCGGTGCGGTTGAAGTTGGCCCGTCAGTCTCCGGGGCGAACCCTGCGCAACATCCTGGTGCGCGACTCCAACGTCGTGGTCTCCACGTCCTGCCTGCACGCCAGTAACTGGTCCGATCAGGAAGTGGAACAGATCTGCGGCAGTCGCAATATCCATGAGGATGTCTTGATGGGCGTCAGCCGCAACCGGCAATGGATGAGCCGTTATGCCATCATCAACGCGTTCCTGCGCAACCCCAAGGCGCCGATATCGAAAAGCACAAAATTGGTGCCCAGGTTGTCCGTGCGCGACTTGCGCGATCTGGGCCGTGATCGCAACGTGCCGGACGTGATTCGGCAAACGGCCAACCGTTTGTATAGAATCAAGCTAGGCTAACTTTCGAGAGGCTTCGATGTCGGCAGACTACTATTCCGCTCTAGGCGTAGCACCGAATGCCACGACCGAGCAGGTCCGCAAGCGATTTATCGACCTGGCCCGCAAGCTCCATCCGGATCGCTTTAGCGGCGAGGCGAAGGTGAAGGCCGAAGAGGATTTTCAGGCGATTACCGAAGCGTTCAACATCCTGTCGGACCCCATGCGGCGCCGGGAGCACGACATGGAGTTGGCGCAGCCGCGCAGCGCGCCTGGGGCCAGCAACGATCCGAAGCAACTGGCTCGGGTCTACACCCAACGCGGGGTGAAAGCCTATCGAGAGCAGAACTTTTTTGAAGCGGCGGATAATTTTGACCGAGCCACCAAGGCGGATCCCACCAATGCGAAGAGTTGGTACCATCTGGCTCTGGCCTGCACCCACCAGCCCCGTTGGCTGGATCGCGCCACGGCCGCCATCCGTCGAGCCTGTGAGTTGGACACCATGAATCCCACCTACTTCAAACTGGCTGGTAGGCTCTTTGCACGGGCCGGGATGGTATCGGAGGCGACGCGGTACTACAATGATGCCTTACGATGGGGCGGTGACGACGCTGCGGTACAAAATGCTCTCGAAGAGCTGACGGGGAAGGCGAAGAAAGGTGGTCTTCCTCGCATTTTTGGAAGGAAATCTTGATGCTCCGGATCAAGGCCTGCGGCCTTTCCGATGTGGGTCTGGCGCGCACCCACAACGAAGATTGTTTTGGCATTGACCCAGACAAGAAGCTGGTGGTCGTTGCCGACGGCATGGGCGGGCACAGCCACGGTGAAGTGGCGTCGCGGATCGCCGTGCAGTCGATCCGTGACTATGTGGATCGCGGGGCGGTCGGCGAAGATGAGGGTGAGAACCCGTCGGACAGCAAGGCGCGCAGCGGCGGTCCTGGTGGACTGCAACGCCACTCGCGTTTGCTCCAGGATGCGATTCGCATCGCCCATCGCCGGGTCCTGGGGGCCATTCAGGAAGATGGCGCCCTCTACGGCATGGGGACCACCGTGGTGGGGATGTTGCTCAAGGGCAACACCGCGGCCATCGGTCACGTGGGCGACAGCCGTGCCTATCGCATCCGCGACCGGGATTTGCAACTGTTGACCCAGGATCACACGTGGGTCAATGAACAGGTTCTGGCGGGCTTCCTGTCGGAGGAACAGGCCCGGGTTCACCCCCTGAAGAATGTCATCACACGGGCCCTGGGCGGCGAGAGTGACGTGGTGGTGGATATGTTGGAGGTCGAGGTGGCGCCGGGGGATGTCTACCTGCTGTGCTCCGATGGCCTGACCACCATGATGCCGGACCGCGACATCCAGGCGAAGCTCACCGCGGAGGACAGCCTGGAAGATTCCTGCCGCGCCCTGATCCAGGAGGCCAATTCCCGCGGCGGCCTGGACAACGTGACGGTGGTGCTCCTGGCGGTCCAGGATGGGAATTCCCATCCCGGCTAAGCCCACTCCTGACTCGCTATGTTACAGTAGCATCGAACAGTCCTCAGGTAGAGACCTGGAAATTCGGCGTTCCGATGAGGGCGCTGGCAATTGGGGAGACAAGAACCATGAGCTATGGGCAGTGTCGGCGGCTTGCAGTGTTGGTAGGAATTCTCTTGTGGATGGCGGTGCCGACCGTGGCGCAGCGCTCCGTGCAGCGGTTGGAAGAGAACCGGGGTTACTTCGTGGCGCCGCCGCAGGTAATCGGGGTGGCCCAGAAAGCCGGGCCTCAGAAGATGGCCTTCGACATCGTCTACGACGACGGTGAGACGGATGTCGGCTACGGCTTTGCCAACACCGCGTCGTTCTACGACCTCGTCCAGCGCTTCGATCTACCGGCGTCGCCCCTGCAGGTGGACGCCCTGGAGTTGTGTCTGTTCCGCACCGGCCCCCAGGACGCCCTCGATTTCGATCTCACCATCTGGGACGACAACGGCGCTGGCGGCGGTCCCGGGACGTTGCTGGAGGTCGTCACGGCGCAGGTATCGGGCTTGCCCGGCGGGGGACTCCCCACCTTCTTCACCTTCGATTTGTCCGGGCTAGATATCGTCGTGGAGGGCCAGAAGGTGTACATCGGTGCGGGCTGGTCGCCGGATATCTTCGAAGATTTCTTCCTCTGTGGCGACTACGACCGCGATACGGTGCAACCGGGCTTCGATATGGTCAATCTAGATCTCAACTGGGTGCCCTTGCAGACCGCAGATCCCCAGTACACGGCGCTGATGGTGCGCGGGAGCTTCTCCGCCCTGGATTCGAGCACCTGTGTTTCGGACACCGAGACCCTCTGCCTGAACAACGGTCGTTTCCAGGTCAAGATGGACTGGCGGACCCCCCAGGGGGACTCGGGGCAGGGGATGGGGGTGCAACTGACCGCCGACACGGGCTACTTCTGGTTCTTCCAGGACACCAACGTGGAGGTGGTCATCAAGGTGCTGGACGCCTGCGTCTTCGCGGACCACTTCTGGGTGTTTGCCGGGGGCTTGACCAACGTCGAGGTCGTCATCACCGTGACCGACACCGCCACCGGCGCCGTCAAGGTTTACACCAACCCGTTGACCGAAGCGTTCCAGCCGATCCAGGACACCGAAGCTTTCCTGACCTGTCCTTAGGGTCGGAGTCGGAGGGCGGCCCCGGAGGGCCGCCCCTACAAGAGGCGCCGTGTAGGGGCAGGCCCCCGTGCCTGCCCTTGCCTTTCTGCCTCGTCTCTCTGCCTCATCTCTCTGCCGTCGAACGGAGGGCGGCCACAGGGGCCACCCCTCCAGGAAAGGTCGTGTAGGGGCAGGCCCCCGTGCCTGCCCTTGCCCTTTCTGCCTTCAGGCACCCGACCGGGTGCCCTTGGGTAGCCCCGGGTGTGAACCCGGGGTCACAGAGGCGCGAAGGAATGAGGGCCAGCGCCCCTAACCCGCGTACAGCCGCAGATCCGAGCCCACCTGGTCCGCCATCTCGATGGCGACCCGCAGGCTGGGGTGACGCAGGATCAGGTAGCCATCGGAGATCAGCGTCTGGCGCCAGTTGCGCCGGGGATGGCCGATGGGCAGCAGGTCGATGTTGACGACGTGCTCGCCGAAGCGGGCCAGCAGACGCTCCAGCCCTTCGATGCGCTGGATGCGGCCCTGGCCCAGGGCGCGCTTGAAGACGGCGATGGCGTTGTAGCGGCGATGGGTGGGTTGGGTGAAGCGGCGCTGGGTCACCGCCTCCGCCCAGCCGCGGTAGACGTCCGTATCGCAGGTGTAATTCATCAGATCCACCGACCGCCCTCCCGGGGGGCGGGCGCCGATCTCCCCGAAGACCGCCTCGCCATCGTCCTTCAGGAACCACTCCATGTGGGTGAAGCCCGTACGGAAGCCCAGGGCCTGGAGCACCTTCAAGCCCAGCCGCCTTCCGGCGGCCAGGTGGGGCACATCCGCGTCCCGCAGATTGACGGTCTGGGGGCTCAACCACTCCACATTGCGCCCGATGATGGGCTTGGGGCGGTACCAGGCGATATTCCAGAAGTGGATTTCCCCGCCGGAACAGATGGTGTCGAAGGTGTACTCCTCGCCTTCGATGTACTCCTCGACACTGACCTCCTCCACGTGCTGGAGGGTCGGCAGCACCGCCTCCAACTCCCGATCGTTTTCGATTCGGTGGGTGTCGGCGCTACCCGCCCCGGCGATGGGCTTGATCACCAGGGGGTAGCCGATGCGCTCGGCGGCCTCCCGACAACCCTGGGTGGTGCGCGCCCGGAAGTGGCGAGGCGTGCGCACCCCGGCGGCGTCCAGGCGCTCCTTCATGACCCCTTTGTCGCGAAAGGGCAGGGTTTCCTCCACGGTCATCCCGGGCAGCCCCAACGCCTCCCGCAGACGGGCCGCCAGCAGCATGCCCGGCTCCCACAGGCACTCCACCCGATCGATCTGGCCGAATTTCCCCAGGGTCCGTTGCCAGCCGCGCACCTGGTCGATGAGATCGTCCTCACGCCACAGGTTGGGCACCCGTAGGTAGGCGGAGAGGGCCTTTTTCGCCGCTTCCGGCAGCATTCCCTCCGGCTGATCGCCCACGCCCAGCACCGTCGCCCCGGCTTCCGCCAGACCGCGGGTGAAGAAGGGCATCTCGGCGGGAAAACCGGGCGAGAACATCAAGACTTTCATGCTCATGGTCCCATCTCCACCCGCACCAGGCTGACCAGCCGGTGCAGGGCCTGTTCCACCACCGCGGTCTCCGGGTGGCGAAGGATGACGAAGCCCTCCCCTTCATAGCCGTCCGCGGGGGCCTGACCCAACTTCGGCAGATTGCTCTCCACCACCAGGTGTCCGATCTCCTCTTGCGCCTGGGCCAGACCGCGAATGTTGCGCACCCGCCCCCGCCCCTGGCCCCGGAGGAAGGCAGCCCCCGCGGCGTGGCTCCGCTCCGGGATGTGCAGCCGGTCGAAGACCATCAACTCGGTCCACACCCGCTTGAAATTCACCCCATGGGCGTAGGAGAGGAGCGTCGTGATCTGCGCCCCCGGCGGGCGGGCGCCGACCTCCGAGATGGCGATGGAGCCGTCCCGGCGGCGGAACCACTCCATGTGGGAGAGCCCCGTACCCATCCCCAGGGCCTTGAGAGCCGCGGCCCCGGCGCGGGTGATGTCGCTGTAGCGCGGATGGTCGATCTCCCGCGGTAGGAGGATGCACCACTGGATCCACGGGTTCTCCAGCACCTGCAACGGGGTGGGTTGGTAGTGGGTGAAGGAGCGCCACACCACCTCCCCCCGCAGGCTCATGGCCTCGAAGGAGAATTCATCTCCGACCACGAATTCTTCCAGCAGCACCTCCCGCCCCGGGGCGGGGCGGAACATCTCCAGCGCCTGCTCCAGGCCAGGGCCGTCCTCGATGCGAAAGGTTCCTTTGGCTCCGGCGCCGTCCGGGGGTTTGATCACCAGGGGAAAACCGGAGTGGGCGGCAAACTCCCGCGCCTCCGTGCGGTTCGCCGCCAGGCGGTGGCGGGCGCAGGGAATCCCCGCCTGCCGCAGCACCGTTTTCATGCGCGCCTTGTCCCGGAAATTGCGCGCCGCCTCCGCTCCCATGCCCGCGATCCCCAAGGCGTCCCGCACCTGTCCCAGGGGCACCTGGAGCTGTTCCAGGGAACCCAACAGGCGGTGGATCGGCCCCAGTCCCTGGCGGGAGAGCTGCTGCACAGCCTCCTGGATCTGTCCCGGGTGCAAGGGATCCTCGATCCGCCAGTGGGCCGCGAGCTTCTGGCGCAGCCCCTCCGGCACGGCTTCCAGGGGCTGCTTGGTCACCAGACCCAGTCGCACCTCCGGCAGATCCGCGGCAGCCTCCACGAAGCCTCGGGTGGTGGACATCAAGAACGGCGCGACAAAGACGACGGATGGCATGAGGGGAGTATAGCGGCAGCAGTGGGCATATACTCACGTCGGAGGAAAACCATGTGGGATCTGGATCAGCGCAGAGTGAACGGGATGAAGTGCATCTGATACCTACCGATGGAGGTGGGCTTGCAGATGACCTCGGAGGCTGCCATGCAATGCGCCACCAACCTGGGTTGGGAGTATTGAAACCGGTGAGAATCGCCCTCGTCGCCTCGGAAGTCGCCCCCTACGCCAAGAGTGGCGGCCTGGCGGATGTCGCCGGGGCGCTATCCCGTTACCTGGCCCGGCAGGGGCATGATGTCCGTCTCTTCGTGCCCTTCTACGGCCAGATCGACACCGCCCAGAATGGCCCCTTCGTGGCGGTGGACTTTCTCCGGGATGTGCCCTTGCGCCTCGGGCGGCGGAGTTTCCGCTACACGGTCTTCACCCGCCCCGACCCGGACCGCCTGGGCACCTACTTCCTCCACTGTCCGGAGCTCTACCATCGGGAGAGCCTCTACACCTCCGATCCGGACGAGCACCTGCGCTTCGCCTTCCTGAGCCGCGCGGCGGTGGAGTGCTGCCAGCGCATGGGGTGGTCGCCGCAGGTGATCCACACCAACGACTGGCACACCGGGTTGCTCCCCCTCTACCTGAAGCGGCACTACCAGTGGGATCGCCTCTTCGCCACCACCCGCACCGTGTTGACCATCCACAACATCGGCTACCAGGGCGTGTTCGGCGCCGAGGTGCTGCCGGAATTGGAGTTGGAAGGCTGTGCCGATCTTCTCTACCAGGAGGATCTTCACGCCGGGCGCATCAACTTCTTGAAGACCGGACTGCTCTACGCCGACGTCCTGACCACCGTCAGCCGCACCTACGCCCGGGAGATCCAGACCGCCGAATACGGCATGGGCCTGGAAGACATCCTGCGGCGGCGGGCCGGATCCCTGGTGGGGATCGTCAATGGGGTCGATTACGGCGACTGGAACCCCAGCGCCGACCCCTACCTCCCGCACCCGTACTCCGTGGCGGATCTGTCGGGGAAGGCCAAGAACAAGCGGCACCTGCTGGATGCCATGGGGCTTTCCTTCGACGAGGAGGTCCCGGTCCTGGGGCTGGTCTCCCGTCTGGTGCACCAGAAGGGCTTCGACCTCCTCTTCGACATCTTGCCGGACTTGCTGGCCCGCCGGGATGTGCGGCTGACCTTCCTGGGCAGCGGCGAGGCCAAGTACGCCCGCTTCTTCGCCCAACTGCAACAGGCGTTTCCCACCAAGATGAGCTACTACAAGGGGTACAGCGAGGAGTTGGCCCACCTGATCGAGGCTGGCGCGGACATTTTCTTGATGCCCTCCCGCTACGAGCCCTGCGGTCTCAACCAGATGTACTCCTTGCGCTACGGCACGGTGCCCGTGGTGCGCAAGACCGGCGGTCTGGCGGATACGGTCCAGCTATGGAACCCGAGCAGCCGCCAGGGCACCGGCTTCGTCTTCGACCACTTCACCACCGACGGTCTCCGCTGGGCCCTCCACACCGCCCTCGACACCTACCGCGACCGCGACGCCTGGCGCACCCTTCAGGAAAACGGCATGAAGCAGGACTTCTCCTGGGAGGTCCAGGGGCAGGAGTACGAGGCGCTCTACCGGCGGCTGGTGGGGTAGGGTGAAAACTCCAGGAGAACCGGGTCAGCTTAACAGCCTGTGGCAAAACTCAAGCCGCACTGCGAGCGGGCCTTTGCCGTCAGCTCTACGTTGGAAAACCTCGGGATATCTCGATATTCCTGCGATTCTCCGCCTTGATCTGTCGGAAAATTCCTCGCTCTCGCCAGCGTCTGACTTTCACCACAGACTGTTAGGGAGCAAACATACTCTGGAGGACGCCCAGCGCTTGCTGGAGAGTAGCGGAGTCCACGGATCCGAGGCGCTTCACCAGACGGTCTCGGTCCACGGTGCGAATCTGATCCACCACGATGTGCCCCTCCTTGCCCTGGAGTTCGACCGGGATGCGGAAGGGGTAGGCATGGGAGCCGGTAGTTAGCGGCGCCACGATAAACGTGCTGAGGTGGATGTTGAGTTCGTCGGGGGAGAGCACCAGGCAGGGGCGGGTCTTGCGGATTTCTCGACCTCGGGTGGGGTTCAGATTGATCAGGTAGACCTCGCCTCGATTTACGGCAGATGGGGCTACCATTGCCATTCGTCCCGATCAAATCGGGTCGGGGAGACGTCGTCCAGAAGCCCCTCCTCGGTCGCCGCCAGCCGCGCTGCCGCGTCGGCCCACCCGGCCCGCGGGTTGGTGATCGAGCGGATCACGATGGATCCCGCCTGGACCTGGAGATCGATCCCTTCCTCCAGACCCACCTGCTCGATGAGTGGCTTTGGTAGTCGAACCCCGCGGGAATTTCCGATACGGACAAGCCGAGTCTTCATCACAGAACCTCCTTGTGATTACAATGTACTCACACAAAAGGGGTGTGTCAAGCGGTTTCACCGCCCAAACAAAAAGCCCCGCCAGTTGCGGGGCTAAGGAGGAGAAGTGAGGAGACTGTCGTTTACTGCCTGCCTCACTTGCACCTTACGGACCCCGATCCGGGGTGGATCTCTTTTGAGGTGAATTAGGAGAACTTTTTTTCCGGGGTAAAAGAAACCCCGCTCGAGGAGGAGCGGGGTTGCCGAGGAGGTTAGGAGGAGGAGCGAAGGAGAAGCGGAATCGGTTGGATTTGCTTGCTCGCTCCTCATAGTTCTACGACGCTCTTCGAAGAAGGTTTCGCGAAAAACTGCGCCGCGACCCGGGAAGGGTCTCCCACCAATTCCTTGATCCCCTCCTCCGGCACCCAGTGACCGGGTAGATGGCGGCGGTATTGGGTCTGGAGAAAGCGGCGGTCAAAGAGGGCGATGACCCCGGTGTCGTCCGCCGAACGGATCAGCCGCCCCGCCGCCTGCACCACCCGGGTCATGCCAGGGACGATGAAGGCGTACTCGAAGCCGCGGTCGAAGCGCTCGTCGTAGTAGCTGCGTAGCAGCTGTTGCTCCAGGGTCAGGGCGGGAAGGCACGGCCCCACCACCGCCACCGCCTTCAGGACATCCCCGGGGTAATCCACCCCTTCCGCAAACACCCCGCCCGCCACCGCCAGGAGCAGCACATCCCCCAGCACCGCCGAGCGCAGAGTGTGGAGGATCTCCTCCCGCTCCCGGTCCCCATCCGCCCGTTGCTGCACCAGGATCCGTTTGCTGCCCACCGGCATGCGCCCGGAGACCTCCGCCAGGAATTGGTAACTGGGGAAGAGGGCCAGGCAATTGCCCGGCACCTGTTCGCCAAACGCTGCCAGTCGCTCGGCGATGCGCGGGTAGTTGGCGGGGCGCTCCCGGTAGGTGGTGGCGACGGCGGCGTCGATGACGATGCGCCGATTCTCCGCCGGGAAGGGACTGGGGAGCGACAGGGTTGCGGTGCGGGCCGCCTCGAAGCCCAGCAGATCGCGGTACAGATCCGGCGGCGACAGGGTGGCGGAGAGGCCGATCACCCCATGGCAACGGTTGATCACCTCCCCCAGGTAGCGGCTGGGGTCCTTGCACAACACCCGCAACCAATCGCCGTCGCGGCGCCGCTCGATGCAATGGCTGAAAGTATCGCTGTGAGAGAGGACGATGCCATTCAGGAAGCGGAGGAAGTCGAAATAGAGCCGCACGAAGGGATCATCGTCTCGGAAGCTGCGGGTCTCCTTCTGGTACTCCAGATAGTCGATGAAGGCCGCGTCCATGGCCGGGCGCAGTGCCCACAGCGAATCCTCCGGCAGCGCCGCTTCCACCGCCTGCTCGTCCCAACTCCCGGCGGGGTGGCCCATCCGGGGCAGGACGTCCTCCGCCGTCTCCTCGATGATCCGCGCCAACTCCTGGCACAGATCGGCGATCTCAAAGCCCGGCGCCTGCCCCAACCGGGCCATGATCTCCGCCGCCTGTCGTGCCGGTTCCGCTCCCAATTCCGGGGAGTAGTAGCCCCGTCCCCGGGACAGCAGATTGTGGATCTCGTCCACCACCAGCACGGTATCCCCCAGGTCCGCGTCGCGGGCGAAATCCGTCAAAGAGACGTAGGGGTCGAAGGCGTAGTTGTAGTCGCAGACCGTGACCTGTACCCGCCCGGAAAGCTCCAGACTGACCTCGAAGGGGCACACCTGCGCCCGCTGAGCCGCGGCGTACACTACATCCGGTTCCAGGGTGGTGCCTCGGTGCAGTAGTTCGGGGATGACCGCGGAACTCTGCACCTTTTGGTAGTAGTCGCGGGCGAACTCGCAATACTCCTCATGGCACACCACCTGATCGTTGGCACACATCTTCGCCTTGGCCTTGAGGCGCAGCGAATGAAAGGCGTCGGTCTGGTTGAGGAGTTCCAGCACCGCCATGGCCATGTCCTGCTGCAACGTCTTGGCGGTCAGCACGAAGAGCCGCTTGTCGTGGGCCAGGCAGTAGCGCAGAGTGGGGTAGAGGGAAGCCACCGTCTTGCCCAGTCCGGTGGGGGCTTCCAGCAGCAGGTGCTCCCCCTGCTCCAGGGCCGTGGTCACGGCATCGAAAATCTGCTGTTGGCCGGGGCGCACATCCTTGAAGGGGAAGGCCAGCGCCGCCGCCGCCGAGCGCCGTTGCTGGCGGGCATCCTCCTGCTCCCGATGGACCCGCAAGATCCCGTTGAGGCGCCGTTGGATGACCAGATCCAGGGCCCGGAAATCCATCTCCACCGGCAACCGCTCCACCGCATCGGAGCCGATCTCGATCAGCACCAGCTCGGCGCGGATCGTCGGCGGTTCTTCCCCCGGATCGATCGTCTTGGCCCCTTCCTCCGTCGCCGCGATGCGCTGGAGCATCCAGGCATACAGGGCCGCCTGGCGCTGGTAGAGCTCCCGTACCGCCGGGGCCAGCTGGCCATCTCGGCGCACGGATTTGATCTCCTCCACCACCGTGGCGCCATCGGGATCCCGGCGCACCCCATCGGCCCGGCCCTGGAGGCGTACCTGCCAGCCCCGGTGCTCGAAACGCGCCACCAGCGCCACCTCTCGGCGGTAGGTGGGATCCTCCGCCAGGGCGTTCTCCTGATAGCGGCTGTGGATCGCTTGCCCCAACCACATCCGCTCGTAGCCGCCCCGGTTGGCGAAGCCCAGATGGCGCAGCAGCCGGGCGTCCAGCAGATCGGCCACGGAAAGGTCGAGGGTCAGGTGTTCGGTGTCGAGGCGGGGCGCCATGGCGGGGAGTATACGGGGTCCGGTGTATAATCCCGCGCGATGTGTGATCCATCCCCGAATCCGCGCCACTCTCTGAGCCGTCTATTGGCTCTGACAGTCGCTTTGTTGATGCTCGGTCTGGGGGCTCTCGACCGGCACGTGGGGCATGGCGTTGGAAGTGGGGAAGAGCATGGAGTGGCGGCGCACCAGGAAAGTGTGATCGTTACCGATTGCCAGCCCGGCCAGGCACCCCACATCGAAGAGGGTGCTCTCACCCCCAGGGATCAGTGTCCAGCGTGTTTGCACAATCTACAAACCTCGGGGGGTGAAGCCGCTCAAAGCTGGGCCGCCACGACTCTCCCTGGACTCCTCGTCTCGGTCTATGACCACACCCAAAAGGCTGCCGATCGGCGCCACACTTCCGCCAGCCCCCGCGGTCCGCCTCGCGTCTGAATCCTTTCATCGTTGTTGTCTTTCGCGGACCTGATGCCCTTTTTGGGGGATCCGGTCGCGGCAATATGGATGGTTGGTGTGGTGTGCACTCCCTGGGTGGAGCGCACGAAAGGATTACAGAAATGGGAAAGAACTTTGTGACAAGGATCGTGGTGATATTTCTTCTTCTTCAGGTTGGGCCGCGGCTGCCGTTGCCGCTTTGGGGGCAGGAGACCGGTGCCATCGTTGGCAAGGTGACACCGGCGCACGAACATGGAGGTTTCATTTTGGCCACCGCCAGGATTCCAGACCTGGCCCTGAAGACGACCGTGGACGCCGATGGCAGCTTCCGTTTCGACGGAGTGCGTCCCGGCACCTACCTACTGGAGGTGCGGGTTCCCAGTCTAGGAGTCGCTTTGGAGACGGTCACGGTGCGCGCCGGGGAAGAGGTGTCCGTCGAGGTGCCATTGACGGCGGGGAGTCACTTTGAAGAGATCGTGGTGACCGCGTCGGCAGACGCCCGGGACCCCCTGAATCTGGCCACCGCCAGCGCCTCCCTGAGTGGACAGGAACTCGCCCTACGGCTGGAATCCAGCCTTGGTGAGACTTTGGCCCAGGAGGCAGGAATCAGCTCCACCTTCTTCGGCCCGGGGGCCAGTCGCCCAGTGATCCGCGGTCTTGCCGGGGATCGGGTGCGGATGCTGGAAGGGGGTCTGGGGACGGGGGATGCGTCCTCGGTGAGCGCCGACCACGCGGTGACGACGGATCCGGCCCAGGCGGAGCGGATCGAAGTGCTCCGCGGCCCCGCCACCTTGCTCTATGGTTCCAGCGCTGTCGGTGGGGTGGTGAATGTCATCGATGAGCGGATCCCGTCCAGTCGTGCCACCAGCCCCGTCGGTGGCACCGTGGATCTACGCTTCGGCACCGTCAGCGACGAGCGCATGGGAGCCCTCAATGCCAATGGCGGTAGTGGGGATTGGGCGTGGCACTTCGATATCGTCGCCCGTCAGGCGGAAGCCTACGAGATTCCAGGCTTTGCTTTCCGCGACGATCCCGGCCCGGACAATCCTCTCGGTGTGGTGCCCAATACTGACCTGGAGACGGAGGGCGCGCGGCTTGGCGCCACACGATTCTTCGGCACTCGAGGCTTTCTGGGCGTCGCGGTCGGTGGTTTTGCCTCCAACTACGGCTTGCCGGGGGGGCTTGGTCACAGTGAGGCGGAAGGCCTCGATCTGGAACTGGAGGAGGAGGAGACGGTCCGCATCGATCTCGAGCAGCGGCGTTTTGACCTCCAGGGTGAGGTCAAGGATCCCTTTGGCACCGGGGGCTGGTTTCAGGGATTGAAGGTGCGTATCGGGGGCACCGACTACGAGCACGTCGAATTGGAGGGTGACGAAGAGGGCACTCTCTTTTTCAATGACTTCGTCGAGACCCGGGTGGAGTTGGTCCAGCGCCGCCGGGGGCGTCTGGGGGGCTCCTCCGGGGTGCAATACCTGGATCGGGAATTCGAAGCGGTTGGAGCCGAAGCGTTCCTGCCCAAGACGCGGATGGATCGTTGGGCCCTGTTCACCTTCCAGGAAGTGCAGGCGGGGCCCCTGGCCTGGCAGTTTGGAGCACGGTACGAAAGCCAGAACACCGAGCCCGACCTCTCCTTGCCCGCCCGCTCCCACGCGGGTCTCAGCGCCTCCCTGGGGTTGGTTTGGGACCTTGACGCCGATTGGTCCATTGCCGCCTCGGTAGCCCGGTCGGTGAAACTGCCCGCTCCGGAGGAACTGTATTCCGAGGGTGCTCACGTCGCGGCCCAGGCTTTCGAGATCGGGGATCCTGGTCTCACGGAGGAATCCGGCTTGGGAATCGACCTTTCCCTCCGTTTCGAGCGGGAGAAAATGTCCGGGGAACTGACCCTCTTCCGGCAAGATTTCTCCGACTTCATCTTCCAGGCCTTCACCGGGGGCATTGAAGATGGCTTTCCGGTGTTGATCTACCGCCAGGCTGACGCGGAGTTTGTTGGCGCTGAATTCAAAGCCCGGGTGGAACTGTTGGAAAAGGCGGGCCATCACCTACACTTGGAGGTGGTGGGGGACCTGGTGGAGGCAGACCTGGATGCTGGCCAAAACCTTCCCCGCATCCCACCGCGGCGCCTCGGGGCGGGGTTGCACTACCATAGCGAACGGTGGAACGCCACGACCGAGATCCGCTGGGTGGATGACCAGACCGCGATTGCGCCCAACGAGACCTTCACCGAGGGCTATACCCTGGTCAACGCCAGCGTTGGCTACCGTTTCCTCTTCCGCAACCAGATCCTGGACCTCCTCCTGCGGGGCCGCAATCTGACCGACCAGGAAGCTCGCAACCACACCTCCTTGTTGAAAGATGTCGCGCCCTTGCCGGGCCGGGATCTCAGCCTGGCGTTGAAACTGTACTTCTAGAAGGCCGACCCACCCGACCTGCTGATTCCGACAGGGTGAACCAGTGGGAAGGGTCGGGTTTGTTTCTATGTATGGTATAACCACCTATGGCTATGGCAAAGGAAACAACCGCGGCATCCGTGCGAACGGATCGCGAGCGAAAAAAAGGCGCCGCGGACTTACTGGTCCTCTCGCTCTTGACCGAGCGGGAACGGCACGGGTACGAACTGGCCAAGCTGATCGAGCAGCGTTCCGGCGGTGACCTGGTGTTCCACGTCGCCTCCCTGTACACCTTGCTTTACCGTCTTGAAGACCAGGGCTTGATCCGGGGCCGGTGGGTCGAGAAAGCGGGGGAGCGGCGGCGCCGTTTCTATCGCCTGACCGCTCAGGGCGAGAAGGCCGTGGAGCGGCAGCGCCAGGAGTGGCGGCGCTTCGTGGTCGCCGTGGACCGCGTGATGGATCCGGCCTGACAAGGCTTCCGGAGGCAGGCATCAGGATGAGGACAAGACAACCCTCCCAACGATAGCCCCCCGACTGGCGGGCCCTGGTCCGCGCGCGCTTGCCCGTCCTCGATTTACCGCCGAAGCGCGAGGCCGACGTGGTGGAGGAACTGGTGCCGTTGCTGGCTGACGCCAGCGCGGGCGCCGACCTCGACAGCCCAGGCCAGGTGGATGCCTTCCTGCATCGGGAGGTGCCCGCCTGGCACGAACTCGGCCGCGCCGTGGGCCTGAATCGGCATTCTGACCACCGCGACACTCCCCAGGAGGAACATACCGTGCACCGCTTCACCGGACTCTGGAACGATTGTCCATCGATTTGGGCTTCGATCCCCAGGGGGTGATCACCGCCAGCCTGGATCCCGGGTTGCAGGGCTTCGAAGAAGGCCAATGGCGGAGCTTTTTCCAGGAACTGAAAGACGGTCTGGCCGCCGGACCGGCGGTGGAGTCGGTGGCCTATGCCGGTCATTTACCCCTCACCTTGGCGATCAACACGACCAAGGCGGTGCCCCAGCGGGATCGCCATTTGCCCCAGGACGAAAGGCCCGATCTTGATGTAGTGAGCGTCGGGGCGGGCTACTTCCAGACGATAGGCATCGAGATCCTGCGCGGTCGGCCCTTCGCAGACCGTGATCGGGTGGGATTTCCGTGGGGGGGGTGTGGCCAATGAGTCCCTGGTCCGAACCCTGGGGCCGGAAGAAGAAGCGGTGGGGCAGCACCTGGTCGAAGGCAGCCGGGTTTACGAGGTGATCGGTGTCTCGCCCGGGACAGCAAATACCGCACCCTGGGGGAGTCGCCAAGACCCTATTTCCACCGCACCCTGGATCAGATCGAAAGAGGGGGCAGCTTTCGCATCCTCACCGTGCGCTTCCGCAGCCCGGAGGCCGCCTCCGTGGCGGTGGTCCGGGCGGCCATTCATCAGCACGGCCCTCACCTGACGGTCTCCAGCCTGGGCTCCTTGGAACAGGCGATCTCCCCGGCGCTAGTCTTGCCACGGCTGGCCGGTCGGCTCTTTGGCTTGCTCGGTGGTCTGGGTCTTTTCCTCGCCGCCACGGGCCTTTACGGGGTATTGGCCTACGCCGTCGCCCGACGGACCCACGAGATCGGCGTGCGCATGATGATGGGCGCTCGGCGCCGCGCCATCCTTGCCCTGGTACTGCGCCAGGGTCTCGCCCTGACCGCCCTCCTCGGCCTCGGGCTGGCGGTGGCCCTGACCCGCATGCTGGGCAGCATTCTCTACGGGACCAGCGCCACGGATCCCTGGACCTTCGCCACCGTGGCGGCGCTCCTCCTGACCGTGGCGGCCCTGGCCTCCTACCTCCCCGCGCGCCGGACCTCCGGGGTCGATCCCTTGACTGCCCTGAGGCACGACTAGAGGGCAGCCCGTCATCCAATGGAAGCCCTTTTGCCGCGACCACTCTGTGGTATATTCCTCGGCCTTGGGTCGTTAGCTCAGTCGGTAGAGCTGCTGGCTTTTAACCAGTAGGTCGCAGGTTCGAGTCCTGCACGACCCACTTTCCAAGCTCCTTATTTCCAACCACTTACAGCATTTTTAGCGCTGATGTTTGCTCCCGGGTGTGGGGTCGAGCAAACAATGAGCAAACACTCTGCGGAGAGTTCAGGGGGAGATTTGCTCGCCATGAGGAGGGTGCTCTGATTCCACCCGCGAGACTCAGGAGTACTCAAGGGTGCCTCGAAGCGAGAGCTTCTTTAACTTCGGCTTTGGCAACCGGCCTCTTCGAGGCCCATCCTGTAAGTTATTTAGAATCAATGAATTGTGCTCGGTGTGGTGTCGGGCTGGGGTGCTCTGTCTCGGGTGGGTAAGCGCATCGTAAGCTCCGGGAGGGCCTCCAACCTCCATTTTGCCCAGTCGCGAGAAAGTCATTCTTTTCGGAGTCTCCCTCCGGTCAGGCCGCTGGATTCCCCTGCAACCCACCAGAAGATACCCGGACACCCCCCAGCCATACACATGTTGGCGTTTCCACATCGACGGGGTACTGTGGGTCATGAGCTAAAGAAACTATATGTATACATAGTCTCTGGCCCCATGGTGCCTGTTGTACCCGTAATCACAGGCGTAACACTCTTCTTGGGCATTGCCAGACTCTCCCGAATATGCCTACAATCGGTTACAGATCGCTTACTGCTACCGGGAAACCACCATGCCGAAGCTCACCAAACGAACCGTTGATGCCGCGTCCTTTGAGGGGACAGGGGGTCAGAGCTTCGTGTGGGATTCGGAGATCAAGGGGTTTGGCCTTCGCATCTCGCGGGGAGGCCGTAAGAGCTACGTCCTCCAGTACCGGAACGCCCAGCGGAGAAGCCGCCGTCTGACGCTGGGGACCGCGGCCCGGTTGACTCCCGACCAGGCGCGGGGTCTGGCCCTCCAGGCCGCTGCGGCTGCCGAACGCGGCGAGGATCCCGCCGAGATGAAGCTTGCAGCCCGACGCGGGCCGAGATTCGAAGAGTTCGCTGTGCGCTACCTGGAGGAGCATGCACGGCCCAAGAAGAAGGCGTCCTCGGTGCAGTTGGACGAGCGACTCCTGAAAGGCTGCCTTCTCCCCGCGCTGGGGAATCTGACAGTGACTGGGATTGCCGCCAACGACGCCCGCCGGATGCACCACACCCACCGGGAAACGCCGGTGCAGGCCAACCGCGCGCTGCTGCTCCTCTCCAAGATGATGAACCTCGCGGAGAGTTGGGGGCTTCGCCCTCTTGGTTCGAACCCTTGCCGGGGCGTGGAGCGCTACCGGGAGAAGCCCCGCCAGCGGTTTCTGTCCGCCGAGGAGGTTGCGCGGCTTGGGAAGGCTCTGCGGGAGGCGGAGGCGGAGGGCAGCGCTCACCCCTCCGGCATCCTGGCTCTACGGCTCCTTCTGCTGACCGGGGCACGCGTGGGCGAGATCCTCTCACTCCGCTGGGCGGAAGTGGACTTCGAGCGCCGGTGCCTGCACCTTGCGGACTCGAAGACCGGAGAGAAAATGATCCCCCTCGGCGCACCGGCCCTGGATCTGTTGGTGGAGGCTCCACGCATCCAAGGCAACCCTTACGTGTGCCCTGGCGAGCGGGAAGGGAAACCCTTGGTCGGGCTGACGCGGATTTGGTACCGGATCCGCGAGCGGGCCGACCTCACGGATGTGCGCATCCATGATCTCCGCCACAGCTTCGCGTCCGTCGGCGCTGGTGGTGGCATCGGGCTGCCGATTCTTGGCGCCATCTTGGGCCACACCCAGCCCCAGACCACCCACCGCTACGCGCACCTTGCCGCAGACCCCCTCCTCCAGGCCGCTGACCACATCGCGGCGGAGATCGAGAGGAATCTACGAGGAGAAACCACAGAGGAGCACCAGGTGCCCGACAAGGAAGGAGGGGCCGACTGAAGAGACAGAGCGCCACCACGGCGCCAGCGTAAGACCACCGGGGCTGAAGCCCCAAAACCGACAAGCGGCCCGGACGCATGCGCGAACACGCGCCCGGACCTGACACACACAGGAGAACGAGCTCCCATGAGTGCTAAGAAGAAGTGTACCGTTTTCGCCTTCCACCCCGACCGCTGGGATGAAGCCATCTTCGCCGAGCGGTTCCTGTACCCCATCCTCAACAGTCAGGAAGCCGCTATCTTCCGCGCCATGGGCCGGATGCTCTTCTACCGGTTTCTGGAGTATCGGGAGCATTCCGATCGCACGGAAAGTCTGGTCGCCGCCGATCTTCGCGGGGCTGTCCGGGATCTCCAGCTGACCGCCCGTTTCGTCCAGGCCATCGGGGAATCCTTCGACGCCGAGGATCTCCAACCCGAGGACGTGCCCCGAGTGACCCTGTCCGCCAAGCTCGCGCCCGAGATTGAACGGTTGGCCCACGATCTGGCGGCTGTCCTCCCGGCAGAGGGCGACAAATGATGCCTTCCCGAGCCTCGCACCCAAAGGAGAAGTGTGTCTCCCGCTTCCGGCTGCGCCTGGAGCGCCAGGAGCCCCTGACCATCCGCAGCCCTTTTGGCTATCAAGTCCCGGGAGACGCCGCCCCGCTGCTCCACCAGCTCATCGAGGGGGAACCCTACGAGGTGCTGGGAACGCTCTTCCTGGACTTCCAGCACCGTGTCATGGGGTACAACATCGCCTACTGTGGAACCCTCACACGGGTCTCCGCTGAGCCTCGCGGCGTGCTCCTCCCGGCCCTTCTGGCCAACGCGGCGTCCATCATCCTCTTCCACAATCACCCCGCCAGTGGCGACACCACCCCGAGCGCCGACGACATCGCCATGACGGGCCTGATCCGCCAGGCCGCGAATATCCTCGGTGTCGGGTTCTGGGATCACCTGATCCTTGGCGAGCCGCCCCACTATCGATCCATCGGGGAGGTCATGGCCGCGCAGAACTACCCGCCCGCGTTTCGCATCCCGCCCTTGCGCCCCAAGGCCAAGCCCAAGTTCCGACATCCTGAGACCGGCGAGACGTGGGCAGGGAGGGGACACATGGCGCGGTGGTTACGGGTCGCCATCGAGGCCGGGGCGGAGTTGGAGGATTTTCGGGTGAGGGAGTGAGAGCGTGGCACCGCGAACACCAGATCTCAAGGTCGGTCGCCTCCATCCCAGGCACCATTGGACGGAGGTGGCACAGGAAGGAGGGAACACGCCGTTCTTCGTGGCGTGGTGTTGCGTGTTGCGCGCCCCGGCACGGGCAACACGCAACAAAACAACAACAAGCCCCCTACGGACTCCCCCACAGCCTGCCCTGGCGATTCTGGCCCCTCCCCTCTCTGCAAAACTCGCGCAACAAAATGCCCTGTTTTCTCCAGGCCCGCGCAACAAACGGCGACTCGGAAATTTGTTGCGCGACAGGCGCCCCGGACACCCCCCCCTGCGCAACACGGTAAACCACTGTTATTAATGGACTTGAGTCCATTTGTTGCGCGTTGCGGGTGCCAGGCGGCGCAACACGCAACAAACAAGATCATGAGAGGAGACCCCGGTCTTTGGCCGTGCGGACGGCCCGGCTCACGTTGGAGCGATGCACGCCCAACTCCCGGGCGATATCGGACTGTTTCGTCCCGCCAGCAACCAGCTCGATGACTCGATTGAGGGTCTGAGGTCGAACCGGCTCGAAACTCCACAGTACGCCCTCATCGGGAGCCGCCTCCAACTTCGCTTCGAAGCTGTCCGCCTCGTCGCCAAAGAGCCCGCGAGCCTTCTCGAAGTGGACCTCGAATCGTGCGCCCTCCGAGGCGCGGTAGTCCATCGGGCGCTTGAGAGCCAGGACGATATCGGCCACATCTTCACGCCGACTGGTGCCCCGCTGCGCGCCGCTCTTGCCCGCATGGTGCAGGTAGACCACGGCCAGGCCGGAACGCCGTAGCGAGAGCATCCACTCCTGGGCCGCGCTCCAGCTTTCCGCCTCATTCTCCGCTCCGCCGTTGAAGAGGGTGGAGAGGTTGTCGAGGATCACCAGATCGATGCCGTCCAGGTGTTCCTCCACCTGAAGCTGCCCCTCGCGCGAGGCGAGATTGGGAAAGCCCTTCTCCTGGAGATCCGCCGGGAGGAAGCGCAACGGCGCCTGGGGTTCGGCTCCAGCGCCCTGGATCAACTCCCGGGTGCGCGTCTGGAGGTGTTGCATCGGCATCTCTCCATCCACCAGGAGGACGCCTCGGGGTTGGCGGGATTGCCAGCGCAGGAAGCTCCCGCCGGAGGCAACCGCCGTGGCGATGCCCAGGGACACCCATGTCTTGCCGGTTCCCCGCCAACCGTAAACCATGGCGATGGTCTTTTCCCGCAGCCATGGCGAGAGAATCTCCTGGAGGGGCGGGAAATCCCGCGCCAGCAGCTCTCGCCACTCCAGCGCCACCAGACCGGTGGACTTCCTTTCGAGGGGCTGGGCCAGGCGGAGCAGCTCGGCCCGGAGGCCCTCGGCGTCACCATCGCAGCCCTCGAACCACTCCACCGCGTCCCCTTTCGCGGGAACCCCCAGAGCGTCAGGATCGAGGACCCGCACATCACTTGCGACACCGTCGAGCGTTTTCCCCACCCGCGTCATGTGGTCCCGCCCGGCGGTGTCGTTGTCCGGCCACAGGACCACCGAGAGGCCCCGGAGCGGCTCCAGCGCTTCCGGCCCGGGAGTTCCGGAAGCACCCGTGACGGTGCCCAGGGACTGAAGCCCTGCCGCGAGACCCGCATCGGTGGCTTTCTCCCCCTCATGAAGGAAGACCGGTAAGGACCGGTCAAAGTCGCCGAGGCGTTCCGCTCCGTAGAGCGGGGCTTCCGCCAACGGCACCCCCTGGAGGCTCCACTGCCCCTCTCGGTGCCAGAGCACCGCCTTGCCGTGGCCCTTGCCGGGGCCGAAGTCGAAACGGACGTGGTGGCCGAAGAGGCGACCCTCGGCATCGCGGATGGACCAGACCTTCGAGGGGACACCGTGCTTTGGGTGGCGGAGTGCCAGGGGAGCCTCGGAGGCTGTCCGCCACGGCGAATCGTGCCGGGCGAACAGGTCCCTCGCTTCTAACCCCACCGCCGCCAGGATGTGCTCGGTCTGGCATCCCGCGTGGCAATGGACCAGGGCGCGGCCATCGTCCCCCTCGTCGAGGCTGAGGCTCGGCTCTCGGTCGTCATGAGCTGGGCAGCGAGCCACCCAGCCGTGACCATTGCGGCGAACCCCCTCCAGATGGGAGAAAAGGCGTTGGATTGGGCGTTCCATGCCCGCGCCCGCCTATACCCAGCCCTTGGAACTGGTTTCAGACGTGGAGTGCGCCGCACGCGCCTCGCTCCAGGCGTCCAGATCTGCCAGCCGGTACAGCACCTTCCGCCCATGCTTCCGGTACACCGGCCCGCCCCCTACCACCCGGTACTTCTCCAGCGTCTTGGGGGAGAAGTGCAGATACTCCGCAGCTTGATCGGTGGTCAGGAAGGGGCTTCCGCTGTGGCTGGCGCTGCGCTGCTTACGTCGTTGGGTCATCGGTCTGCTCCTGGAAGTTGGAATTTGATGGGGAATCCTCACTGCACCCTGCAATAGCGCTGGTGGGCGTTTTCGGCGTTCTGCGAACCACCCACCCAGCCGCAGCCGTTGCGGCAGGGAACGGGTTGGGGTTTTGCACTCTGGCTACGGGTTGTGGTCCTGCGCTGCGAAGGCCCCTGCGAGGATGGCAGCGCTCGCAGGGTCTGCGAATCGCTGCGAGGCTGCGACTCCAGAATCCGCAGCCGCTGCGCCAGGGCGTTGCGCTCCGCAGCGATCCGCTCCAGCTCCCGGGCATCCTGGTCGTGTTGCTCCTGGGCTGCACTCCGCCGCCCCTGGGCCACCATCGCCCCCGCAGCGACCAGCTCCACGAGGAGCACCGCCACCATGGCCCAGCTCCACCGCTGCCAATCCGCAGGGAGGACCGCGCCCAGACGGCTGCCCGGCATCTCCAGCATGAGAAGGGGCGGAATCAGCACGAGCTGCCCGACGAGCACGAGGATCCAGCAGGCCATCAGTAGACCCTGCAACCGTGCACCGCCCCGGGCCAGTTCGTGAGCCAGCCAGGCCCCGCCGCCGGTCAGGGTCAGCGCCGCCGCAACCCCGGTTGCGCCCATCAGGATCGGGCGCAGCGGTTCGCCCAGCTGGAGCCCATCCGCCTCCAGGAACGCCTGGGCCAGGCGGGGAGCGTTCACGCAAAGGGCCGCGATGGCGATCCACAGGCCGACGCGGCGTTTCATCGCGCGCCCTCCGACCGGTCTTGCTGTCGTTTCTTTCTTTCAAGCGCCTGCCGTTCCGCGATCACCAGCATTTCCAGCGCTTGATGTTCGGTCAGTTCAAGGTGCGGCGCCAGGCGGAGAACGGTGCGCAATGAGACCCGCCCACCAAGTTCCAATCGGCGGATCGAGTTCACCCCAACACCGGACCGACGGCGAAGGCCATCGAGCGTTAGCCCGAGCTGTACGCGTCGGCCGCGGAAGAGGAAACCCTTGTTGAGGATAGGTAGTTCGTTTCGTTCGATGCTCATCATGACAAGACCGTAGCGAGCGAAAAATGAACCTGTCAAGCGCCCCTTTTCACGACCCTTGGAAGATAGTTGAAAAGGTTCCCCTCCTCACACCTCCCTACACCTCCCTACACCTCCACAGACCTCTCTGACCGTCCTCGCTACTCATGAAAAAAATCCAAGATTGTCTGCCCCAACGCTCCAGAATCAGCCAGAGAGCCGTTTTCCGACCTATGTTTTTGACATCGATCTCCCGGCCAATCCCAGCTTCTACGGTGCTTTCCGAGGTCTCCTGGATCCCTCTCCCGTCTGTCCAGCAACGCTCTGGCCCACTCTGAGGCGTGGATCTGGAAGAGGCGTTCCAGACCACCCCTACCTTCCGGGGAAGTCAAAGCGGCACCCGCCGGAAGTGGGAATACGGGGCAGGAGCTTCCCCCAGGGCCGTTATAGCAGCGGCTCCACAAGGGCGCCGCTTTCCTCCCCAGGGCAGGGCTTCGGCAGCTTCTGGTAGGCAAGCCAAGAGGCGCCCAACAACCTGAGCGGACAACCCTCAGACCAGGAAATACCGGGCAGGAGCGAGATATGGGAAGTCCTACGGCCCTCCACTTTCTTTCGCACCTACGGTGCTCAATTTGATGATGGTTAGTGACCGAGGGAGAAAATATTCCAAAAACCATCGATAACCGGTGCCTGGTGGTCAATTTTCGATAGAAACCTACCGATTTTGCGCCACCTTTGGAACATTTTGTTCCTTTGATCCTTTTCCGGGAGTCCTGCACACTCTCTCCCATGAGTGATGCATTGCACCTGATCCGACGTATTCGATATTCCTCCGAACAATGGGCACAAATCGAAGTCCGCGCCAAGGAGTGCGGGATCTCCCCCTCGACTTTCGTGCGCCGAACTTCCCTCGACGCCATCCCCCGAGCCCGGCGCAACGTGCAGTCCAGGAATGTGGCGTATCACCTGGCAAAAATTGGTATCAACCTTAATCAGCTGGCCCACCGCGCCAACGCTGGTTTGCCCGTCTCCCAATCGGAGCTGAGCGCGGCTCTGCGGCGCCTCCACCAGATCATGGACGCGATCTGATGCCGGTGTCCCGTGCCGGAACCGGCAAGGGCTTCGGGGGGCTGGCCCGGTACCTACTGACCGGGGCCGATGGCCAGACCCCGGAGCGGGTCGCCTGGACGGCCACCCTCAATCTCCGCACCGACCGGCCCGAAGAGGCAGCGGCGGAGATGGGATGGACCGCGAGCCACAATGTCCGCGTCCAGAAGCCGGTCTACCACCTGTCCATCAACTGGGCGCCGGAAGACCAACCGACGCCCCAGGAGATGCGAGAGACCGCCTCCCGCGTTCTCCGGGAAATCGGCCTTTCGGAGCACCAGGCCCTCCTGGTAGCCCACAACGACACCCCCCATCGCCATGTCCATGTGATGGTCAATCGGGTGCATCCCCGCACCCTCAAGACCTGGGACAACAAGCACGACCGCCTCCGCATCCGCCATTCCCTGAACCGCATCGAGCGCGAAAAGGGCTGGAGGGTTCTTTCTACCCCTCGGCAGAATCTCCAGCCCGCCAACGAGAAGGAGAGCCTGCACCTTCGCCAACTGGCCCGGGAACCGATGCGCACCTCCCAGTCCTGGCCGGAGTTGGAGGAGAGGCTGAGGGAGAAAGGGCTGTCGCTGCGCGCCCGTGGCCCGGGGCTGGTGGTCACGGACGGTCGAATCTTCGTCAAGGCGTCCGTGGTGGACCGCACCGCGTCCCGGGCGCGGCTGGAAGCCCGCTTCCGCATGCCCTACCGCGACTGGCGGAAGGAGGCCCTTCGGATTCAGAAACTGGCGAAGCGCCATGGGCGCCTCACCGCGCGCCCCAAAGCCAAAGCGTCCCCGCTCCAACTGCGCTCCAAGGCCCGTCAGGTCCGTACCCGTGCTCGCCAACTGCAATCCACTCTGGAGGGTACCGGCGATCCCCGTGCCATCGAGCACCAGATCGCCGCCTTCGCCCTCCGGTTCGGCATGACCACTTTGCGCACCGTCTCACCCAGCGCCGCGTTGATCGTCACCGGCGCCCGGCGAATGGGCCGCAGCATCGACAAGGAGCGGGAACGAGAACGCTCCCGGTGATTCGACTTCACTCCACCTCAACCGCAACCGCTACTTCAACCCCAAACAGACTGGAGATCGCCCCATGCACCTACCATCCCACGAACTCCTGAACGTGGACCGCCCATTCTGGACCCGCCTGATTCTGCCGCTCGCCATCGGGACGGCAGCGTTGCTCTTACCGCTGGTCTTCACCCAGAGCATCGCCCATCAGTTGGCGTTCCACTCCGCCCTCGGCCCCCGCTGGCTTCATCGACTCCCAGGATGGCTGGTGTTCGCGAACATCGCCCTCCTCGGCATCACAGCCGCGTACCTCTACCACCACTTCGAAAGCTTGCTGCCTTGCATCGTGGTGCTGCCACCCACGGCGCTGTCCTTCTACCTGGGGCTCGCCCCCATCTATCCACCGCTGGCGGGTTTTCAGTGGTACTTGAGCCTCATTCATGGCCTCGCGGGGTGGGAGGTGATCCTCCGCGCCGCGCTCACCGCCGTGGTTACCGCCGTCTGCCTGGTGGGCGTGGGAATCATCACCAACAACCTCCTGCGCCGCCGGTACCATCCCTCCCGCGTCGCCCACGGTTCCGCGCACTATGCCAAGCTACCGGACCTGCGGCGAAGGGGAATGGTGGGGCTGGGTGGAATCTTTCTGGGCACCTTCGGCAAGGGCAGACGGCCCTACTACCTGAGCGACAATTCCCAGCACCACACCCTCTTCGTGATGCCTCCCGGAGCCGGAAAGAGCGCCGGGCACATCATCCCCTCGCTGCTGACCCGCACCCACAGCGCGTTCGTCCTGGATCCCAAGGGGGAACTCTACGCCGCCACGGCGGGTTGGCGCGCGGCGCAGGGACATCGCTGCATACGGCTGGCCCCGCTGGAGGACCCCGCCCGCACGGACTGCTGGAACCCATTGATGGAGATTGAGAAGGGAGGCGACGACGTGGGCGCCCTCGGCCTGTTGGCGGACGCGCTGATCACCGCCTCGGCCCACGAGGATTCCCACTGGAACGACGCCGCCCGCTCCCTCTTCCGCTGTCTGGCCCTCCACACCCTCTACACCGGCGACCCTCCGGGCATCCACGAGGTGCGCACCATGGTCCATCACTCGGAGGGGCTCGCCGCCGTCCTCAAAGGGATTCTCGGCACCAACCACGACCAGGGGGCAGGCTACGGCTGGCGCGATCCGGAGAAACGCCGCCCCAGCCTGGTGCATCCCGAGGCCACCCTCCTCGCCCGCGGCTTCCTCAAGACCCCGGAAAAAGAGATGGGTTCCATCGCCTCCACTCTACGGCGGGCGCTGGTCTTGTGGGGAGATCAGTGCATGATCGCGAGCACCACGTACTCCGACTTCGATCTGGGTATTTTTAATAGGAAGGACCCGGTGACGCTTTACTGTGTGGTGCCCTACAGCGACCTCCACCGGCTCTCCCCCTGGGTCCGCATGCTGCTGGCCTCCCTGGTGCGCAGCATCACCCACCACCGGGAGGCCGAATCCGCCCCGCCTCTTGATCTCTACCTCGACGAGTTCGCCAGCCTGGGGCGGGTGAAGATCATCCACGAAATCCTGAGCTTCCTGCGGGGCTACGGCGTCCGCGCCCACATCGTCATTCAGGCATACGAGGACCTCCAACGCCTCTACGGCACCAGCGAGAACATCTCCGCCTGCCAGATCCACGTCGCCGCCGCCACGCTGAGCCGTGCCTCCCGGCAATTCATCTCCGACCTCGGCGGCGAAGCCACCATCCAATGGGAACGCCGCAGCAACAGCGGCGCCCCCGTCCAGCCCATGCCCATCCGCCAGAACCGTACCCCCACCGAAACCCGCCGTCCCCTGATCACCCAAGGGGAAGTCGCCACCCTCAACCCCGACGAGATCCTGATCGCCAAGACCGGAATGTCCATGATCCGCGCCAGGAAGCGTTTCTACTTCCACGACCGGGAGCTGTGCCGTCGGGCGGCGATGCCGGTCCCGGAGCGGCCTGAGCGCGTGAGAATCGAGAATGAGGAAGAGGCCGATGGCTTCGATGAGGGGCTTTTCGCAACGGAGGAGGGCGAGCCCCTCAACCAGGTGGCGGATGAGGGTGAACCGGAGGGCGGGCGGGAGCGGGAGGCGGAAGCGGGCGGAGAAAGGAGGCCACCGAGAGAGTTGGATTTGGAAGGTCGGTAAGTCGGGAGGCGGGAAGGGCGTCAGGTGACCACTTGGCGCCTCTCCCGCCGAGTCTTCCTGGCCAGGTCCATCACAAGCCCCTCGGCCCTCCCCACCGCTCCCAGATCAGCTCCGGAGCTACCCCCATGCGCAGCGTTACCCACCACGGCAACGCCGAATCTGCCCCTCCCCTTGACCTCTACCTGGACGAATTCGCGGCCCTGGGCCAGGTGAAGATCATCCACCAGATCCTGAGCTTCCTGCGCGGCTAC
>Ga0055474_10000009_pt1 | contig 35467 bp, 26 predicted proteins | sample Muzzi_PWA_D1_FD_57680 | JGI IMG/M metagenome (GOLD analysis project Ga0055474, IMG submission 57680) | Wetland microbial communities from San Francisco Bay, California, USA, that impact long-term carbon sequestration - Muzzi_PWA_D1 | ecosystem: Environmental > Aquatic > Marine > Wetlands ... | reverse complement strand
CAGGGGCTCACGGTGGCCGAAGGGGCGCTGCATTTCGGTGCGGACGATGGCGAGGTGGGGCGCGAGCCGTGGCGCACGGATGGGACGGCAGGGGGCACCCGGCGGCTGGCGGATCTGATCCCCGGCCCCGCCGGTTCCAATCCTCAGGAGATCTTCTCCGCCCTGGGTAAAACGTACGTGCAGGGCGATTGCGAGGAAAAGGGTTTTTGCACCTGGAAACGCACCGGATCCTTCTGGGTGCCCGCCACCGAACTCTACCCCCTGGGGACCAACACCCGGCCCGTGGAGATGCTGGAGGAGGCGGGGGAACTCTTCTTCTCCCTGGGGCCACGGTCCGGTGTCGGTTTTCAGTTGTGGGTCACCCGGGGGACGTCGGGAAGCACACGGCAAGTCCTGGACGCGGTCAGTAACCTGGGGGCGTTGACCGCCAGCTCCGGGGGGGTTCTCTTCCGCGCCACCGTCCTCCGCGACGGGGAATTCCTGCGCACCCTGTGGTTTTCCCAGGGCACGCCCCGGGGAACGGTCCCCTTCGAGCAGGATATCGAGCCGGGGTCTTTCTCCCCCCGGGAAATGGTGGCGACGCCGCTGGGGATCTTCTTCCAGGCCCAGCGGAAATTTTCGAAGGCCGAACCCTGGGTCACGGACGGCAACCCGGAGGACACCCGGGAACTCCTCGATCTTGGCTCCGGGGCGGCCTCCTCGAACCCCGTCCCCCGGTTCGACCTGAACCGGCGGCTCCTCCTCCAGACCGGGATCTTCCGGGAGGGCGTCTGGTCCACCGATGGCACCGAGGCGGGGACGGAAAACCTTTCCGGGTCGGTCGATGCCTTCGTGCGGGTGGGCGACGAAGCCTTCTTCCTGGACAGTATCGGCAGCACCCTGAACGTCACCGACGGCACCCCCGACGGCACTCGGCAGCTGGTGGCGTTTCCCTCCTCTGGGCGGACCAGATCCCTGGCGGCGCTCGACCCCGACGGCCCCTCGCCGCGCCTCCTTTTCGGGGACAATGGGCCGGGGCAGCGGCTGTGGAGCTACGATCCGCGCACCGGCGGGCAGACCCTGGTGGCGGATTTGAACCCCACCGGATGGACCAACGAACCGTGTGTTTTCTCACCCTGTCCCATCGCGGGCTTCTTCCCGAATGTCCTCACGGCGACGGAAAGCGGTACCTTCTTTCTGGGGAGCGAGGAGGAGACGCCCATCCAGCTGTGGTTCGCGGAGGGCACCGGAGGCACGGTGGAGGTGCGCCGCCTCCACACCTTCAACACTGGCGTGGTGCTGCGCTACCTCTTCCCCGAGGTGCCCACGGTGGCGTTCGCACCGCGGGATTTCGTGCCTTTCCGAGGCGGGGTGCTCTTCGCCGCCTTTGAGACCGATTCCGGCTTCGAGCCCTGGGTGAGCGACGGCACGGTGGCGGGGACGCTCTCTCTGGGGGATCTGGTCCCCGGCGCGGTGGGTTCGGATCCCTACGGCTTCACCGTGGTGCCCGGCGAGAGCGGCGCGGACCCGGTGCCCTTCGCCTATTTCTTCACCCGTGGCCCGGAGGGAGGCGAACTGTGGCGCACGGACGGGACCGCCGTGGGCACCCGACGGATCACGGCGCTCTCCCACGACGGCGAGCCCGCCTTCGCCGCGCAGGGCGCCGGGCGGAGCGTGGTCCAGGACGGTACCTTCTACTTCACGGCGGCCACGGTCGAGACGGGGGATGAACTGTGGGTGAGCGATGGCACCGCCCAGGGGACCCACCTGCTGGGCGAGATCCATCCGGGAACTCGCGGCGCGGGGATCGGTAGCCTGACGGCGTTGGCGGTGCGGGGCCGGAGCGCCCTCCTCTTCGCCGCCGACGATGGCGTTCACGGCCACGAGATGTGGACGCTGCGGGACGGCGAGCCGCGCCTGGTCCAGGACATCGCGCCGGGGCCGGAGCCCTCCAGCCCGGCGGACTTCGTGGCCGTGGGGTCCCGGGTCTACTTCGGGGCCGACGATGGTGAGCATGGCCGGGAGCTGTGGTCCCTCCCCTTCGCGGTGCTGACCTTGCCGGTGGATCTTCCGCCGGTCGATCTTCCGCCCACGAGGCGGCCATGACGCGGTGGCGCCTTCGGGCCACCATCATCTGGAGCGTGGGGCTCGGGCTCGCGACGACCGCCCCGGCCCCCCAACTACGAGGTCTTTCGTGAACCAGACACTCTTTCGTCCTCTGATCCTCCCGCTGCTCCTGATGATCCTGCCGCTGGCGGCGACCGCCCAACGGGCCCATCTGGTGGCGGATCTTCAGGTCGGTCCCGTGTCCCAGAGCAGCAGCCCCTTCGGTTTCGTGGCGTTTGCCGGGGAGGTCTACTTCACGGCCCGAAACGAAGCGGTGGGCATGGAGCTGTGGGCCACCGATGGCACGGCGCAGGGTACACGGTTGGTGGCGGATTTCTGCCCCGGTTCCTGCGATTCCTGGGCTGTGGTGGTGGGGCGGACGGAGGACCATCTATTTCTGCGGGTGGACGATGGCGCTTCCGGGGATGAGTTGTGGAGCCTGGGGGCGGGAGGGACGCCGGTACGCCTGGGGGATCTCTGCCCGGGAGCGTGTGACGGGGTCCTGTTCGCCACCACCGTCCTGGGGGGCCGGCTCTTTTTCCAGGGCACGGACGGGGTCTCCGGGCTGGAACTGTGGGCGAGCGACGGCACGGTGGCGGGGACGCATCAGGTGCGGGACATCTGCCCAGGGCCGTGCGATGCCGCGCCGTCCCGGCTGACCCCGTGGGGGGATCAGCTGTATTTCGCTGCGGAGGATGGTGTTGCGGGCCGGGAACTGTGGGCGAGCGATGGCACGGCAGCGGGCACCCGTCTGGTGGCGGATCTCTGCCCGGGCTGCGATGCGGATCCCCGGGCTCTGACGGTCTTTGAGGATCGGCTCTATTTTGGCGCCGACGATGGGGAAGTGGGCCGGGAGCCGTGGGTGACCGATGGTACGGCAGCGGGCACCGCGCGGCTGGCGGATCTGCGCCAGGGTTTCCACAACACGGAGGGCATGGTGCTGCCCAACAGCTCCGACCCCCAGGCGTTCTTCGCCGCTCTGGACACGCTCTACGTCAAAGGGGATTGCTCGAACGGTGGTCTGTGTGCCTGGAAGGAGTCCGGGAATGCCTGGGTTCCGGCCACGGAGCTCTTCCCCGCGGGCACGAACCACGGGATTTTCGAGGCTCTGGAACACCAGGGGGAGCTGTTCTTCACCACCGGGCGGGACTTTGGCACCGACGGCGACCGGTTGTGGGCCACGGACGGTACTCCGGCGGGGACCCGTCTGGTGTTTTCCGCGTTGCTGGCCTTGCGCGAGTTGACTCCAACCCCCGATGGCATTCTGTTCACGGCTTCCGCCGAGGTGTTCGGGGAGATCTCCAACACCCTCTGGTTTTCCGATGGAGCCTCTGAGGGGACCTCCGAGGGGGCGGTGCCCTTGGGGCTGCGGACTTCCGGTGGCAGCATCGATTTCCCGCGGGGCCTGGTCTCCACCCCGCAGGGTGTCTTCTTTCAGGCGCGGCAGGGGAGCTTTCGTGCCGAACCCTGGGTGACCGACGGCACGGAGGAGGGCACTGGGCAACTCCTGGACCTCGCGCCAGCGACTCCTTCGAGCCGGTTGACGCCCTATTTCGGGGTGGGCAAGCGGCTCCTCTTCGCGGCCTCGGGGTCCTTTTCTCGGGGTCTGTTCGGCACCGATGGCACCGCCGGGGGGACGGATCCCCTGATGAGTCGGTTCGAGACCCCGGTGCGGGTGGGGAACGTGGCCTTCTTCTACTCTTTCCAGGAGCTTGGCCTGTTTCTGGCGGTGACGGATGGCACCGCCTTCGGCACGGCGGAACTGGCGCCGGTGGAAGTGGCGGAAGAGCCTCGGGAGCTGGCGACGCTGCGCCCGGATGGTCAGGACCCCGCCTTGCTCTTCGGCGATGCGGGCATTGGCCAGCGGCTGTGGAAGCTCGACCCCTTCGGCGGCGAACCGAGCCTCCTGCTGGATCACAATCCCGAGTGGGTGAACGCCCCGTGTGTCTTTTCTCCCTGCTCCGAGCCCGCCAAGTTGCCGGGGTATTTCACCGCAGCCCGGGACGGAACGTTCTTCCTGGCCAGCGAGCCGGGGACGCCGATCCAGCTGTGGTTCACCGATGGTTTGCCCGCCGGGACACGGCCCCTGCACACCTTTGCCACCGGGCAGGTGTTGGTGGGGCAATACCTCTTCCCTCAGCGCTTCGACCTCTTTCCCCGGGACTTCGCAACCTTCCGGGGTGGGGTGTTGTTCACCGGTTTTGAGGCGTCGTCCGGCTTCGAGCCGTGGGTCAGCGATGGCACCGTCGAGGGAACCCGGCCCCTGGGCGACCTGGTTCCCGGCTCCGCCGCCTCGGATCCGCGCTCCTTCGCCGTGATGCGGCGGCCCGGTCAGGAGGATGTGGCCTATTTCTTCGCCCGCACGGGGGGTGAAGATGGGCTGTGGCGCACCGATGGCACGCCCCAGGGCACGGAGCGTGTGACCCTTCTCCAGCATGGCGGTGAAGGGGCTACCGGGGTTCGCCTGGTAGCGGTGGGGGAGCGCCTCTATTTCACCGCCACCAGCCCCGCGACCGGCGAAGAGCTTTGGTGGAGTGATGGCACCGCCGAGGGCACCCAACTGCTGGCGGACATCTTTCCAGGCTCTCGGGGTTCGGGTCCCCAGGCGCTGACGGCGGTGGAAGTACCGGGCGGCAGCGCCCTGGTCTTCGCCGCCGACGATGGTGTCCATGGCCACGAGTTGTGGGTCGCCCGGGGGGGCGCGGTGCAGCTCTACCAGGACATCGCCCCGGGCCCCGCGCCCTCCGGCCCGGCGGACTTCCGGGTGGTGGGAGCTCGGGTGTTCTTCGCCGCCGATGATGGCATCCGCGGTCGGGAGCTGTGGGCGGTGCCGGGCGCGGCGCTGGTCGCGGTGTCGGCGCCTGTTCTGGGTGCTCCACGGTCCTTGAAACCCTGAGAACCCGAGCGATTCGATCCAGGAAAGCGGCAGGTGGCGGATGCAGGTGGCGACCGCGGATGGATGATTTGGCAAGCCCCTCCCCCCGCATCGGCTCCGCCATCGCTCGATGGTCGCCGGGCGGGGAGAGGGTCCGGGCGTGCGCGCTACTCCTTCAGGCTATCGATCAACTGCTGGACTCTCTGCCGCTGGCGGTCGTTGGCCGCCAGTTCCAGGGCTTCGTTAGCGGTTGCCAGGGCCTCCTCGGTCTTGCCGTTGGCCTGCTGGAGTTGGGCCAGGGTGGCGAGTGATCGCAGGTTCCTGCCCCCCATCCACGGCGTGGTGACGGCGGTGTTGGCCCATTCTTCGGCCTCTTTCAGATTGATCTTGTTCTGCAGGCAGAATGCCGCCGCGGAGACCCAGTTGTTGGCGATGAAACCCGCGGCGCCCCGCAGGTCGTCGCGCATGGCGTTGACGTAGATGTCGTTGATGTTCGGCACGGTGATGGTGAAGGGCACCGCCAGGTCCTCCCACCACAGGCGGACGCTGGCCTGGGCGGGCTGCCGGTCGTAGAAATCGTAGGTCAACCAGTGGCGGTACTCGGCCTTTTCCGGCTTCACCTTGACCCGCAGGGCGTCCTCGGAAGGCTTGTAGAAGTAGCTCCCCCAGGAACTTGTGTTGTGGGAGAAGATGATCGTCCACTCCTCCGGTCCCGCCGCCATGTGCAAGCCGTAGGTGCCCGCCGCCAGGGGCTGACCCTCGATCTCCACGTCATGGGAGAAGGAAATGGTGGTGTTCTCGTTGGCTCCGGCGCGCCAGGGACACTCGGTGCAGTTGCCGAAATTCTCCTGCTTGAAGCCCCAATGGACGAGTTCGCCGTAGATCTTGCCTCGGCGGTCGGTGCCGTCCGGGGCGGTGACGTCGGGGCTCGAATAGTTGATGGTCACGGTCACCGGGCCGATGTGCTGGGTGACGCTCGCCTTCTGGTTGCCACCGCTGGGGGGGGCGGTGAGCCCCTGGGCGAAGGCCGCGGCGGTGGGAATGAGGGTGGTCGCCAGGGCGATCAGCAAGACACGCGATGCTTTCATCGTGGAAGTTCTCCTTATTGGTGAAGTTGGGTTCGGGAATGGTACGGATCGAGCACCGCCAGGGTTGCTTGGAGGCCCTCCGTCCGGTCAACGCTTCGATTCGGCCAGTTGGCGCTCGGGACCAGGGAGTTTGCGGGGGTACGGGGCCAGAGCGCTCAGCCGCAACCAGTCGGGAAACTTTCGCCGCAGTGCTTCCGGGCCGTGCACCGTGATGCGACCCGCGCGGATCTCCTGGCGAAGATCCCGGAAGCCTCGCCACGCCTCCACAAAGACCCGCAGATCGGCCGATACCAGCAGATCGACATCGAGTTGTGGATCCTTGAGGCACATCTCGACAGCCTTGGAGCGATGGATCAGCCAGAACCGACGGCAGTCGGTGGGGGCACCGGCGAATTGGAACTCGATCACGGTTTGCCCCGGGGGCATGGTATCGGTGTTGATCCGCAGGTGCATGCTCCAGACCAGGAAGGCCGGGTCCAGGTCGTCGTTGGTCATATTCCGCGCCCAATGCTGCCCCCAGATGGCCAGCCCTTCGATGAGGGGCTCCAACTCTCTGCCGGCCACCGTCAGGAGGTATTCCCGTCCCGCCTTGCCGCCGCGCCCGCGTGTTTCGATGAGGCCAGCCTGCTCCAACTCCGTCAGGCGGCGGGAAAGGAGCGTGGGGGACATGCGGGGCACGCCCCGGGCGATCTCGTTGAAGCGGCAACAGCCATCCAGCAAACGGCTGACCACCAGCACGGTCCAGCGCTGGCAGAGCAACTCGGCGGCGAGGGAGAGGGGGCAGTATTGACCGTAGCCTTTGGCCATGGACAGCATTCTTGCAGTGCGGCGGACACCTGGCAACTACACTTTCTGTACTAGCCCTGGCTCCTGAAGGCTCGCTACAGTGGTCGTCAGAAACGCTTTGGGAGGTAGCTATGCAACGGTTTTCTATCCTGATCGTGGGGCTCCTGTGGTTCGTCGGGTGCGGCAGCGCAGGGCAGACGGAACGACCGACGGAGGAACAAGACGCAAACCGAATCGGCGCCGAGGTCCTGGTGGCCTGGAACGAGCGGGTGCTGGCGGTGGCGGAGGCGGAGGACGGCTTCCTGACCCTGAAGGGGCTGCGCACCGTCACCCTGCTGCACCTGGCGGCCCACGAGGCTCTCAACGCCATCGAGCCCCGGTATGCGCCCTATCTGCCGGAAAGGCTACCCGGGCGGGGCGATCCCCTGGCGGCGGTGGTGGGGGCGGCCCACGCTATCGCCGTCGGCCAATACCCGGGGGCGGCAGAGTCCTTCGGGGTGGAGCGAGACCGCTGGTTGGCGGAGATCGCGGAGGGGTCCGCCAAGGCGGAGGGGCTGGCGCTCGGGGTGGCGGCTGCCGAGCGGGTGCTGGCGGCTCGCCAGGGCGACGGTTGGGATGGCGAGGCGGAGTACCAGTGGCATCCCATGGGGCCGGGGGTGTACGCGGAGTTCGCCGAGCACAGTGGCACCCCGGAGGGGTTCGTGTTTGGCGCGGGCTGGGCCGCGGCCAGGCCCTTCCTGCTCGACAGCCCGAGCCACTTCCGGGCGCCACCGCCACCGGAAATCGCCAGCGAGGCGTACACTCGGGCGTATCGGGAAGTGAAGGCAGTGGGGCGCTTCGCCAGCCCGTCCCGCACCGCCGACCAGACCCACCTGGCCCTGTGGTGGAAGGATTTCGCGGAGAACTCCCACAACCGCCTGGCCCGGCAGCTGGTGATCGAGGAGGGGATGGAGCTGTGGGACGCGGCGCGCCTCTTCGCCTTGCTCAACATGAGCCTCTACGACGCCTACATCAACGTCTTTGAGAACAAATTCCTCTACAACCACTGGCGGCCCTACACCGCCATCCGCTGGGCCGCCCACGACGGCAACCCGGACACGGAGCCCGACCCGGAGTGGAACAATACCCATCGGCACACCTACGCCTTCCCGTCCTATCCGTCGGCCCACGGCACCGCCTGCGCGGCGGGCATGACCGTCCTGGCGAGGGTCCTGGGGCCGGATCGACCCTTCACCATGACCACGGCGGAGGTCGCGGAAGCCGGTCCCTTCTCGGCCAAGATGCGGATGGATCCGCCGACCCGGTCGTTCGACAGCTTCGCCGCGGCGGCCATGGAGTGCGCCCTTTCCCGGGTGTATCTGGGCATCCACTTCCGCTACGACTCGGTGGCGGGGAATGACCTTGGGACCCGGATTGGAGAGTTTGCGGTGCAGGGGTTTCTGCAACCATCCCGGCCATAGAGTCACCGGTCCGGCGGCCTGGACAGCCAGAGGGTTCTTTGTTATCTTGGTACCAAGATAACAAAAGGGGGTCCCCATGAACCGACAACAGTTCCTCGAAGCCTTCGACCGTAGCGCCATCGAACCGGGCACTTTCGACCATCCCGCCCACGTGCGCGTGGTCTGGTCCGCGCTGCAAGAAGCGTCCCTCCTCGAAGCGATGGCGCGGGTCCGCGACGGATTGCACCGCCTGGTGCGGAAATTCGGTGCGGAGGGCAAATACCACGACACCATCACCTGCGCCCTGGTCTTGTTGATCCACGAGCGGGCCGTGGCCCATCCGTGCGCCACCTGGGCCGAGTTCGCGGGGCAAAACCCGGACTTGCTGGAGTGGAACGACGGCGCGTTGCTGGCGCCCTACTACAAGCAAGACACCCTCAGCTCCGATCTAGCACGGCAGGCTTTCGTATTGCCGGATTTCCTGCCCGCTCACGCTGTAGCCCCCCAGGGGGCGGTGGCATGAGTGCCGAGGGTCGCCGCATTCAGCGGGTCCAGACGGGGGTCCGCATTGAGAAGAACATCCTCCGCGTCCTGAAAGGCCTGGCCGAATATCTGGAGATCAGCCTCGGCGACCTCCTCGAAGGGATCGTGCTTCACACCTTCGAAGGCAAGGCGCCCTTCTCGCCGGAAACGCTGGCGGTGATCGACCAGCTGAAAGGAATCTACGGGTTGGAACTGACGGCGGAGGACAGCCATCGGCTGGTGGAGGAGTAGGCTGCTAGGGTTGGCGGACCGGCTGGCGGTAGACCGTCAGGGTCTTGAGGCGTTCGACGACCTCCAGCTTCGGGAAGGGGGCTTGTTCGTAGTAGACCAGCAGGATGGCGCCGGGCTTCAGCTCCCGGCGGAGCTTCTTGCGGACCCGTTTGCCATCGAAGGAGCTTTGATCGAAGTAGTAGATCACGTCGTAGGGCGCCCAGGATTGCTTGAAAAAGTCGCCCTGGATGACCTCGATGCGGGTCGTATCGACGACATCCTCCAGGGCCTTGCTGGCACGATGGTGCACGGCGATGAGGACGGGGTCGTATTCGATGCCTGTCGCCGCCACTCCCAATCCGGCGGCCAGGAAGAGCACCCGACCATCGCCGCTGCCCAGGTCCAGGAAGCGCAGCCCCGGGCGCAGATAGCGCTCGAAGGGGGGGAGCAGGTCCTCCAGCAGGGCGGGATAGAAGAGCCCCTTGTCGAGGGTCAGCTCCTTGTCCAGGAATTGCACCTGGCCCTTGGGGTCGGCTTCGACCTGGGCAGGGATCGCCTCGGCGCCGGAGGCCATGGGGGCGAGGAGTTCCTTGGGGTAGGCCCGCAGGCACTCCCGTTGGATGCGGTCCAGGGTCGCCTGGGAAATCTGTGGTGGTGCGGTCGCGTCTCGGACCTCGGCGGTGCCTCCATCGAGGGCCAGCGCCAGCGGTGTCCACAGGAGGATCAGCAGGGGCAAGAGGGTCCTGGTCATCGGGTCGGCCTCCCTTCCGTTGGGTGGATCGTCCCTTGAGGATACCCCATGGTCGCGTTGGGTGAGGCCTTCGAGCCATGAAGGCGGAACTCCTGGAGTTTCCGGTAAGATCATGGCCGCCATGAAAAACTCAAAAAGGAAGCGAACCGTAGCCACCGTGGTTTTCGTGCTGCTCTGCGCCGCCTGCCTGGGGCACGCGTTCTATTTCTACAGCCAACTTCCGGAACGGGTCGCGCACCATTTTGGCCCCGACGGGAAGCCGGATGCCTGGGGCGACAAGATGCAATTTCTGGTCGTTTACCTGATCACGATCGCAGTCATGGGCATCGTCTTCTTTGGGCTGGCTCTGGCGATGCGAAGATTACCCACCACGGCGATCAACCTGCCGCATCGGGAGTACTGGCTGGCCCCGGAACGCCGGGAGGAGACTGTGGCTGGCATGGTGTCGGCGTTCCTGTGGTTTGGATCGTTGACCCTGCTCTTATTTCTCGACATCTTCCACCAGGCCTTTCAGGTCCACCTGGGAAGGGCTGCCGGGTTGACCCATCCCTGGATCAGCATCGGGGTCTATCTGGCCGCCAGTCTCGTCTGGTGTGTGGTTTTCTTTCGAGGATTTCGTAGCCCCGTCCACTGACCGGAGATCACGCCTTCCCCAGGGCTTCGGTGCTGCCTGCGGCCCATGGGTCACCCCGTAGGTCACCGGGGTGTGGTCCGGGTCCGGGAAGACAGTCTGGAAATCCGGGTTGCCCAGGCGCCGGGTGACGCTCCTGTTTCTCGTAGAGCTGCCCCGGACCCGGGGACTCTTTCAAGGTAAGCTACTGGAATGTCCCGCGCTTTGAAGCCCCGCCCCAAGAAGACCGGCAACCTGGCCCGTTTCTTCGCCGAGTACACCTCCGGTTTCGAGCGGCGAGAGCTGCGGCAGTTGATTCGCAAGGACGCCACCGACGCCATCAAGGTGTTGACCCGGGATCTGCCGCCGGAGGCGAAGGAGTACGACTCGGATCCGGTGATGCGTTTCCTGGCCGGGGCGCGGCGTTTCTTTCTAGGGCTGTCCTACAAGTTGAGCCCGGTGCGCCGCTTGCTCTTCGGCATCGCCGTGATCAGCACCCTGGCGGCGTTGCTGCTGGGGGATTCCCGCTTTCGCCTCCTGCCCGGTTTCGCCCCGGAGATCGGCGGGCCGCTCTACCTGCTGGCCATTCTGCTGCTGATTTTTCTGCTGGCTCTGGAGTTGGTGGACCGGGTCCGGGTGCGGGATGAACTGGAAGTGGCGCGGGAACTGCAACGGGAACTGCTGCCCTCGGGGGAGCTGGAGGTGCCGGGGTGCACCGTGCGCCACACCTACCGCACCGCCAACGAGGTGGGGGGGGATTACTACAACTTCCTGACCCTGCCGGATGGCCGGGTGGCCCTGGTGATCGGCGACGCCAGCGGTCACGGCATCGCGGCGGGGCTGCTGATGGCCATCGCCGAAGCCACCCTGCAACTGGCCCTGGATCTGGATCCCGCGCCCCAACGGGTGGCGGATCTGCTCAACCGCTCCCTCTGCCGCACCGGCGGACGGCGGGCCTTCATGAGCTTCTTTGTGGGCATCCTGACCCCGGAGACCGGGGACATGGAATACATCTGCGCCGGTCACCCCTACCCTCTGCTGCGCCGACAAGACGGCACCCTGGAGGAGTTGGGGGAGGGGGGCTTTCCCCTGGGCGTCTCGCCGCGCACCGCGCCGCGCTTGCAGCACACCCGCATCGAGCCGGGGGATCAGCTGGTGCTCTACACCGATGGTCTACCGGAAGCCGTGCGGGCGGATGGCGAGGCCTTCGGGTTCGAGCGGCTGAAGGCACTGGTCCTCCCCGGCGGCACCCCGGAGCAACTGCTGGAGCGCCTGCTCAACGCCCTGGACGGCTTCGTGGGCAACGAGCCCACCCTCGACGACGTCAGCCTCGCCGTCCTGGTCCGTCGGGGCGATTCGCCGCCGTTGCCGCCGTTGCCGGAGTAGCCCGTCAGGACGGACGAAAGCGCATTTCCGGCAGCGTACGGGCCAGGTGAAGGTATCGGGACAGCCGCATCAGGAAGGCGCCCGTGAGAGATTCCTGCCGGGCAGCCTGCTGGAAGAGCAGGAGGGCGGCGGTGGCCTCGTGGTGCAGTTGCCGGGCGGAAAAGATCACCGTCAGCCCTTCCGCCAGCGCCTTCAGGTCGCTCAGGCGCCCCTGCTGCAAGTACAGCGTGGCATGATCCAGCGTCACCAGGGCGACATCGTATTCGTAGCTGTTGTCGAGAAAACCTTCCCGAGCCGCTGTGTAGGCACCATCCGCTTCCTCGAAGCGCAGCAAACCGACGGCAATGCGCGCGTCGAGCCAGTGAAAACGCCCAACGGTCCAGGGGTCGGTGAACTGTTGGTAGAGTTGCTGTATCTCACGGACGACCTGTTGGGCGGTGTCAAACCGTCCCTGGTTACAGAAGGACCAGGCCAGGTTGTGATGTCCACAAAGGACCAACGACGCGTCCTCGTCCCAATTCAGGGGTGCAAGTCCTCGCTGGGTTGTGGCAATCGCTTTTTCGTCCTGGAAGGCGTCGCTGTACAAATAGCCTAGTTTGATCAGCGTCCGCGCTGTCAGTCTCTCTTCCTCGCAAAGACTGTACAGCAGCGCCGCGCGTTGAAGGAGGGTTTCGGAGAGCCGGAACTTCCGCTGGTCTCGTCGCAACGATCCTTCCAGACTGTCAAGTTCCGCCAAGACGAGGGAGTCGGTGACACCGGAGACGCGCACCAGGCTCCGGACGGTATGGAGGGATTCGTCCGCCGATCTCAGGTCGCCACGAACGCGCTGTGCATTGGCGATGTGGGCATAGGCTCGAACCAGGAATTCGTGGTGTCGGCTTCCCTGGGCAGCGATGCGTCCCAGCACCTCGACCCCGAGACGAAGGACATCTTCGGCCTGTCTCGGGTCGTCGTGCAACTGGTGTCTTCCTTCCCGGATCAAGGCTTCTACGAGGAAGAAGCTCCGAAAACGGGTCCGGGCACGACGAACGCGTTCGGTGCGCTTTTCGGGGGGCAGGCGCAGTAGCGTCTGCACATCCTGCTCAGCCCTCTGAAATTCCTTTTCAACCGCTGTTTCTTGTTGAGTGAGGTGTTCCACGGTGGATGCCATGGACGCCAAGAGAGCACCGCTGCTGTGCTGGGAAGCCTGCGCGAGAACCATTTCATCCCGACAGTGGGGGCAAAGATGGCTGAGGTGCTGCATCGCGATCGCGCTGAATTCCCGGTGGTCGATCCGCCCCTGTCGATAAGCGGCGAGCAGATCTCGCGATAGGTGGATATCAGACATCGGCCATCCTTCCTCAGGGTTCTTCGTATATCAGGTGTGCAGTACACCCCAAACCGTGACAAGAAGGTGCAGATCCTCCCGGCGCCCCCCAAGGGACGCCGGGAGGATCCGTCCGGCATTGGGTCAGCCGTCGGGACACATACCTCCTCCCCCTTCAATCGGTTGCGGCCAGATTTCCGGCAGGTTGGGGAAGATGCCCGCCATCGTGATGGACAGCAGGGTAAGGAATTGCAGCATGGTGCTTCTCCTTCCAGTGAATCGTGCACTGGCCATCAATGGCCAGCGCCGTTCACCCAAGGGATAGCGTAGCGCTCCGACTATTTCTGAGTACAATCGGCGTTTTCTTGGCGGGCTGTTACACCAACCCCCGCAACAACCACCCCACCAGATACGCCAGCGACGCCGCGAGGCCCCCCATCCCCAAGGTTTCGAGGCCGGAGAGCCACCAGCGCTCCTCGACGAAGCGGCCTTTGGCGGCCCCCACCAGGAAGAAGGCGGCGCCGGTGAGGACGGAACTCCACAGGAAGGGGTCGGGGATGGTGCCAGGGGCGAGGATGTCGACGACGTAGGCCAGCAGGGGGAGGGCGCCCACCACCAGAAAGGCGACGAAGGTGGAAAGGGCGGCGCGACCGGGGCTGGGACCGGTGGGGGAGACGCCCAACTCCTCCGTCAACATGGTTTCCACCCAGCGCTCCTGGTCGGCGGTGATGACGCCGACGGCGGCGTCCAGAGTCTCGCCGTCAAAGCCCTTGGCGGCGAAGATCTGGCGGATCTCCTCCCGCTCGCCGTCCGGGTAGTGGGTGATGTGCTCCCGCTCGATGCGCCGCAGACGGCGGCGGCGTTGCTCCTCGGCGCGGGTGCCCAGGTAGTTGCTCACCGCCATGCTGAAACCGTCGCCGATCAGGTTGGCGACGCCCAAGATGACAACGATCCCGGCGGCGAGTTTGGCCCCGGCCACCCCCGCCACCACGGCGAAGGTGGTCACGGCGCCATCGATGGCGCCGTAGACAAAATCATGAAGGTACGAGTGCTCCGGCCCGCGGGCCAACCGACGCCGAATCGCCTCCGGCGTGTGCTCGGCCCGCAGGGCCGCCATTTTGGGATCGGGATGTTTCATCCCACCACTCTACTATCTCAGGGCGCCACCTCCGGGAAGGCGGAGGTGTCCGCGAAGCTCGCCTGCTCGCCCTGGGGATTGAAGTAGACCTTCTCCCGCCCGGTCAGCGTATCGACCACCGTCAACGTGAATTCGACGTTGGTCAGGGCGCCGTAGAAAACCCAGAAATGGCCGCTGAAGGAGCGGGCATCCAACACCTTCACCATCAACTCCAGGTTGGTGCTCTGGAAGAACCAGAAGATGCCGGTGTCGCTGGTCTGGGGAATGGCCTGTCCGGCACCGCTGGCGCCATCGGGGGTCTCCCACTGCACCTTGACCTGGAAACGGCGATCCGCCAGGCACAGGGTGGTGGCGTCGTCGGTGCAGCCGGAGGGCAGGTCGATATTGCGCGGGCGCACCCGACCGTCGAGAGGGGGGACCGCGAAGCTCGGATCGATCCGGCACGGCCCCGGGACCCCGCCCGATTCCAGGAGTTCGCAAGCGCCCTGCAGGTCCGCTGCGGTCGGTTTGGGGCTGCCCGCCAGCCAGGCGCGCAGAACTTCCCAGCCGGCCAGAAGTTCCGCTGCGTTGAAACCGCAATGGGTGGGAATATCCTCGACGATGATGGCGGTGGTGAGGTTTTCCATGGGGACCCGATCCGCATAGTCCCGCTCGTTTTCCACCAGCACCAGGCCGTCCTTGTCGGTGTGGATCGAAACGATTTTGGTCGCCCCGACATCGCCGCTGGGGGTAAAGTTCTCGCTGAAGAAAAGGCGGGCGAAAGGATCCGCCGCCACCCGTTCGATGTTGGCATCGACCAGGGCATCGCCGTAGTCCACGTTCTCGTTGCTGATCGCCGAACGGCCATTGAGCTTCAGGGGATCGTGGACCAGATCGGTGAGGCCGAAGGTGGCGAAGCCCATGTCGGTGAGGACGAAGTTCTCCGGCAACCCGGTCACCTCCAAGATCTTCTGCAGTCGCGCGGTCTGTTCCAGGGAGCGGGTTTCCGCCGGTTGCAGCACACCGGTGCAGGCGTTGACGGCACTGCCCAGGGCAAACTCATCAAAGCCCGGTGGGAGCGGGAAGGGAAGCCCGGTGGCACCCCCGGGGATGGTCGCTGCGGGCACTGCGGCGCAAACCTGATCGTAGAGCAGGCGCAGATCCAAGGCGCCATCCCAGAGCCGACTGCCCCCCAGGGCGCCGCAGATGGGATAGGCCCCGATGACATTGCCCAGGTCCCCCTGCTCGATGCCCTGGGCCGTGACCAGCCCGCCCAGGGAGGCCCCGAAGAGGATGACGAAATCCGGGGTGCCAAACTCGGCCTCGAAGGCATCGATGAGCTCCCGATTGTCCCGCTCCGTCTGGAACAGTGCCCAACCGCTCTGGCTATAACTGGAGGCCGCAACGGCAAAGCCTTCCCCCAACTGAATGTCCGCCAGGGGACCCAGATCCACGTCCGGTCCGATGGGGGCCAGGCTGAAGCCATGGTTCCAGACCACCAACCCGCTGGCCGGGGTCCAGCCATCGGGCACGGCGATGCGGTAGAAGGCCCCGCCGGGGCTCTGCCCTTCGAGGATGGTCTGGGCGGTGGCTGGCGGCGCGGCCAGCAGGACGAAGGCGAAGATCGACACCAGGGTCAAAAGGGTGCGCTGCATGGAAAGGGTTCCTCCAGAAAGTTTGCTGCAATTTTGTAACCCGAAAGGCTACCACAGGGCCGAGCCGGGTCGATGCTAGTCGCGCGGGCGGCCTTCGCTCTCGCTACCCTCCAGAGCCGGAGCTTCCGCCAGCAAAGCCTGGATCTGCCCAAGCAGTCCCTGATCCCCAGCCTCCCGAGCCAGGGGCAGGGCCCGTCGCGCGGCTTCCCGGGCCTCCTCCGCCCGCCCGGCGGCGCGCAAGGCCGCGGAAAGGGTGACGAGGACCCGCGGATCGCGCGGCTGGTCCGCCGCGGCTCGCTCCGCCAGGGCCACCGCTTCCCCCGGGGAGGCGATGGCGGGATCCGGGGTGGTGGCCAGCAACCAGGCGAGGCTGGTGACCGCCGGAGTGAAGCCGGGTTGGCGGGCGATGATCAGGCGCAGCTCCGCGACCGCCTCGCCGACGCGACCCTGCCCCACCAGGGCCGCCGCCAGGTTGCGCCGCGCCGCGGAGTTTTCCCCCTCGAGTTCCAACCCGAGGCGATAGCTGGCCTCCGCGCCGTCAAAATCGCCCTGGGTCAGCAAGGCGTCCCCCAGGTTGAAATGGGCGAGGGCGAAGGTGGGATCGTGCTGGGCCGCGCGGCGATAGGCTTCCACCGCCGCCGCGGTTTCCCCCTGGCGCTCCAGGGCGAACCCCAGGTTGTTGTGGGCCTGGGGCATCTCCGGGTCGAGTTCCAGGGCGCGCCGGTAGGCCACCACCGCCTCCCCCAGGGCCTCCTGGCGATCGTGCACCGCGCCGATGCGGAACCACGCCAGGGCCGAATCCGGGTCGATCTCCAACTGCTGGCGGTAGGCATCGAGGGCGGCGGCGAAGTCCCCCCGTTCCTCCAGCAGATGTCCCAGGTTGAAGCGGGCCGGCGCGTAGTCGGGACGGGTCTCCAGAGCCCGCTGGTAGCTCCGCGCCGCTTCCTCGTCGCGGTTCCGCAGTTCGAGCAGAGTGCCCAGATTGACCAGTGCGGCGGGGGACCAGGGTTGCAGGGCCGCGGCCCGTCGGGCCTGGGTCTCCGCCTCTTCCATCTGGTCCTGGTCCGCCAGGGCGAAGGCCAGGCGACCGTGCCATGGCGCGTGGTCCGGCAAGCGGGCGAGGAGTTTGCGCCACTGTCCGGCGGCCTCGGTGGGCCGCCCGTGGGCCAGCAGAAACTCGGCGTGGCGGTCCTGGAGAGTCAGGTTGCCGGGCCACGCGCCGGAGGCTTGGCGGTAGAGGGCAAGGTCCGCGCCGGCCCGTCGTCGGGCCACGGCTTCCAGGTCCAGCAAGCGGGTGCGCGCCCGGGCCTGGCGGGCGTCGTGATCCAGCTGGTTGGTGAACGGGGGACGGCGGGTCATGGCGTAGATTTCCGCCTCCAGGCGATGCCGATCCCACGCGGTGCGGGCGATGATCCGGGCCGTCGCCACCGGTTCCGGTAGCGCCCGCCCCGTGCTCTGGTCCCGGATCCATTGGGGGAGCAGCGCTTCTACCCGAGGGAAGAACAAGGCCGCCAGGCGGTGGTTGCCGACGAAGCGAAAATGCACATGCTCGTAGAGCAATTCGTCCCCCAGGATGCCATCGCGCACCTCGGGAGACGCCGCCAGGGCCGTCGCCGCATCCACCAGCCAGACCCGCCGGTCACTGTAGGCGGAGGCCACCTCCCGGATCACCCCGTTGACACCGCTGTCGGCGCGAAAGCGCAGGGCGTCCAGATCCCGCGCGGCCACGAAGTGGTCCCGGGCCGCGTCCGCATCGCCGTCGGCGAGAGCGGCCTGCCCCAGGCGGAAGCGCAAATCCGCGTGGTTCGGGTCCAGCCGTAGAGCGGTCTGGAAGATCTCCCGGGCTCCCCGGGCGTCCCCCGCCGTCAGGCGGCGGCTGCCTTCGTCGAAGCTCTCCTGCCAGCGACCGAGGTCCGAGGCATGGAGATCCTTACCGTGGACCGAGGCGAAGGGTGGGCTGTCCTTCAAGTTCACCGCCACCGTGGACAGGATGACGTTGGCCCCCGCTCCCTCCGCCGCCGTCACCAGGTCTTCCAGGTTGTGTCGCAGGTCCCGGTAAACGCGCCGCAGTCGCGGATCTTCGGCGCTGATCTGGTTGTCCAGGAACATTTCCATCCCGCGCCACCGGGCCTCGCCCGCCGGGCCGGACTGGCGCAGCAGCCCCCCCAGCAGTTGGGCGCCGCGCAGCTGCTGGGCGTTGACCGCCAGGCGGATCAGCGTCCGCGGTGGGGTGAAGCGCTGGAAGGTGGTGCCGGGGCCGAAGGGACCCACCACCTCGTTGTTGCCCAGGTAGACCAGGAAGAGATCCGGCTCCCGCCGCGCCGCCTCCTGGGCGATCTCCAGGACGACGTGGGAGTTGATGGCGGTCATGGCGGCGTTGACCACCTGGAAATCGACTTTGGGGTACCGGTGGCGAAGCATCGCCTCCAGGATGCGACCGAAGCTGAACGAGGAATCCGGGGTCCCGAGGGCCGCGGATCCGCCCAGGACGAAGATGCGGTAACTGCCCGGAGCGGTCTCCTGCGGCAGGCGGCACACTTCCGGGGTGCGGGCCAGGGCGGGGGGGAAAAAACGCCAGCCGAAACGGGGGTTGGTGTTGAGCACCTCGGTGTCCGGCACCCGCAGGAAAAAGTCGGTGGGGTAGCCGACGCCAGCGATGCGCAACACCACCTCGGCCAGGCCGAAGAGCAGCACCGGCACCAAGGTCGCCGCCAGGAGGCGAAACAGCCAGCGGCGCCATCGAGGGAGCCTGTCCGGGCTCCGGGGGGGATCGGTCGTCATGATCGTTGGCGGAGTCTATACGAAGAGCCGATGCCCGATTCCCGATCCCCGCAACGCAAAGCGCGCCCGGGGAATCGCTCCCCCGGGCGCGCCTCGATCCTGGGCCGGTCGCCACCGGCCTGGCCTGGTCCTACTGCAAGAAGTGGATCAGACGCACTTGCAGACCCCGTTGAGCAGGGCACTGATGGAGACGCACGGAGTGTTGACGCAGACCGGCACCTGGGTGGCGGAGGGACAGGGGATGGAGCAGGGCGAACCGAGGGTGCAATTGCACTGGCCCACGGCCTGGAAGAGTGGGATGGGGGCCTCGGCGTTCTCTGCCGTCGGAGCTTCCGCCTGGACTTCGTCGGTACTGACCGTCGGCAGCGTCGCCGAACAAACGGCGATCTCCGCGTTCTCCGGCACCGCATCCTCCGCGATCGCCGGAAGGCCGAACACCACGAGCATGGCCAGCGCGAGCCCCATTACGTTACGCATCTTCATCGGTCTGACTCCTTTCTTGGGAATTCAGAACTGCAAAATTTGGTAGACACTTGCGGAAGGATAGCAAATGGTTGCAAGGGATGCAATTTCCGCAGGAAGTCTTCTTGGGGCCGCCCAGGCCGAGAACCACCGCAACGAGGGGAAGAGCCTGCGACAAATCAGGGCAGGGGTCAGAACCGATAGATCAAACCCAGGGAGAGGGTCCTCCGCTTGTCGACGTTGCGCCCATCGATGACGGCGCTGCCCTTGGCGGAGACGGCGACGGCCTCGGTGATGCGGTAGGTGATCTCCGCACCGAGGCGTTGGGAATCGACCTCGTTGGTGGAGAAGGGGCCGTCGCCGATGTCCGTACCGCGGGTGGAGTCCATCCCCTGCCACCAGAGGGCGGTGAAAAAGTCGGCGTGAAACCAGCCGCCGCGCACCGTCGTGGAAAACGCGTTGGGGGGATCCCCCAGGCGCCACGAATGGCCCAGTTGGAGGGAGGCATACCACCCGGAGTTCCACACCTGATGCAAGGTGACCAGAGCTTCGAGATCGGTGGAATGGTGTCCCAGGCTGGTCAGCCGGTCGGGTTCGTAATCGCTCAGTGGGGTGGTCACCCCGCCCGCCGCCAGGAGCGAGAAATAGCCGGGACCCAGGAAGCGGGTCTCCCAGGTCTGGACGCGCCAGTTCAAGTAGATCGAGCCATCCTGAAGGCCCTCGTCCTCCCGCCGCAGGGCATCACCCGTGGTCTCGCGGTGGATCCAGGGGATGTTGACCGCCAGTTGCAAGGTATCGGTGAGGCCGTAACTGCCGTACAGGGTGACGATCTGCGCCACCACCTCATCGATGTTGCGGAAGCCCCCGGCGGGGGCGGAGCCGACGTAGAAGTCGTCATACCGTTGGTCCGCCACGCCCAGGGCGAACTCCAACTCCCCCCGCCCGGGGGTGAAGCCGTCCACCAGCGGTTGGGCCGGGGCGGTCGTGACCAGACTCCCTCCCAGGAGCAGGGCCGTTAGCGCCAGTTGAAGCGTTCTGATTCGGTGCAAGGCTCACCTCGATTTCAGATTCGATGGATTTCCCAGGCCCGTGGCCCAGTAAGACCGAGGATAGACGAGGAAGCATTACAGTTCGAGTTAAGGAATATTGTTTAGTGGTCGGGCGCAACTCTCCGTGATGGCTGGATGGATGTGCCCATGGGGGCGCGCGGCTCGCGGTGTGTTACGGTGACCCATGGATCCCAGTACAAGCCGTCGTTTCGCTCTGACCTTGGTCTTCCTGTGCCTGTCCGTGCCCGCGATGGGCGCCGGAGCGGTTGAAGAGGATGTCCGCAGCGCCTGCCTGGCCGAAGTGCGCCAGGAGATGGGCCGCTTCCAGGTGAAGAGCCTGGACCCCAAGATGCAACACACCGTCGGCGAGTTCTGCGCGCGGGGTGACCTGGAGGGTGCGCTGCGTTTCGCGGTGCCCGCTGCGGCCGCTGAGCGCTGCGCCCGCCGGGTGCGGGAGGTGGGGACCGCCGAACCCGCCGTCGATAAAGCCGTTCTTTCCCAGGCGTACCAGCTCTGTCGGCGGGGGGAACTGGACGCGGCCCTCGCCCTGGTCGGAGCGGGTCCTGAGGGCGGCACGACGGCATCGGAAGGCGCTCCGAACCCGCCCCCGAGGACCGATCCGCCGCCCCCGACCGGCCCTCCCAACATCTTTCGCTTCCAGGCCACTCCCGCCGTCGTGCGCGCGGGGGAGCCCTCGCGGCTGCTGTGGGATGTGTACCGCAGCAGCGCGGTGCATTTCGAGGGCGAGGCGGTGCCGGCGCGGGGGGAGAGGGTGGTCCGACCCACCCGGACGACGCGCTACACCCTGGAGGCCGCCTCTACGACGGAGAGTGTCGAGGAGACGTTGACCGTGGCGGTTTCCCCCTACCCACCGGCGACCCTCGGCGCTGCCGTCGAGCGCATGGAGGTCTGCCGCGAGTTGGGCAGCGACGAGGGAGACTACCGTTGCATCGGCTCCGATGGCCCCTTCTACACCGGGGATGCGGTGCAGGTCATCCTGCGTTTTAAGGACCTGTCGGCGGGAAAGCACGCTCTGGAATACGAACTCTTCGCCAGCTCCGCCATGGCTCCGACCCGGTGGACCCGCATCGATCACGCTCAGGGGTCGTTCCAGGTGGGCGAGGGTGCCCCGCCGCGCCCCGGCAAGGGACGGCGCCCCCGTGGTTCCTCGGTTCGGGACCACCGATCATCCGGCACACCCGTCGCGCCCCCCGCTGCGTCGTCGGGGGCGCCCCCGTTGCGCATGGCCGCCGGGGGAGCGATGCAGCCGAGTTCGGACCCGGTGGTGGCCAACCCCAAGGCGCCGGGCAAGCCCTCCGGGGAGCGCGCCCCGAACCGGCCCGGGGGAGCGGCGACGGCCTTCACTCTGGCAGACCGGGGCAAAGGACCGCGCAAGCTGGTGGTCGTCCTGGACGGTCGCCCGGAGACCCGCAGCGAGCTTCTCTATTGCGTCGAATGCCCGGGCCACGACGAGTGGTAGGCGGCTTCGGCGCACGGCTCCTGATCCCTTTCTTTCCATTCGATCCCCTCGGATCCTCAGCGGAGAATCTCGCCATGCACCATCCCTGTCCCTGGCCTTCGTCTGCCCTTGCCCGCCCTCGGCGCGTCGTTTGCGCTCTCTTGTTTTTCGCCGCGCTGCTGCTCTGGCCCCGACCGGCGGTCTTCGCCGTCGGGGGCCAGATCGGTCTGGAGTTTGCCATCGACGCGCCGTGGCGCCTGGAACCCTGGAGCCGACCTGACGGCCGCCTGACCTACGGACCGGTTCCCATCACCGTCACCTTCCACGATGCGATCTTCGATGACCATCGCGGCAAGGTGGGCAGCCTGGTCATCGACCAGATCCACGTCGGCACCCTGGTGGAGATCGAGGTCGTCGAGCGGGACGCTACGGGCAAGCATGCGACGGTCATCCGCCCCGAACAGCTGCGCGAGATCGAGCGCAAGATGTGGATCTCGACCAAGGACTTCGAACCCCAGCACGAGTTGTGCCGTCCCATCGATGGCGAGGACTGCCGGGCTCTGCACGGGATCTCCAACACCGGCGCCTGGCACGCCATGTTCTGGTATGTGCCCCGCCAGCCGTTGACCCCGGGGCAGGATCTCCACCTGCGCGTTTCCGTCAAGACCCGCTACGGTGACAAGGCCCGCGCCTTCACCAACCGGCTGGTGGTCCACGCCGGGGAGGCTCCCCTGCCACGCTTCGATGCGCGCTGGCTCTACGGCGACTTCCACTACCACTCCCAGATGACCGACAACGAGGGCGAGTCGGGGTATTCCTACGGCAATGTGGCGCGCACCCTGGGGGCCATGGGGCTCGATTTCGTCTTCGCCACGGATCACGCCTCCGGCGGAACCCAGCAGCTCTCCAGCGTGTCCGTCAAACGCTGCGATTCGGTCTACGGCGCCCGGTGCCTACGCACCAACGAGGAGGCGAGCCTCGGTGGGGTCCCCGACCCGGTCTGCCCGGGCCATTGCCGGAGGATCCACGGCAATGAGGCGCGGGACCTGAACCCGGTGCGTTTCCAGGCCGCGAAGCAGATCCTGTATGGACCCGAGGGGGTGAATCTTCACCTCGTGGGAGACGCCCGGGCGGGATTTTTGGCCAATTTCGAGGGCCGTCGGGTCCTGCCCCAGGTCTACCTGGGCGAGGAGGTGGATGCCTGGCCGGAGATGTCCGCCAGAGAGCAGGCGGACGGGGTCATTCGGTACGGCGACGGCCTGCTGTATCGCTGGCCCGACAACGCCGGGTGTCTGGCCGCCGAGGGGGCCGGGCCGTGTCGCAAGCGGTTCTCCCGGCCCTACGGCGACGGGGATACGGACGGCTTTCTGCTGCGCGATCTCCAGGGCCTGCCGGTGGCGGATCGGGCGGGGGATTGGGTCGATGACACGACCAGCGGCTGGCTCAATGGCGATAAGGTGACCTCCGCCCTGGATTCTCTGGGCCTGCCGGCGATCAGCGCCAAAAACTCCCGGCAGCACCTGATCTATTTTCCCCGCAGCACGGCCACCGCCAACACCGCCGGGTTCGTGGGCAGTGAGACGGGGTCGTTCGGCGGTGCCAGCCGCCGCCTGGGGGAGGTCCTCGCGGCCATGGAGGGGCAGGGGGTCGCCTTTCTCGCCCATCCCCTGGTGGGCCACAAGCCCGGCGGCGTCGAGGGGCCGGACATCATCCCCTACAGCCGCCGTGCCCTGAACCGCGCCTGGCGTTCCCCGGCGATCCTCGGCTTGCAGTTCTGGAACGAGGACATTCGTCAGGTCTCCCGCCTTTCCGCCCGCAACAGCAAACCCCTGCGGAAACTGGGCGAAGACTACGTCTACGCTCTCCCCTGGACCGGCATTTCCGGGACCACCCCGGACTTCCCGTGGCGGTGGCCGACCCCCCAGGGGCCGACGACCCGGAAGCTCTTCGAGCAGCTCTATCACGGGGCCTACACCTGGGACGCCTTCCTGCGCAAGGGCCTGAGCGATACCCAGACCTCGGGCCTGGCCTGGTTGCCCCGGGGGGAGCCCCGCAAGTGGTTCATGGCCGGGGGCTCGGATTCCCACGGGGACTTCAATTTCCGCCGTGAGGGGCGGCCCTGCCTGGAGCAATGGTGCGACGCGCCGGTGGTCGATAGCGCCATCGGCAAGCCGCGCAATCTGGTCCTGGTGGATCGTTCCGATCGGGGCGACGTCGCCGCCGGCAGCTCCGTCGGTAGCTCCACGGGGGCTGCCACCGCGGCCCGACGGTACAGCAACCTTGAAGTCCTCGACGGGGTGGCCGCAGGCCGCTTCACGGTCACCGACGGCCCCGCCCTGCGCATCGCCATCGACAAGAACCGCAACGGCCGCATCGACCTCGACGACTACCAGATGGGGGAGACCTTCCACCTCTTCCCCGGCGAGCACGTGCCGCTGCTGGTGGAGTGGCGCTCGACGCCGGAATTCGGCCCCGTTCGGAAGTTGGACATCTACGTCGGGGTGGCGGAGCGCACCTACGCGGTCCAGGCCCCGCAGGGGACCTTTTCGAGCCGCGGGGCGGCCGGTCAGCACCCCTTGAGTCATGGGCCGCGGAACCTCGGGAACCAGCCGGAGGGCTCCGCCGGGGCGTATACCCAGGACCCCGGGGGGGTGCTGCGGATCATCCCGAGGACGACCGGCCCCCAGGGCGCCTACGGTGGCGTCGCCCAGATCTTCCTCAGCCCGCAGCAATTCGAACTGGACAAGGGGCACGGTCGGCTCTTCTACATCCGGGCCTTCGCCCAATCCGCGGGGCAGGATAGTTGTGTCACCGGCAAGGAGCCGGGCAGCTGCGGCGCCCGGCTCGCCTACGCCAACCCCATCTGGGGCCGCTTCATCGGTGGCTGTCTCGACGACCCCCTGGCCCTCGATGGGGACGGCAGTGGCCGGGCCGATATCTGCGAGCGGGTCCTGCGCGATCCCTGCGGTGGCAGGCCCTCACCCTCCGGCGGGGTCGCCCCCAACGACACCCTGGCCCCCAAGACGCCGCCGAAGGGCGCCCCCCGCCCCCGGCGCTTCAGCGAACTGCGAGATCGCTTGCAGACCAAGGCCCCCGACACCTCCGTGGCCACCGATGGTCACAAATCTGTGGTCATCAAACCGAGCCCGAGGACTTCCTGTCAGGGGGGAACGGCCCGGTAGGGCGGTGTTCAGCGCCCCAGCCAATCCCCCAACCAGACCCCCGCGAGGCCCAGCACCACGCTCCCCACGGCGTTGAGGAGGGCCAGGGCGGGCACTTCTTGTTGGAAGAGTTGGAGGCTTTCGAGGGAGAAGCTGGAAAAGGTGGTGAAACCCCCCAGGAGGCCGGTGAGCAGAAAGAGGCGGGCGGTGGGGGAGGTCAACTGGCCGCGGGTCTCGAAGAGCCCCACCAGAAGGCCGATGACCAGACACCCCAGCAGGTTGACGGCGATCGTGCCCCAGGGGAAGACGACGCCGTAGAGCCTGCCACCGCTCCAGCGCTGCACCCAGCCCCCCACGAGGTAGCGCAGCGTCGCGCCCAGGGCGCCGCCCCCGGCGACGCAGAGTATGTTGGTGAGCCCTTGCACAGCGGCGCGATGATATCCCATCGTCCCCAAGTCCCCGGCGGACGCGATAGAATCTCCCCGTGCCGAAAATTCAACTCCTCTCCGATCCCCTGATCAGTAAAATCGCCGCTGGGGAAGTGGTGGAACGCCCCGCCTCGGTGGTGAAAGAACTGGTGGAAAACGCCCTCGACGCGGGCGCCACCCAGGTGGAGGTGGAACTGGAAGCCGGGGGCAAGCGGCGGGTGGCGGTGATCGACGATGGCAGCGGCATGGCACCGGACGACGCCCTGCTGGCCTTCGACCGCCACGCCACCAGCAAGATCCTGACCTTCGACGATCTGGAGCGGGTCGCCACCCTGGGCTTCCGGGGCGAGGCCCTGGCCACCATCGCCGCCGTGGCGCGGGTGGAGATGCTCACCGCCGGATCCTCTGGACCCGACGCGGGAGACGGCTACCGGGTGCGCATCGAGGGGGGGCGCGTCAAGGTCGCCGAACCCGCCGCCCGCCCCCGGGGCACGACCCTGGAGGTGGCCTCCCTCTTCTTCAATGTCCCGGCCCGGCGCAAATTCCTGAAGAGCCCCCAGACCGAATTGCGGCGCTGCGTCGAGGTGGTGCAGGGTTACGCCCTGGCCTGTCACAACACCCGTTTCACCGTGCGCCACGAGGGCCGTACCCTGCTGGAGGCGCTGCCGGTGGGGGAGGGGTTGGAAGGGGTGCGGGAGCGCATCGGGCAGATCTTCGGCTCGACCTTCGCCCAGGACTTGGTGGCGATTCCGGAGGACGACCTGCGCAGCCCGGACGAGGGCGGGCGCATCTACGGTTTTCTGGGCAAGCCCGGCAGCCACCGGGGGCGGCGGCTTTTCACCTTCGTCAACCGGCGCCTGCTGCGCGATCGGGCCATGCTCGCCACCTTCTACCGCGCCGTGCGGGAGGAGACCAAGAACGACAACTACCCGCCCCTCTTCCTCTTTCTGGAACCGCCGCCGGAAGACGTGGATGTCAACGTCCACCCCCAGAAGGCGGAGGTACGCTTCCGCGATCCGCGCCTGCTGGATCGCCTGTTCACCGTCCTGCGCCGGGCCGTCGAGGCGTCTCTGGGGGAGGTGGAAGCCCCCTTGAAAGCCCCCTCGTGGGAGAGGCCCATCGCCCCCTTCGCCTGGCAGGGCCTGGGGGAGCGCAAGCGCCCGCTGCCCCCCGGGGCCAACTATCCCGCCCTCCCCCGGGGCACCCAGGGGGAACTGGATCTGCGCCAGCGTCCGCCGGAGCCTTCCCTGATGGACCCCGGCGCCTACCCGCCGGTGGGCTTTCCCCCGCCCGGATCGATGGGACCGGGTGAAAGCTCTGCCCCGGGTAGCCCGGGTAGCCCGGGTAGCCCGCTCGCATCCCCGACCTACGCCCCGCTGGCCCATCGCTCCCCCGTGCCCCTGTCGGGCCGCTCCGGCGAGGCCCGTCCGTTCCGGCTCCTGGGCCAGTACAAGGGCACCTTGATCCTGCTGGAGGGTCCCGACGGGCTCTACCTCATCGACCAGCACGTGGCCCACGAGCGCATTCTTTACGAGCGGTTGCGCCGCGACCTGGCCGCCCGCACCGCCGAGCACGGCACCCCCAGCCAGGCGTTGCTGGAGCCTCGGCTGCTCGATCTCGGCCCGGTGGAAGCCATGCGCCTGACCGAACTGGCCCCGGCTCTGGACGACCACGGCTTTGGCGTGGCGCCCCTCTCCGGTGGCGATGTGGCGGTCACCGCGGTGCCCCAGGCCTTGAAGTTGGAGCAGGCGGAGAAACTCCTCCGCGCCCTGGCGGCGAGCGACGGCGATGGCGCCGTGGAAGCCATGGCGGAGCGCCTCCTGGAAGCGCTGGCAGCGAGCCTCTCCTGCCGCACCGCCATCAAGATGCATCATCCGTTGACCGCGGAGGAGATGGAGTCCCTGGTGATCGAGCTTTTCGCGGCGGAAAACCCCTTCGCCTGCCCCCATGGGCGCCCCATCGTCTTGCAGATGTCCGACGCCGATCTGGAACGCCGCTTCGGGCGCCGCTGAAGTAGTGCTACCATAAACCGCCCTCCCCCCGAGTCCTCTATGCGATTAGGTCGTCTGACTTCCACGCCCTTCGAGAAGAAGCTGGGGTACCGCTTCAAGGAACCCCATCTGCTGGAAGTGGCCACCACCCACAGCTCCTACGCCAACGAGCATGGCCTCGATGCGGATTACGAGCGCATGGAATTCCTGGGGGACGCGGTCCTCGGTCTGGTGACCGCCCAGTGGCTCTTCGAGCGCTTTCCGGACGAGCCGGAAGGGCATCTCTCGAAGCTCAAGAGTTCCCTGGTCAGCGCCCGTTCCCTGGCCAAGCACGCCCGTTCCCTGGAGTTGGGGCCGGTGCTGCTGTTGGGCATCGGCGAGGAGCGTTCCGGGGGGCGGGCCAAGCGTTCCCTGCTGGCGGATTCCATGGAAGCGATCTTCGGCGCCACCTATCTGGACGGCGGCATCAAAGCGGCCCGCAAGGTGATCCACGCGATGCTGGAAGCCGCCGTGGACCCGGAAGAGGCCCCGGCACCCTCGGATTCCAAGACCGAACTCCAGGAATTGATCCAGGCCCAGGGGTGGGAACTGCCCGAATACCCCCTGATCGCCGAGGACGGCCCCGACCACCAGAAGGTTTTCACCGTCGAATGTCGCATCCAGGGCAAGGTCGCCGGGATCGGCGAAGGCCGCAGCAAGAAGATCGCCGAGCAGGTCGCGGCGGCGGCGGCGCTGGAATCCGTGGCCATGGGGGGGCAGGAATAATTCAGCCCATGGTAACTCCCTGCGACTTTCCAACGCCCACACCATATCGACCCAGAAGTGGAAGCTCGGCCCTTGCGGCGTCCGGTCCTTGGACGCCCTGACCTTGTTTCTTATTCGAACATTTTATTTGGAGGTATGGTGATGATGAGTAGAGTGATTAGCTGTGTTGTGGCCGCTTTACTGTGTGCCGTATTGTGTCCTGGCTTCGCGTCGGCGACAGACTTCTTTCTGATGTGGCAACTGCCTCCCAAAGGGATCTCCCTGCCGGTGTACGTCTACCAAAATGGAACCCAGGTCGCGTATATCCCCAGCATTAGTTTGCAGATTTTTGCCGGATCCTACATCCCTCCCTCCAAGAGCAATCCGACCGGTGGCACGACGGCTACCTACGATCTCTACTACCAGAACGGTAGCCAGTGGCATGGTTGCTCAATGGTTCTGGCCAACGGAAGTATCGATTCCAGCGCATCGTGTGCCGGTGCGGTGATCAACCCTCCCGTCAGTCAAAACCAGGCTACCTCGAATGTGTATACCGCTTCCATGGCCGCCCTGGCCTGGCCGACCACCACGGCGCCAACGAATCCCACCCCAACGGACTACAGCACCCGCACCATCAGCTTCCAGAACAATACCAACTACCCCGTGATCCAAATTGGTGAAGCTTGCAGTACCGCGGTGGGTCAGAATTCCCATCCTTCCTGCCAGAACACTCCCACCCTTGCCACGATCCACAAGAAAGCTCCCTACGTGGTTTCGGTGGATGAACAGGGTCTGAATTCTTCTGCGTTTTACCTTTCGTCCTATTGTGAGGCCAGCAGCGTGACCGCCTGCGGTACGGCCCCCACGGCGGCGCAGTGCTCCGCGGATTCGCCTCCGAAGGGTTGGGTGTGCACGGGTGGTTATTTCCCAGGGCAAACGCCCTATGCGACCAAGATCGAGTTCACCCTGCTACCGGTGACGAAGGGAGTCCCCACCGGGGCCAGCAACGTGGATGTTTCGGCGGTGGATGGCTATAGCCTGGGAGTGAAGCTGTATCCGGCTTCTCAGGAGTATTGCACCTACACCGTCCCGCCCGAAAATTCGAATGTACTGGGCGCGGGCTCCTACAACCAGGCTGCGCCCCTGGCCCAACTGGCGCCGACCAGTAGTACCTCCCTGGCCACGCAATGCGCGAAAAGTTCCCAATTGCCCAAGGGTGCTTCCGGGACAAAATGGGATCTTTCGAAAAAATCCACCGGTGGAGACTTTGAGGGGTGTACCAGCCCCTGCGCCTACGCCGCAGCGCATCAGGGTACCTCCGGCATCACCGCCGAGATCCAGGATCTCTTCTGTTGTAGTGGAAGCTACGACACTCCAGCGGCCTGCATCGCGGGGAATGGCACGCTCAGCGCGGCCACTTCCACCTACAATACGAACATCCAGGGCTCTTCTCAGTTTCAGAACGTGTACGGATTTGCCTATGGGGATGCCGGCAGTGACTACGCCTGCCCGCCGCAGACGGATTTCGTGGTCGAGTTTGTTTCGAGATGACCCGGGAGGCAGCCTTGGTCCGGGAGTCGCCGTGAAGCCGTGGCGCGAGCAAGGGAGTGGGTCCGGCGCCCCCGTCGCCGAGCCCTTCGCGGGTGAGGAGCGGTCGCCGCGGAGGGCGTGATGTGGCAACCGGGGTAGGGTTTTGAGAAGGTGGGGCCACCTTGACCCATCCCCACGACCTGCATAGACTCTCCGGCCCATGAACAAAGAGCTACCGCGTCCCTCCGTCCGCCGTCTGAAAGAGCACTCCGGGGAGGAAGTTCTTCTCTCCGGCTGGCTGGCGAAATCCCGCTCCAGCGGCAAGATCGCCTTCCTGCAACTGCGGGATGGCAGTGGCGTGGTGCAGGTGGTGGCCTCGAAGAAGGAGGTCCCGGAGGCGGCGTGGGAGGCGATCCAGAGCCTGACCCAGGAATCGACCCTGCACGTTACCGGCAAGGTCAACCTGGATGATCGCGCCCCCGGGGGGGTGGAGATCCATGCCACCGATGTGGAAGTGGTGCAGATCGCCGAGGACTATCCCATCACCCCCAAGGAGCACGGCACCGCCTTCCTGATGGAGCACCGCCACCTGTGGCTGCGCTCCGACCGCCAGCGCTCGGCGCTGCGGGTGCGCAGTGAGGTCTGCCAGGGGATCCGGGATTTCTTCCACGAGCGGGACTTTGTGCTCATCGACTCACCGCTGCTGACCCCGGCGGCGTGCGAGGGCACCTCGACGCTCTTCGAGACGGACTACTTCGGCGACAAGGCGTATCTGTCCCAATCGGGTCAGCTCTATCTGGAACCGGCCATCGCCGCCTTTGGCAAGGTCTACTGTTTCGGCCCCACTTTCCGGGCGGAAAAATCCAAGACCCGTCGCCACCTGATGGAGTTCTGGATGGTGGAACCGGAGGTCGCCTTCCTGGACTTTGACGGCCTCCAGGTGCTCGCGGAGGACTTCCTGACCTACCTGGTCACCCGGGTGCTGGAGCAATGCGGCGAGGAGTTGAAGATTCTGGAGCGGGATACGGCCCGGTTGGAGTCGGTCCAGAAACCCTTCCCCCGCATCACCTACACCGAGGCCATCGAGATCCTCAAAGGCCAAGGGTTGGACGCCCAGTGGGGGGACGATTTCGGCGCCGAGGATGAAACGGTCCTGGCGGAGCAATTCGACCGCCCGGTCCTGGTGCACCGCTACCCGGCGGACATCAAGGCCTTCTACATGGAGCCCGCCCCGGAGGATCCAAAGCTCGCCCTGGGGCTCGATGTGCTGGCCCCGGAAGGGTACGGCGAGATCATCGGTGGCAGCCAGCGCATCCATGATCATGCCCTGCTCTTGCAGCGCATCAAGGAGCACGACCTGCCGGTGGAAGCCTTCCAGTGGTACCTGGACGTGCGGCGCTACGGCAGCTGTCCCCACTCCGGCTTCGGCATGGGCATCGAGCGCTTCGTGGCCTGGGTCTGCGGGCTCAAGCACCTGCGGGAGACCATTCCCTACCCGCGGATGCTGAACAAGATCTACCCGTAGGCGGGGCTTTACTGGGGCGACGGTCGCTGCGCTATTCTGTGGGAGGCCCTCCCCCCGCTCGGAGGATTCAATGCGGCGTATCGTCCTGGCTCTCGCCCTGCTCTTGGGATTCGAACTCCCGACGTTCGCCACCACCTATGTACCGGTCGCGGATGGGGATCTGGCCCGGCAGGCGGCGGTGATCGTCGAAGCGCGGGTGCTGGCCGTCGAGGCTTCGCCGGTGGAGCGTTGGATCGCCACGGACTATCAGGTCGAGATCGAGGCCGTGACCCGGGGCTTTGTACCCGGTAGCCAGATTGTCGTCCGGGTGCCCGGTGGCGGGCGGCCCGATGGCACCCGGTCCCACATCTTCGGAGCCCCACGATTTTCCCTCGGTGAGCAGGTTCTCCTCTTCCTCCGTCCAGGACAGGACGGTACTTACCGCATCCTCCACTTCTTCCTGGGCGCGTTTCACATCGTGGAACGCGGGGGGCGGGCACTGGCGGTGCGGGATTTGCGGGAGGCGGTGGAGATTTCCCTTGGGGAGCGGGCACGGCATCCGGCGCGGCAACCGGAGGGGGTGCGGGAATTGGGTCGATTCCGCGCCTGGTTGGCGACGGGGGAGGAGGACGCGGAGAAGGCACCCTACGGCGACTACTTCGTGGCCCTGCCCCGGGAAGGGGTGACGCAGCGGGCGGACTCTTTCACGGTGTTCTCCAGCGAAGGGACCGAGATGCGCTGGCCGGACTTCGACTCCGGGGGTTCGCTGACCTACCGAGCCCACGAGGCTGGCCTGCCCGGAGTGCCCGGCGGCGGCTTTGCCGATGTGCCGGCGGCGCTGGCGGCGTGGAGCGACGATCCCGACTCCTTCGTCGATCTGGTGTACGGCGGCACCACTCCGGCCACCGCAGGGCTCACCGCCCCGGACGGCATCAACGCTGTGCTGTTCGAGGATCCCAACGACGAGATCGGCACCCCTTTCCAGTGCGGCAGCGGTGGGGTGCTGGGGATTGGCGGGGTGGAGGTCGTCGGGACCCATACGTTCCGGGGGAAGACCTTCCTGACCGTGGTGGAAGGCGATGTGGTCCTCAACAAGGGAACGGGATGCTTCCTCAACACCTTCCAACGGGCGGAAGAGGTCTTCGCCCACGAGGTGGGGCATAGCCTCGCCTTCGGGCATTCCTCCACCGATGGCCAGGCGCTGATGTGGCCCTCCATTCACGGCGATGGCCGGGGGGCCACCTTGTCCCAGGACGACCGGGACGCGCTGTGTTACCTGTACAGCGAAGGGATCTGCGAAGTGACGGGTGGGGGCGACCCCGCGCCGGTGGCCCCCTCGGGGTTGGTCGCCACCGCCGTCTCGCCGACGGCGATTCGATTGACCTGGCAGGACAATGCCGACGACGAGACCCTCTTCGAAGTGGAGCGCCTGGAGCTAACCTGGACGAAAATCGGCGAGGTGGGGGCCGATGTCACGGTGGCTGAGAGTCCGGATCTCACCCCGGGGAGGCGGTACACCTATCGAGTGCGGGCGCGCAACGGCGCCGGGGCTTCCCGGTATTCCAACACCGCGAGCGCCACGACGCCGACGGTCGAGCCGCCCACCGCTCCTCCTCCAACCGCCCCCAGTCATCTGGAGGTGGAAGCGCTCTCGGCCACCGCCCTGCGGGTCTACTGGCGGGATCAATCCAGGGATGAATCGAGCTTCCGCCTCGAAGCCGCCACGGCGGGGGGATCCTTCACCTTCCTGCGCAACGTCGCCGCGGATCGGCAGAGCACCGTGGTGACCGGGCTGATGGAAGACACCCTCTACACCTTGCGGATCCAGGCGGTGGGGCAGGGCGGCGGCTCGGCTTTCTCCAACCCCGCCACGGGCCGGACCTTCGAGGGCGGTGTGGCGAGACCCGAGGCGCCGGAGTATCTGCTGGCCATCCCCCGGGCGGCGGGTCAGGTCCTCCTGCGCTGGCAAGTCGTACCCGGGGTGCGTTATGACGTCGAGCAGCGGATCTTGGACAACCCTTTCCAGCCGCTCGAGACCGGGACCGGCGAGCCCGGAGAGTTGCTGTTGGAGGGGATGGCGGCGGGAGTGCCCTACACCTTTCGGGTGCGGGCCGTGGAGGACGACCAGCCTTCCGGCTACAGCCCCCGGGCGAGGACTACCCTGGTCCGTCCCGGGGATCCCTGCGTGGCCGACGCCAGCACCGCCTGCCTGCTGGGAGGGCGCTTCCAGGTCCAGACGTGGTGGCACGATCCCCGGGGCGACACCGGGGGTACCGGCGGCGCGACGGCCCGTTCGGACCAGAGCGGCACCTTCTGGTTCTTCGGCCCCGGTATCGTGGAATTGCTCGTCAAGATCCTCGATGGCCGCGTCCTCACCGACCACTATTGGGTGTTTTACGGTGCGTTGTCGGATGTTGAGTACTGGGTCGCCGTGACGGATACCGAGACCGGCTTCCTCAAGGGGTACCACAATCCCCCGGGGAACCTCTGCGGGGTGCCGGATACTCTGGCCCTTCCGGGCGATGGACTGAGGATCGAAACCGGTCCCGTCGAGGCCGCCGTTTTGTTTCCATCCCTCCAGACTCCAGCGACCGGTGCGGTGGGGAAGAGGGCGGGGGTCTGCACCCCCGGGCCGCGCACGCTCTGCCTGCTGGAGGGGCGCATCCAGGTCGAGGCCGATTTCGCCGCGCCCGACGGTGCGGCGGGTCCGGCCCAGGCGGTGCCGGATGCCAGCAACACCGGCTTCTTCTGGTTCTTCAACGCGGACAACCTCGAACTCGCCGTCAAGGTGCTGGACGGGCGGAGCGTCAACGGCCACTACTGGGTCTTTTGGGGGAGCCTCTCCGATGTCCACTACACCCTGACCGTCACGGACACCGAGACCGGCGCCCGGCGCACCTACGCCAACCCTCAGTCCAACTTCTGCGGTGGGGCGGATATCGAAGCGCTGTGAGTTATGCTTGTCTGGAACCAAGGCGGCCTCTTCGCCGCGTGAAATACTTGATGGAGCCTGATCATGCCTCCACGTTTGCCCTATATCTGGGACTACGACATCGATGAAGACGGGCTACGCTTGATGCTGGACGGCAAGCTGACGTTAGGCCGTCTGGGTCGTGACTGGGCTGCCCTACGGCTTCTGGAATATGCCCCATACAACGAGATTGTTCGCCTTCTCGGCTTTCGCCGCCTGATCCAAGGCTGGCCAGACTGGCGGGACGAAATGCGATCCGAGAGTCGCAAACGGGGTTTCGATTTTCTGGCGGAGTGGCTGCCTGAACAACATCCGGAACTCTTGATGCCTGCCTCCACCGTCTAGCGGTCTTGAAAAACCAATGCCAGATTCCTTATATCGAGAAATTCTGTATCCATTTCAGGACGAGGCTTTGGCTCTGATCCAGGGAATCGATACGGGGTTTTATTTGACAGGGGGTACGGCAGCCTCGCGAGGCTATTTAGAGCATCGTTATTCGGATGATCTTGATTTCTTCGTTAACGATGACTCCAGATTTTCGTTCTGGGCGGAGCGAATCCTTCAAGGCCTGGCGGGGAAGGAGACATGGAAGGCTGAGGTAATTTTGCGCGAGGCGTCCTACATTCGCGTAATCCTGAAGCGTCCACAAATTTCGCTCAAGATCGAAATGGTTAACGATGTTGCCAGCCACGTTGGAACCATTACTGAGCACCCAATTCTTGGGCGTCTGGATAGCTCTGAGAATATCCTGGCCAATAAGATTTCTGCGTTGGTGGACCGGGAAGAGCCTAAGGATCTGGCAGATATTTGGGGCTTCTGTTGCCGTCTTGGTCTCTCGGTGGCATCAGCTCTGGAGGGTGCACAAAGCAAAGCTGCTGGACTTTTTCCGGCCGATGTCGCGAGACTTCTCCTGCGCGCGACCGAAGACGACTGGAGGGTGATTCGATGGATCGAACCACCACCACCGGAGCGTTTTGTGGCCGATCTGCGGGCACTGGGCGAAGATCTTCTTTTGATCCCACGGGAAGACAAGTTATAGGCAGGTCTGTGCCCTCCCGCCTCCTCCTGACCACCGTCTTCGTCCTGTTGACCCTGATCTGGGGGACGACCTGGGCGGGGATCAAGGTGGGGTTGCAAGGGATTCCGCCATTTACCGCGGCGGCGGCCCGGTTCACGGTTGCCTCGCTGCTGCTCTTCGCCGTGGCGCCACTCTTCGGGGTGCGCCTGGGGAAACTGGCCCGGCGGCGGGAGGAACGCCGGTTCTGGGGGTTCAACGCGCTCTTCTCCTTTGTGATTCCGTACTCCACGGTGTACTGGAGTCAGCAGTGGCTCCCCTCCGGTCTGGGGGCCGTGCTCTTCGCCACCTTTCCCCTCTTCGTCGCCCTGCTGGCCCATTGGCTACTGCCGGCGGAGCGCCTGGGGCCTGCCGGGATTGCGGGCATGGTCGTGGGTTTCGGCGGGGTGGCGGTGATCTTCTCGGAGGATTTGAGCCGCTTCGGTGGTTCCATGGGGATGGTGGCGGCGGTGGTGGCCCTG
>Ga0055474_10000008_pt1 | contig 36882 bp, 24 predicted proteins | sample Muzzi_PWA_D1_FD_57680 | JGI IMG/M metagenome (GOLD analysis project Ga0055474, IMG submission 57680) | Wetland microbial communities from San Francisco Bay, California, USA, that impact long-term carbon sequestration - Muzzi_PWA_D1 | ecosystem: Environmental > Aquatic > Marine > Wetlands ... | reverse complement strand
ACCGTCTCCCCGGCGGTGACCCGCGCAACCCCTTCCCAGCGTCGGCCATCCCCAGCGGTGACGGTGAGCGTCCAGTTCCCGGCGGGCAGCGGCAGCCGCTCCAGGTGGCCCCGGTAAAGGAACTGCTGGGTTTGCCCGAAGCCGAATCCGGAGACCGCCACGTAGGGCGCACCGTCGCTGCCCCGGATGGCCACCGTCGCGGGCAGCGCGCTCCCCTCCAGCGCCGGGATCCGCAAGTCCAGCCAGCCCGAGGCTGACAGGCGCACTTCGACCCGTGGACCGGGCACCTCCACGCGCTGCCGCACCGCCCCCAAATTGTCGCCGCTGGCCTGCAACCACCAGCGTCCCGGGGGGGCCGTATCCAGATGGATCAACCCCCCTTCGCGGGTCCGATACTGCCCGGAGGCCACGGCGTTACCCTCCTCATCCAGCAGGACCACCGCGGCATAGTCCGCCGGACGGCCATCCGGCAGCAGGACCTGGACCTCCAATCCCTGGGTGGGCTGAAGGGTGATCTCGATCTCTTCCCCGGGGGTGCCCGCCACGGTAACGGTCTGCTCCGCGAAGGCATACCCTTCCTTGGTCACCCGCACCCGCCAGATGCCCTCGGCGATGGCCTCGAAGCGGAACGTACCGTCGGAGCCTGTGGCCGTGGTGGGGGCGATCACCCTGCCGACAGCATCCCCCCCTTCCAGCACGAGGCGCACCTGCGCCTGGGACACCGGCCCGCCATCAACGCCGGAGCGCACCACCCCACGGAGCGGTGCGCCACCGATCTCCACGTCGATCTCCTGGTCCGCCGAGAGGGAAAGTTTCTCCGTGTGCTGCAAGCCGGTCCGCCAATTCTGCACCGACAGGTGGTAGTCATCCGTCGCCAGGCCCGTGAGGCGGAACGTGCCCTCGAAGGTGGTGGTCGCCAAGGCCGATTTCCCAGCACTGAGCCCCACCACCTGCACCCGCACCCCCACCAGGGGTTCCCCGCCCTGGAGCACCCGCCCCGTGAGGACGTGCCCGGTGCCGAAATCCAGATCCAGGGTGACCGCAGTGGCGCCCTCCTCCACCGTGACCCTCTCCATCACCTGTTCTCCGGTACCTCCGACCCCCGCCTGCACCAGCCACTGCCCAGGGCTGACCGGACCCAGCCGGTAGCTCCCCTCGTAGTCCACTTCCCCCAGGACCATGTCCCGACCGCCGCCGGAAGCGCGAATCTGCAACGTGCTCAGGGCCTCGAAATCGAGCCCCGTCACCTGCCCCGTGATGGTGGCCCCGGCGCCCAGCACCAGTTCCAGCCCCGTCACCGGTTCCCCCTGCACCTCCACCTTCATCCCTTCCCCAGCAGTGGTCAGGCTATCCTTGCGCGCCACCGCCCGGTAGCTGCCGCTCGGCACCGAAGGGATACGGAAGACCCCATCGCCCCCAGTGACGGCTTCCGGGCCGCCGAACCGCCCCGACATCCCCATGAGTTGCACCGCCGCCCCGGCGATGGGTTCGCCCAACGCCGTGACCACCCGCCCCGCCACCTCCGTTCCGGATTCCAGGGTGAAATCCAGGCGGTTGGTTCCCGGGCGCACCTCCAGGTCCCGCACCGCGCGGGAGTGGCCCGGGTGGTTCGCTTCCAGACTCAAGGATCCCGGGGGAACCCCCTCCAGCCGATAGTGACCATCGCCGTCGGTCTCGGCGGACACGAAAAGGCTCGCCATGGGATTCATGGGATTCATGCTGGAACTCTGCACACTGCCCACCCGTGCACCGTGCACCGGGTTGCCGTCGTTCGAAAAGACTTGCCCCTCCACCGTCGCGCCCCGGCGTAGAACGAGGGTCACAGCGGACACCGCCTGACCCTTGGTCACGGCGAGGGTGCGCCCCTCGGAAGGGAGGGCGCCCCGCTGCCGCGCCATCAGAGTGTAGCTGCCCGGCTCCACCGTCCCGAAGAGAAACGTCCCATCCTCCCCAGTCCTCTCATGCTGTTGCCCACCCCGGAAGGCACTGCCCTGTTGGGACAACAGGACCACCGCGTTGGGGACCGGCTCGTCCTTCTCATTCACCACCTGCCCCGCGATCTGCGCAGCGGTTTCCAGGACGATCTCCAGGGGTGCCTCCCGGGGCACTGCGACGCCCGGCAGGGAACGGCCCAGATAGCCCTCAAGGCCCACGCCAAGATCGATGGATTCCCCCGCCTTCAGATCCTGGAGGAGGAACCGCCCCTCCGCATCGGTCTCCACCCCCTCCACGGCCCTACCCCCCAGCGGGAAGGGAAGCCCCATGCCCCGCGCCGGGGAGGCGCCGACGCTGGCGCCCTCCAACGGCGCGCCATCTTCATCCACCACCTGCCCCGCCAGCGAGACTCCCGGCTCCAGGATGACGGTGCCGAGTTCGCTCTGCCCACCACCCGCGGGGATCTCCACTCCCCGGATGGTGGTGGCGGCGAACCCTTCCGCCTGGACCTCCAGATCGTACCGACCCGGCCCCAGGTCCCGCACTTCGAAGCGGCCCTCCCCGTCGGTGGTCGCCGTCGCCGGGGCCTCCTGGCGCCCCCGGAAGCGCTGGAAAAAGGCCGAGCGGAGATCACCGCCCAAGGGACGGTGGAGGGTCACCGTCGCCCCGGCGATGGGAAGATCGTCCACCGTGAGGACGGTGCCCAGGACCCGCCGCCCCACGGGGAGGACGATCTCCACCAGCTCCCCCCTTTCCCCGGGCGCCGGGGTGACGATGGCCTCCCCGGTGGTGGCGTACCCCGGCTCCTGGGCGGTCACCTTGTAACGGGTGGTGGGCGCCAGACCGGACAGCCGGAAACCGCCGTCCTCTGCGGTCCAGGCCGTTTTCTCCCCCTGCTCGCGCATCCGGCGGCTCATGCTCCCTTCGGGATGCCCCTGCACTTCGATTCCCGCCAGGGCCGCCCCGTCCTCATCGACCACCCGCCCCCGCACCGCCACCGCCGGTTCCAGCACCATGGTCGGCAGGGCCGCCCCCTGCTGTACGCGCCCGGCGCCCCCCTGATAACCCGCGGCGGCGGCCCGCAGACCGGCGGCCTCCAGGGTCTCCGGGAGCGTCAGGGTGTAGAGACCCCCAGCGGTCGTCCAGGTGGAAAATTCCTGAGCCTGCCGCACCCAGACGAAAGCCTGGGGGATCGGCGCACGATCTCGAGCATCCACCACCCGCCCCTGCAAGCGGCGGATGGCGGGCAGGGTGAAGACGGTGGGGGGTTCCTCCAGCAGGGTGCCCTCAGCGTCGCGCTTTCTGGGTGGCAGCCAGAAGCCCTTGTCCCACACGGTGTCGGTGTAGAGCCCCACCGCCAGCGGCTTGTCCGGCGGCCCGGCCACGGTGAAACGACCGGCTTCATCGGTCAAACCCGCGGTCCAGCCATCGCCCACCACCACCAGAACGCCCGGGGCAGGATCTCCCCCTGGGGTGTGCACCTCCAAGGTCCGCGCCTCCCCCGCCGACAGACGAATCTCCAGCCGTTCCCCAGCCGCCGCCTCGCCCCCCTCCGGCGAGTGATCCCGGGACCACGCCGTGACCTGGACCTTCTCCCCGGCGATGGGGTGGAGGTGAACGCGCCCTTGGGCATCGGTCCGACGGAAGAGAAACTTCGGTCGCCACGCACCCTGGCGTCCCGCCCACCGAGAGCGCTCCCGCTCGATGGTGACGGAGGCATCCTCGATGGGCTCGCCCCCCTCGTCCCGTACTGTCACCACCAGTTCCGCCACCTCTTCGAGCGTCAGTTGGGGCAGGGCCACCGCTTCCAGGAGCGGCTGGAACCAGTGCTCCATCACCCGGTAGCCGGGCACTTTCACCTCGGCGATCCACAGCCCTGGGCCGGGCGCCTTGATCTGGAATCGACCGTCGGGACGAATCTTTTCCCGCGCCACGGGCTCCGGTCGCAAATGCCCCGCCAGTTGCCGCTTCCCCCGCTCCAGGGAATTGAGCAGCGGGATCAGCTCCACGGCGCCCCCTTCCACCGGGGTACCTTCCGGGCCGACGACCCGGCCCGCGATCACGATCTCCGTAGAGACCGAATCGCCGAGGGCGGGAAATGCAACGAGGAAGAGAAGAGAGGCGAGGCCGATGAGCACCCTCGACCGAACCAACCCGGGCACGCTGTGGGACATGCGGAAACCTCCAAAGCATTCTTGGTGAAGAATGTTACCGATGCACGATACGCTCTATCGTACTGGAAGTTCCGTCGATGGGGGCTTCAGGGGGAATGGCGCGCCACGTAGTCGCGCAGCACGCCGTCCATCCGGGCCTGCCAGCCCTTGCCCGTGGACTTGAAGTACTCGATGACCTCCGGGCTGTAGCGCACCGAAAGCAATACCTTTTTGTTCTTGACGGGCGGTCGACCACGCAACGACCGCATGGGTACCATTTCGGCCAACTGCTTATCCGTCAACGGTAGCGCGTCGGGATCCGCCTTGGCGGCGGCAGTGATGACCGCGTCTTCCTCGATGGTGGGCATCACCAGGCCAGGACGCTTACCTGTGCTTGACATAGTGTTTCACCTCACGACGGGTAGCGCGGCGCAGGCTAATGATTCGCCGCACCGCGCCACGATCCACAAAAGCCGTGTAGTACAGCGTGTTGGTCTCCGGGGCGAGAGCGATCATGCGTCTCTCGTCGTAATCGAATCGATCATCGACCCATACCAGAGCAGAATCCCAATCGAGCTGACCCGCCAAGGCCAAGGAAACGCCGTGTTTGCCGACGTTGGTTGCATCCTTGGCGGGGTCAAAATCGATCAGCACGATTTATCGTAGCTACAACAACAGAGTGCGTCAAGCACGGAAACCGAGGGGTCAGGACCTGGGTACCGGCGGACCCCGCGAGGAGATCCGATGGACTACTGGAGCACGGGGATGTTGCGGTCCCGGCAGAGGGCTTTGAGGCGCTCCGGCCAGACGGAGACGCTCACCTCTCCCAGGTGGGCCTTCTGGAGCAGCAACATATAGGTCCGGGATTGGCCGATGCCCCCGCCGATGCTCAAGGGGATCGCGTCGTCGAGGATCGCCCGATGGTACGGCAGCTTCAGTAGATCTTCCTGACCGCTCATCTCCACCTGGCGGACCAGGGTCTCCTTGTTGACCCGGACCCCCATGGAGGTGAGTTCATGGCGGCGGCGGGTGACCGGGTTCCAGACCAGGATGTCACCGTTGAGGCCGTGCATGGGCCGCCCGTTCTTGACCACGGTTTCCGTGACCCAATCATCGTAGTCCGCGGCCCGCATCTCGTGGGGCAGACCGTCGGCCAGGGGCCAGCCGATGCCGTAGATGAACACCGCCGGATGGTCCTGCAGGATCCGGGTCTCCCGCTGTTTGCGGGGTAGATCCGGATAGCGCTCCAGAATCTCTTCGGCATGCAGGAACGTCAATTCCTCGGGGAGCGCCGGGTAGCGGTCGCTGATCAGTTGTGGGAAGCGCTCATGAAGGTGGCGTTCCGCCCCTTTGAGAACCTTCCAGATGGAGCGCACCACCGCGGTCAGAAAAGCGAGGTTGCGGTCCTTCTCCTCGATCACCCGTTCCCAATCCCACTGATCGACATAGGCGCTGTGGTCGTGGTCGAGGAAGTAATCCTTGCGCACCGCCCGCATATCGGTGCACAGCCCCTCCCCCACCTTCAGATCAAACTGGCGCAGGGCAAACCGCTTCCACTTGGTGGCCGCCTGCACCACCTGCGCCCGGATGGGCTGTGGCAATCCCAGCCCGCAGGGAAACTCCACGGGCGTCCGGGAACCATCGCGATCCAGCATGTCGTTGAAGCCGCTCTCCGCATCGACGATCAGTGGCACCGTGACCATCATCAAATTCAGCTCGCGGCAGAGGTGCGCCTCGATGTATTGCTTGACGGCCCAGATCGCCTCCTGGGTCTGGCGACGATCCAGGACCGGCGCGTAGTCGTCCGGCAGGACCTTCGCGATCTCGTCGTAGTTGCCGATCCCCGGACCGGCCAGATCCGCCACCTTGTCGTGTTTCATTACCCCTCCTTGGCCACGGTGGAACATCCCGTCATGGACGTTCCCACGCTACCGAAAGAGGGCGACTTTGCCACCGGGCTGAGGGGTGGTGGGCTGCCGTGTCTTGGGGTGGTGCTTACCTCAGGGCCCGTCGTCTGGCTCAGCGGACGGAAGCACAAGCATTAGTTCCGCATCATCGATCAGCTGGTACACCGGATCCCGTCCGGCAAGGCGCCGGGTTTCCTTCAAGATGATCGGCACGCCGTCGCCTCGCCTCTCCATCAGGAAAGCTCGACCCGTCTCCTGGGTCATCCCTTCGACCGAACAGCGGGCCAGAAGTCTCGTCAGCAGTTCATTCCGCGTCGATTGCCGCAGTGCGAGGCTATCCACGGTCACGGAATTCGGGAGCGGACCCGGCGAATAGAGTTCCAGACGATCATCGAACAGGAACAGACGGATCTTGGAACCATAGACAGAATAATCCCGGTGTGCGACCGCGTTGACGATTGCCTCAAAGACAGCGCGAAGACTGAATTGGGGGATTTCAATACGCGCCGGCGTTTTCCGGGCAGCCACTCTCATATTTCTCTGCACAAATTTCATTGCATAACGCACCTGCTCATCCACAGGGCCGTGAATCTCTTGCGCATCGATCTGATAGTTCGAATCTTGTTCGACACCCCGGTAACGCACCGCCTGGATAAAAGCGCTGGGAAGCCATTCCGTGGGTCGTTGCGTGCACATCAAGAGACCGGCGACACTGACGCGCTCCTGCCCCATTTCATCGTTCGTCAGAATCTTCATCTTACGCAAGATGGTGACCGGCTCCTCGGTCTCGGCACCGACGAAACGCCGCCAAAGGGCAGGATCCAGATCCGTGAAGCTGGTCTCCGGCACGGGCTGCTCATCGAATCGGATCAATGGCTTCACCCCACAATATTCACCAGCCGCCCCGGGACGTAGATGACCTTCCGGGGCTCGCCGTCGAGGAAGCGCTGGACGACCTCGCTGGCCAGGGCCTGGGCTTTGGCGTCGTCGGGGCGGATGTCCGCGGGGACCTGGAGGCGGTCGCGGACTTTGCCGTTGACCTGGATGACCAGGGTGATTTCGTCGTCGGCGGCGGCGGCCTCGTCCACCACCGGCCAGGGCTGGGTGTGGACGGAGTCTTGCGGGGTGGTGGCGTAGCCGCAACGGTGCCACAGCTCCTCGGCGAGGTGCGGGCAGGTGGGGGCGAGCATGCGCAGGTAGATGGAGAAGGCTTCCCGCCATTCCTCGGTGCCAGTGGCGCCCCGGAGCTTGTACATCTCGTTGAGCAGCTCCATCAGCGAGGAGACGATGGTGTTGAACTGGAAGGTGTCGTAGTCCCGGGTGACGCCCACCAGGGTCTGGTGGACCTTGCGGCGCAAGGTCTTCCGCGCCGCGGCGTCGGCGGTGCCGAAATCGCCCTCCTCCACCGCCAGGGTCCACAGCCGCCGCAGCCAGCGGAAGGTACCCTCGATGCCCTGGCTGGCCCACGGCGCCCCCTGCTCCCAGCGGGCGAAGAACATCAGGTACGCGCGCACGGTGTCGGCACCGTACTCGTCCACCAGGATGTCCGGGGCCACCACGTTGCCGCGGCTCTTGGACATCTTCTCGGAATCTTCCCCCAGAATGATCCCCTGGTTGCGCAGCTGGAGCATCGGTTCCGAGCCCTTGAGGATGCCCAGATCGCGGCACGCCTTGTGGAAGAAGCGGGTGTAGATCAGGTGCATGGTGGCATGCTCGATTCCCCCGGTGTAGCAATCCACCGGCATCCAGTAATCGTACTCCGCCGGATCGAAGGGGCCCTCGGCGTAGTCCGGCGAGAGATAGCGCAGGTGATACCAGGAGGAACACATGAAGGTGTCCATGGTGTCCGTATCCCGCTCCGCGGGTTCGCCGCATTGGGGGCAATCGACGTGCTTCCAGGTGGGGTGGAGCTTCAGCGGGCTCTCACCGGTGGGCCGCCAATCGATGTCGTCCGGCAGGGTCACGGGAAGCTGGTCATCGGGCACCGGCACGGCGCCGCAGGCCGGGCAGTGGATGATGGGGATGGGTGCCCCCCAGTAGCGCTGACGGGAGATCAACCAATCCCGCAGGCGGTAGTTGATGGCCCCCTGCCCCACGCCCTGCTCTTCGATGTAGGCGATGGCCTGGGCCACCGCCTCCTCCGCCGGGGTACCGGTCAAGGGGCCGGAATCGACCATCACGCCGTGGTGGGCGGCGGCCTCGGTCAAACTCGCCGCGTCCGTGGCCTCTTCGCCCTCCCCTCGAATCACGATGCGGATGGGCAGATCGAAACGGCGGGCGAATTCAAAGTCTCGCTGGTCGTGGGCGGGCACCGCCATGATGGCGCCGGAGCCGTAGGTCACCAGCACGTAATCGGCGATCCACACGGGGATCTTCTCGCCGTTGACCGGGTTGATGGCGTAGCCGCCGGTGAACACACCGGTCTTCTCGCGCTCGGCGGATTCCCGCTGGACATCGGTCTGGCGGGTGGTCTCTTCGATGTAGGTCTCGACGGCGGCGCGCTGGGCTTCCGTGGTGAGCTTCGCCACCAGGGGATGCTCCGGCGCCAGCACCATGAAGGTAGCCCCCCACAGGGTGTCCGGACGGGTGGTGAAGACCTCCAGGGGGTCCCCCGTTTCCGTCTTGAAGGTGACCCGAGCGCCCTGGGAGCGCCCGATCCAGTTTTCCTGCAACACCCGCACTCGCTCCGGCCACTGGATGCCGGAAAAATCCAGCAATTCGTCGGCGTAGCGGGTGGTGCGGAAACACCACTGCATCAGATTGCGCTTGGTCACCGGGGTGTCGCAGCGCTCGCAGTGGCGGTCGTCCCCCACCACCTGTTCCCGGGCCAGGGTGGTGTTGCAGCTGGGGCACCAATCCACCGGTGCCTGCTTGCGGTAGGCCAGATCGCCCTGGACCATCCGATTGAACAACCACTGGGTCCAGCGGTAGTACTTCGGGTCGCAGCTGACGATCTCCCGCCGCCAGTCGAACATTGCGCCCATATGCCGGAGCTGACCGCGCATCCGTTCGATGTTGCTGTAGGTCCACTCCTTGGGGTGAATGTTGCGCTTGATGGCGGCGTTTTCCGCCGGCAGACCGAAGGCGTCGAAACCGATGGGGAAGAGCACATTGTGCCCCCGCATGCGCATGAACCGCGCCCGGGCGTCGGAAGGGGCGATGGCGTACCAATGACCGATGTGCAGGTCGCCCGAGGGGTAGGGCAACATGGTGAGGGCGTAGTACGGCTTCCGGGACGCATCGATGTCCGCGTGGTAGAGGCCGTCCGCCTCCCACCGCTGCTGCCATTTGCTCTCGATATCCGCGGCCTTGTAGGCATCCGGTGTGGTGACTTCAGTCATGGTCCTGATACTCCATCTCGATACGGGGCGAGGGTTCCGGGAAGCACGCCGCAGTGCGGCACCCAGGGATTGAATCGTCGATCCTAACGCAATCTGCGAAGGTTACAACCCTTCCATCTGTGGAAAGAACCAGAGGGTCAGGAAAGCGAAGATCCCGGCGAAGACCAGCAGCGCCCCGAGACCCACCCAAACCGCCAGCACCGGGTGATCGTGCCGACGGAGGATCCAGATGAGGCTGACGCTGGTGACAACGGCGAAGAGTCCGAGGAGGGAGAGGGGAAAAATCATGATACCGGGATGGTAACACTCCAGCCGGGTAGGACGGACCCCGTGCCGATGCGTGTTTTGCTATGAGAAGAGTTTTGAATAGATGGTTGAGGGACGACGGATGTCAATGTATGACCCCAGGAACGTCCCGTGATTCTTCTTGCAGTTTGGCGGCGCTCCCGCAGCGTCAGATAAGGAGGTTTGTATGCCAAATCTCTGCGAGACTCCTCCCGACTTCACCCTTCCCATCTATCACTCCACCGACACCTTCACCCTCTCCGCCCAGACCGACAAGGTGATCCTCCTGTCATTCATGAACCTCGGCTGTGGGCACTGCTGGAGCTGGATTCCCCGCTGGGCATCCCTGAAGACCGACTATGACCTCGCCAATGTCGAGGTGGTCACGGTCATCTTCAACTCCGGCGCCGACGACATCACCGACGCCATCTTGGAGGCCGAGTTCACCGCCCGCGGTCTGCCCGAACCCAACTTCACGATCCTCAAAGATTCCGGAGGCTGGGGCACCGTGGCACCCACCTACATGAGCGGCTTCTCCGCGCCACCCTGGTTTCCCTATGCCTACCTGATCTCCCGCTCCCACAAGATCGCCAACATGTGGCATTGGAAGAGCACCGAATTTGGCGAACTCGTTTCCTTCGACAGTGGCGATGACAACGACGTCGAGGCCTTCATCCGACACCGCTTCGACGACCTGCTGACGGATCGACCGCGGTGGAACACGATCCTCACCCTGGACTACTCCGACAGCATGGACTTACACACCACCGTCGCCGGGGTCACCAAACCGAAGATCGAATTTCTGCGCGAGGCCGCCGATTCCTGGCTGCGGGTGTGGAAGGACTACGCCAGCTGTGACGACAACCTGGGACTGGTCCGCTTCGGCAGCAACGCCATCAGCGACGGGACCCTGCTCCCCATCTTGCCGGGGGCGAATGTCGAGGCCATCCTCGCCACCCTGGACACCGACACCACGGGCTGCACCGCCCTGGGGGCGGGCATCGCCACCGGCATCGACATCCTGGAGACCGATCCCATCGATCCCGGGGATCCCCACCAGCGCTTCATGGTGGTGTTCACGGATGGCGTCCAGAATCGCAACCCGATGTTTGTGGTGACGGCGGATTGCGGCGGTGGCGTCTGCGTCTGGGAGCCCCAGATCCGCCAGGTCAGCCCCGACGACGTGGAGTTCTACGGCTGGACCCTCTGCGGTCCCGATGGCGGGACCTCCGACTACGCCGGAACCTTGCCGCGGGTCCTTGAAGGCAACCCCATGCAGACCGCCATCCACACCATCGGCATCGGCGCCCCCACCGCCTACCAGAGCCTGCTCACCACCCTCTCCGACCAGACCCCGGGCTCGTCCTATCTGGACAGCGATATCTGGCCCAACCTGGAGGAGTTCTTCGTCGAGAGCCTGGTGGAGAATTTCCGCGGCGCCACCCTGTCGGTGGCCACCAAGGCGACCGGCACCTTTGCGGCGGGCGAGACCGAACACATCGAGACCTTCCGGCTCAATCCCTCGGTGCGCAAGGCCACGGTACTGTTGAGCTGGCTGGATCCCTCGGCGCCCCTCACCTTCACGTTGCACAAGGACGGCGCGCGCTTGAAGCTGAACCACAAGGAGAGCGTGCGACCCACGGCCAATGTCACGACCATCCCCTTCCCCCTGTACCAACCACCGCTGTCGTGGAGCGTCGCGGCGGCGCGAGCCCTGCCAACTCTGGCAGCCCCAGGGGTGTCCGCCGCCGAGGTCTCGGTCCTGAAGCCCAGCGGGCGGATGGTGGAGGCCGATGGCGAGTACCAGCTCACCATCCGACGGCTGTTCCCGGACACCGCCGTGGACATCCCCTATCACCTGATGGTGCTCGCCGACGACAAGGACATCGAGGTGGAACTGCGCTTGCCGAAACAGCGGTATTTCACCAACGAGCGCATCCCCATCGAACTCCTGACCACCGACCGGGGCCGCCCCCTGGAGAGTGTCTACTCCGTGACGGCCTCCATCGACCGACCGGAAACGCCCTTCGCCAACCTGTACGTCGATCACTATCGCCGCCTGGCCAAGGGCAAGATCCCTCCGACCCTGGAGAAAGACACCCTGGTCGGACGCTTCGATACGGTCGTGCAAAAGATGTTCGACGATCCCGACCTCGCCCAGAAACTCCGCGCCCGCCATCGGGAGACGGTCCGGCTCGAACCGTCCTTCCGCGCCGCCTATCGTCGCACCGGCGGTCCCAAAGGGGTGTTCGGCAAGAAGTACACCGGCACCGAGGTGCCCGGGCACTATCGCATCGAGGCCCGCGTGCGGGGGGTCAGCCCTTCGGCGGGGGTCTTCGAACGGGTGGTGAGCAAGACCGTCCTGGTGGTGCCACGCCCCGACCTGGATCGTTCCAAGGTCCAGGTCTCCGACAAGGGCAAGGACCGGGAGCTGGTCGTCACCCTGACCCCGGCGGACCGCAACGGCAACCTGCTCGGCCCGGGCTACGGCAGCCAACTGCTCTTCTTGTTGGATGACGAGGTCCAGGGCACCGTCCGGGATCGGCTGGATGGCTCCTACGAAATCCGGGTCCAGCCCAAAGTGGTCACCGCCACCCAGCAGCGCAGCAAGACTCAGCCCGCGGCGGCGCTCTGGATCGCCGGAGAGCGGATCTTCTCCGGTTCGCTCCCCCGGCTCCTGGAGACCTCCAAAGGTTGACGCCGAAATGTCGGCCCAGAGGCTTTCCTGAGGGTCCTCTTTCCTCCCCAAAGCTCCCCAAGGCTGTCGCAAGAATGGCCTTGGGGATGCGGCGGGGAGCTGAGACGGCTCCCCCTCCAGGGCCGATCCCCGATCAGTTGATCAGTTGGAAGGCGGCCCAGTGGTAGGGGTGGGACTGGCCGAGATCCTGGCTGCGGATGGCGCCGCGTTGGGCGATGGCGAGGGCTTCCTCCTTGCTCGCCCCATCCCGGAGCGCCCGGTAGAGCCGTTCCATCACCGGCACCGTGGCGCGATCCGAAACCCGCCACAGGGACGCGATCACGGCCTCGGCGCCCGCATGGCGGAAGGCCTGGGCCAGCCCCAGGACCCCGTCCCCCCCCAGGGCATCCCCGCGGGCGGTTTCGCAGGCGGAAAGCACCACCAGATCCGCGTCGAGGCGCAGCTGCTCGTAGATTTCCCAGGCGTAGAGGCGCCCGTTGTCCCCCTCCCCCGTCTCCCCCGTGACCCCGACGACCGACCCAGCCGACGGTGCCAGAGCCAGGTAGGAATCCAGGGGAAAGCGGGCGTCGATGGCGGCGTGGGCCGCGAAGTGCAGGTGGCTCACCCCCGGTTCCAGAGCCTTGATGGCCGCCTCCCGGGCCGCCTTCCCCAGGAGCACCCGGGCGCGCCCTGGAAAGAGAGCCGCGACCGCGACCGCCTCCCGCCGGGCTCCGGGCAGGGCGGCGTTGGAGAGGGGATCCCCCACCGCCACCAGCGTGCGCGGGGCACCCCCTTCCCGCGTGCCGTACAGGGTGGCCGACAGGGCGGTCAAGAGGGACCTCTCCTCCACCAGATAGCGTGGCGATGGGTCCTCACCAACCCTGGGCATCACCAGCGCGGCGAAGGGCAGAAAGTGCAGGGGACCATCCGGCAGGATCAACCACCGGGTGCCGTGCCCCGCCGAGGCCGCCGAGGCCGCCGACAGCTCCGGGGGGATCAACAAGGCGTGGAGCGCCCGCCCCTGGGTGATCAGCGCTGGCAGGGTCGCGGGGTCGGGAAGCCGCAGCAGATCCCGATAGGACTGGACCCGGGCGGCCAGGGCCGGGCCGCCGATGCCCAGGCGGAAGAGCTGCAAGGGGGGCGCACTGCCCGGCGCCCGGGAGATGACGAAGAGGAACGTCTCGTCGTCAGTGACGCTGTAGGACAGCAGGGTCGTGCCCGGGTCCAGCGCCGCCGCCACGGCGGCCGCCCCGAGGGGCTCCGGGGGCTCGACGGCGCCGAAGCGGGGCACCCGGCGCCGCAGGGCGTCGGCGATCTCCCCCTGCCGATGGCGCAAGACGCGCAAGGCGGTGATCAGCTCCAGAACCCGCTCCGGCGGCGCATCCCCGGGAAGACTCTCCAGCCGCGCCCGGGTCGCCTCGTACTCCCGGTCCGCGGCGGCCCGGGCCACCAACAACGCGGGGGGAAGGCCCCGGCTGAGATCCAGATCCCGTTCCGCCAGATGCGCCCGCAGGGCCTGGCCACGATACCGCTCCAGGGTCAGGAAAGCGGCCTCGGGGCTCCCCAGGGCCACCTCCAACGCGATCAGCCGGTGGTACAGCCCGGCAAAGTGCGCGGCGAAGCGCGCTGCCTCCTCCCGCGCCCCGCCCAACTGCCGCCGCTGTCCCTCCAGGGCGGTGACCGCTGCCCGCAGCATCTCCACCGCCCGGGTCGGTTCACCGCGCTCCCGGTGCACCGCGGCCAGGGCATCCAACGCCTCCGCCAATGCCGTGCTGTGGGGTGCCCGACGGCGCAGAAGCGCCGTCGCCCTCTCCAACGCCTCCAGGGCTTCGGCGATCCGCCCCGCTTCGTGGGCCAGCTGGCCCAGGTACATGCGGTTGCGGGCACTGTCCACACTGCCCGGGGCGAGGCGGTCGAAGAGTGCCTGGGCCTGGCGGTGGTGGGCCTCGGCCTGGGTAAGATCCCCCCGCAGATGCGCCGCCCGGGCCAGATCGGCCCGCAACAGCGCCGCGTCGAGGGTGTCTGGCATCAAGACATCGATGATCTCCAGCGCCGCCTCGAAGTACCCCTGGGCCGCTTCCGGATCGCCGCGGTCCAGGGCGAGACTGCCGAAGTTGGTCAGGGAGATGGCCACGGAATGGCCCCGAGGGTTGGCGGCGTGGCGAATGGCGTAGCACCGTTCCAGGAAGCGCTCCGCGGTGTCGAAGTCCCGCCGAGCCTGGGCCACCAGCCCCCGATTCTGCAAGCTCCACGCCTCCAGGATGCCATCCGGCTGCTGGCGCCGAAAGAATTCCCCGGCGGCCTGGTAGTGCCCGTCGGCGGTGGGCAGATCGCCGCGGGCCAGGGCCGTGTTGCCCAACCACATCTCCAGCTCTCCCAGCAGGCGATCCGTCGCCCCCAGGGTTCGGTACTGGTCCCGGGCCTGGCGCAACGCGCCTTGGGCTTCCATCAGGGCGCCTTGTTGGAGCCACAAGACACCCCGATAGTGGGTGAGCTGGGCGCCCAGGAGGGTCCCCTCCTGGCCCGCCGTGGTCAGGATCTCCAACCCGGTATCCAGGGCTTCCGCCGCCGCCTCCGGCTGTCCGCTCTTGATCCCCAGAACCGCCAGGGCCAGGTGGGCTTCCGCCCGCAACGTCTCCCGCGCCGCGCCGGGCGGCAGCCCCTCGGCCTGGCTCAGAGCGGCCCGATAGTCCGCCTCCGCAGCTTCGAAGACGGTGCGGTGAAAGTGGGCCTGGCCGGAGTCCAGCAGGGCGCGGATCGGGGCGACCTCGGGGACGGATTCCGCCGCCTCGTCCGGAGGAGCGGCGGTGGGGGTGCACGCCATCAGGCCGCCGAGGAGGACGATCAGCGGGAGGCGCATCGTTCCCCGAAGCAGAAGGCGTAGGGTCCCAGGCGAGGCCGCGCCACCGGCCCGGTCACCTCGACGATCCAGAAGTAGCTCCCTTCCCCCAAGCTTTCCTGGATCTCTTCCGGCAAGGACACCGACGGCTGGGCCGAGGCGACACCGCGCCACCGGGACTGCCCCGCCCGGTCGAAGAGTTCGACGGTGTAGCGGGCGGCGCCCGCCTGGGCCGGCCATTGGAAGCGCCGGGGTGGAGCCACCAGCCGCGCTCCCGCCACCGGCTCGACGACCTCCGATGGGCCACCCCGTTCAAGGTCCGTGCCGGGCGGTTCGGTGCGGGGCGCCATCAGGGTGAAGGTGCTCAGCAGCGCCAGCAGCCCCAGCAGGAGCCCCGCCGCCACCGTGGCGGGGACTCGCCACCGATGCCACCGGCGCCCCTGGACAGGGAACCGCCCGGGGGGTGGGGCGGCTCCGATCGCGCCCGCCGCCCCCTCCGCCCAGGGCTGCAAACTCCGGGCGAGGCGCAGTTCCTGGGCGCACGCCGCGCAGGTCGCCAGATGATCCGCGGCCCGCTGCCGCGCCGCCACCGGGGCCTCGCCGCTGGCGATCTTCCCCAGGACCTCGGCGGAGAGGCAGCCGCTCCGCGCCGTCCCAGGATCCGTGGCCGCTTCATAGGCGCGGCGCCAGGCCGCTTCATCCTTCGCCATGGTGGTACCCCGTTGCCATCAGTTGCCGCCGCACCGCCGCCACGCCACGGTGGGCGAGGTTGCGCGCCTTGGCCTCCGTCCACCCCATCAGCTCGGCGATCTCCCGGGTATTGAAGCCCTGCAAGTAAAGCCCCGCGGCGCGGCGCCGGTTTTCCGGCAATCCGGCCAGGAGCCGTTGGGCGCGTTCCACGGTCTCCATCTGGCGGGCCTCGCTCTCCGGCGAGGGCCGGGGGGATGCGAGTTCCCGACCACTCTCTTCCTCGCGCTCCTCCGGCAAGGGGTCTTCGACCCCCTGTCGCTGGCGGGCCCGGCGCACGGCGTCGATGGTGGCGGAGGCGGCGGTGCGGTGCAGGTAGCTGCTCAGGTGACGGATAGGGCGCGGTCGCCGCAAGGCCCGCCACAGCCGCAGGGCGACCTCCTGCTCCACATCTTCCACCTGGATTCCCAGGTATCGGGGGCAGAGGCGATGCAACGTGCGGCGCAACCAGTCGCCGTAGTCCTCGAGGATCGACCGCAGGAGGGCATCCGCCTCCCGCGTTTCCCGTGTTCCAGGCACCCGTTTCTCCCCCTCCGGCGGCGTCTCCGCCGGATGCGGGAAAGCAGCAGAATTCAGGGGATTGAAAGAATCCATAAAGAGACCCTGGGGACCAGTATACCGGTCCCCAGGGTGCCGCGGTCGCGGAGGAAAGGTCACGGGAGCGGGACTTCGTAGAAGCCGCCGCAATCCCCGATCCCGGCCTCCTGGCAGCACTGTTCGGTGCGCTCCTTCCAGCCACCGTCACAGAGATCCCCCTCCTCGGGGTAGAGGAAACAATCCCGCACGGCGAACGCCTCGGCGAGGGTCCGCGGCGTCCCGGGATCCAGCACCGCCGCCAGGCAGCCATTGACACAGCTGGCCAGGGGATCGGCATGGTCGGGGTGCTGCCACAGGGGTTCGCCCCCCTCCGCGCACGCTCCCACCGGCCCACACCAGCCCCGGCAGAGGCGCAGAGCGTCCTCCCCCTGGCTGGAGAGGGTCATGACAAAGCCGCTGGAGTGCTTGACCTGCTGCGGGTCGGTCCACTCCCCCTCGCCGATGACCTGCCCGCGATCGTTGAGATCCGCGGCGCTGGTCAGATTCCAGCCGGTCGTCCCCTCCAGCAGGAGATTGAGGTCCACCGCCACCCCCTGGTGCCACAGGAAAGCGTAGGGATCCCCGGTGGCGGGATGGTCCAGACCGACCACCTCGTGGCGGTCGTTGATCCCGAAGGCCACGCTGCGACTGCCATCGCCGCGCAGCAGGTCCGGCACCAGCGGCTGGGCCAGGATGAAGCTCTGGGAGGCGCTGCGCGCCGGCCACTGCACGGCCTGGTCGTCGGACGCCCACAGCCGGGGCGGTGGCAGTTGCCGGTGCCAGCCCACCGCCACGCCCCGGCTGTCCACGTCGTAGGCGCGACCGTTCATGCCGTCCTCCACCGGCAGGATCTCGAAGCCCAGGGGCCCGCTATGGCGCATGGGCACCTCGTTGTGACCGCTGATGTTCCAATCCCGGTCGCACAACCCCACGAAGCGACCCGCACTGTTGATCCGCACCCCGTCGCTCTCCTCGCACTGCGGCGGGATCGGTGGGGTATTCAGGTTGCCCTGGCGATCCCAGGTGGCCAGCCGGGGATGGGAGCCATGGACCTGGAGCCCCACGGCGTGGTTCCCGTCGCTCAACCCCAGGGCGGCGGCCATCGGGGTGCTCCGGGGCAGAATCTCCGGCTGGAGCCAGTGGCTGGCCAGGCGCAAGAGCACCGCCTCGGGCACGGCGCTCAGCACCTGCTGGGCCGCGAGATCGCCCCCATCGTTAAGGTCCCCCACGGCGCCGGGGACCGTGGAGACCGGTCCGGGCACCCGGTCCCCCGTCAGCCAGATCCCGGAGGCGATGCCACCGGGGAAGAGCACCAGCCCGGCATCGCTGATGCGCCGCGGGCCTTCGGGGATGGCGTCGATGCGGAAGGCGCGCCGGGGGCGCAGCAGGAAGCCCTGTTTGACCCCATTCACCCCATGGATCCCCTGGGTCTCGCCGAGGCCGACGATCTCGCCCCGGTCGTTCAAATCCCGGACCTCCAGCAGCCGCCACGCCCCCTGGTCCGCAGGATCCAGCAAATCCAACAGGGGTTCGGCGGTGCCGCTGCGCCACACCAGAGCGCCGTTGGCCTCGCTCCAGCCGACCACCTCGCCGAGGTTGTTGATGGCCCGAGCCTCGCTGTTGCCGGGGCCGGCCAGCGGCAGCGCCGCCCCTTGCCACGTCCCCGCGATCCGCCGCCAGATCGTCGCCTGGCGCAATCCGGTGGCGCTGTTCCGGGAGTACCCCACCACCTCCCCCCGGTCGCTGATCGCCCAGGCGAGACCGCCATCGAAACCCGGCAGGGGCGGTAGCGCCTCCGGCACCTGGCCGTTGGCCGCGTCCCCGGAGTAAAAGAACGGCTGGGCGGGCATCCCCACCACCACGAGGAAACTACCCACCACATCCCCCGCATCGTTGACACCCCGGGGCGACACCCGATCGGACGCCCCCTGCGAGATCCCACCGTCCCGGGAAGCGTCCCAATGCAAGCGGTAGGCAGCCTGATTGCCGAGGAGGATCGAGTTGTACTCCAGACCGACGATCACGCTCTCGTTGTTGATCGCCCGGGAGGTCGAATAGGGAAAGTTCCCGGGGAGCGGACGGCTCTCCCGCGGGTTCCAGGTCACCGCCTCGGTTTCGAGGACCGACCGGACCGCCAACTCCCCGACGATCTCGCCGTGGTCGTTGATATCGAAGGCGAAGATATCCGCCGCGAACACCGTGCACGGCAGCGCGGGGCAGCGCGGATCGGGCAGCCGCTCCGCGACCGTCAGCCCCCCGTCATCCAGACTCCACCGCGTCGCTTCCTGCAACCCGGTATTGGCGTTGCGCGCCCACCCCACCACCACTCCCCGACGGTTGATGGCGAAGGCCTCCGACCCCTCCGGCGCCGGTTGCAGCAACGCTCCCAAATCGACAATCTCATAACCCTGGGCCAACGACGGCACAACCCCCGCCAGGCTCCAGACACTCATCCAGATCGCCACCAGCACGATCCTCCCAACGTTTCGGCTCGCAAACATGGTCGAACTCCCCGTGAAGAAGTTTCATCCAGTCCAGGAGCCCCCCACCGGGGCGCCTCACAGGGAAGGGACGCACGGCGAGGCAATCCGTCTCACTTCGCAGCAGATTTTTTTGACGAATGCGCGAGGGACTATGAAAACACCGGGAGGGCCCTGGACCGCAACCCGACCCCTGGACCTGCCCCCGGAGGCCGCCCTCCGGGGCATCGACCGAAAGATCGGCCCTCGAGGGCAGGAGGTCGAGCGGGCGGCCACGGGGGGCCGCCCCCACACCACGGGTCAAGATTTCGCCGACACCCCCACCAGCAGCGACCGGGGTCACCCCATGGGACACCACGGGGGCCGACCCCACGGCCTCCACCCCGCCCAGGACCGTCACCCGTTGTTAGATCACCTCCCGGGGATCCGCCACCGCCACCGCCACCGCAGCACCCGCAACGCAACACTCTTTGCCAGACTGTCCAACCTCCCGGCGGTCAAGAAGCGCTCAAGGCGCAAAGGGATCTGTCAGCCAACGGCGACGGCTCGGGGGCCGGGTCGCGTCGGTCTTGTCGGTCTTGTCGGTCTCGGCAGTCTTGTCGGTCTTGTCGGTCTCGGCAGTCTTGTCGGGCTCGCCAGGCCGCCCACCGCCCGCCACGGCTTCCGTGGCAGCTTCCATGGCGGTCTCCGTGGCGCTGCAACCGTTGCACAGGCTGTGAATCTGTAGACTGAACTGGCCCGGATCGAAACCGTGAGCGCGGCAGATCTCCGCTTGTAGGGCGGCGATGCCGGGGCTGACAAACTCCACCACCCGACCGCATTCGCGGCAAACCAGGTGATCGTGGCGCTGCCCCGGGTGCACGTGTTCGTAGAGGAAGCGATCGTGACCCAGACGCTGCTTGCGCACCAGCCCGCATTCCACCAGCAATTCCAGATTGCGGTACACCGTGGCCCGGGAGATTTTCACCCCCTGGGACTTCAGCGCGTCGAGCAAGGCATCCGCATCGATGTGTTCATGGTGCGCGTAGATCGCCTCGAACAACGCCAGACGCTCGGGGGTAACCCGCATGCCGTGGCGGCGCACATAGTCGAGGAACTGCTCTCGTTCGCGTTGCATGGGTCCCCCTGTCTCTTTATTGATACTGAGTCTCAGTATCTGTTGTGTATTTTGGCCTCCCCCGTTCCCTTTGTCAACCACCTCTTGGGGCAGGGCTTACCGATCCGCGCACCCCTCGGTAAGCCCTTGATCAATAAGGACTTGTGGTCTCTGAAGGGGTGTTCGCCTGGATCTGTGGAAAAGTTCCCCCCAACCACCACCGGATAAGCCACCGGGGCCACTCTCCGCTCCTATGTCTCTCAGGACAAACATTTGGAAATAAGGAGGTTACGATACGTGCACAAAAACTTGTGCGATCCGGATAGAGGCCCGAAACCAGGGGCTTTCTCAGCGTTTCGCGAGCCCTTTTCCGCAGAGTTTTCCACAATCCCTGTGGGGAATTCTTCGACCTCAGGGCGCCAGCAGCGCCGCCCCCAGGCCGCTATCGGGCCAATCGGTCTCGACGCCAAAGAGTTCGGCGAGCATCCTGGGCACCCCCGTGAAATCCGGGGTCTCCGGGATGCGTCCCGGGGGAACCGAGTCGCCAACGGCGAGGAAGAAGGCGTCCTCCAGATGCTGCAACGAGGTCTTGATGCCGTGATCCGAGAGGACGATCAGCACGTCATCCTCGTCCAGGGCGTTGTGGAGTTGCCCAACCCGATAGTCCAGATAGCGGTAGAAATGGAAGAAGGGGTGATCGCCGTCCTCCTGCCCCGCGCGGGTGACCTCCCCGTAGCTGGAGTGGGTGAAGATATCGAGGCTCGCCACCCGTTGGACCAGCAGGTCGATCTCCTGGCGCTGCACGGCGATCAGGGCGGCATCGAAGTCCGCCGCGGCCTCCTCCACCCCCCAGATGTCCTTGCCCATCACCGCGCGATCACCGAGCACCGGGAAACGAACCATCTCCTCCTCGGTGAGGGGGCGCCGCGCCCGCCAGTCGGTGAACCGGCGCCGCTGACCGCGAGGCCCCACCATGTCGCCGTGACGACCGGCATCCACGCTACCCCGCGAGAAGAGCAGATTGACCGCCACCCGATCCCCGGCGCCGACGGCGTCGAACAGGCTGTCGGTGGCGGGCACCAGCCAGTGCAGGGGACGGAACGGGTTGTCGCCGACGAAGGTCAGGCCAGCGATCTCGTCCCCCATCTGGTAGACCAGGCCCAGGAACGAGGGGGAGCGTCGCCGGTTGGGATAGACCAGCGCCTCCATGGCGGCGGCGGTATTGGGCGGGTCGCTGTACAGCACGCCGTGCTGACCGAGAGGGAGCAGAGCCTCCAGAGTCGGCAAGTCGCCCCGGGTCAGCAGGTAGCGCAGGAGCCGCCAGTCGGCGCAGTCCAGGACCACGGCGAAGACCCGCCGCCGCCCGTCCGCCGGTCGGCGCTCCGGGGTGAAGGCGAGGGGCTCCCCCGGCGCCCGGGGTTCCACCGCCACCGTCACCGTCAGGCCATCCGCGGGCCAGATGGTGCCGGAACCGCGGGTCCGGTCGGCGGCGTCGCGCAGCACCCAGCGTTGGGGACTCTTGCCCAGATGGCGATTCACCGTCACCACGGCGCCATCCGCCGCCAACGGATACGCTTCGTAGGGGGTATCGACGGCAGCCGTGGTATCCGGCGACAGGTAGAGGGTGGCTCCCCTGCCGAGGGTGGCGGGAACGGTGTAGCGCAGGGTGCCGATGCTATCCAGCAACCTCCCCTCGCCAAACTCTCCCTGGTCCCGCAGTCGCTCCAACTCCTGCAGATCGAAGAACCGGTCCAGGGCGAGAGGCTCCCGCTGCTCGTTGTAGAGGGTCAAGGCCTCGGCATCTCGCCCCAGATACACCAGGGTGCCGATGAGCCGCACGAAGAGAACGCAGCGCAGGTCGAGGTTGTCGATGCGATCCGCCGCGGCGCCGGCCTGCTCCAACATCGCCATGGTCGGATACTCCGGGTCGTTGAGCCCGTAGATGCTCAGAAACACGGCGTGATGCGCCTGGGCCTCCACCGCCGAAGCGCCCGCCCCCTCCCAACGGCGGATCCACTCCGCCAGCCCCGGCATGTCCCCCACCGCCGCCGCCGCTTCGGTGCGCAGCCGGTACCAGCGCTGCGTCTCCGGGTCCGAATCCGGCGGCGGATCGTCCCCCAACAAGGCCAGAGCGCGCTCCGGCTCCTTGTTGCGCAGGTAGCGCTCCGCCAGCCGCAGGGCGAGGATGGGCGCCGCCCGCCCCAGTTGGGGCAACTGGCGGCGCATCTCCTCCATCACGGCGGTCTCGTCCTCCAACTCCGCGCGCACCGCCAGTTCCAGGGAGCGCAGCAGGGGGTCCTGGGGATGGGCCCTCACCACCGGGTCCAGCAGAGCCCACGCTTCTTGTAGGCGTCCGTGGGAACGTCGATCCTCCACCACCGCCGCCGCCAGGAGGGGGGCCGGCAGCCAATCCTCTTCCGTGGCCAGACGTTCTTCCAGCACGGCGATGCCCGCCCGCCGGTCTCCCAGGCCAAAGAGAGCGAAGGCCCGGCACTCGGTCACTCGCCGTCCCTCGGGGCCGGGGAGTTCCAGCCCTTCGCTCAGGGTCACGGCCCGCTGGAAGGCCTCCTCCGCCACCGCATCGCACACCGCCCCGGCCTGGTTCTGACGCTCGACCCGCTGCCAGGCCCGGTAGGCGAAGAAACCCGCCACCAGCCAGACCAGCACCACGGCCACCACGGCACCGGCGCGCCTCATGGTTCCGCCACCATCTGCAGGCGGAAGCGGTGCAGCCCTTCGGTCTTGTCCCCCGCGATCAGGAGGCTACGCCAGGGAAAGTGGATGGGTTCCTCCGGAGGCAAGGTGTCCGCCAGCACCTGGCCCAGGGCGGAATCCGCGGTGGGAAAGCGATCCAGAAAGATCGCCAGGGCCGCTCCCTGTTGCAGCGCCACCCCCTCGTGGGCACTATTCCGGTAGAGCGCCCGGCGCAGGCTTTGTTCGTTCCAACCGAGCACCAACGCCTCGGGCAGGGCCACCCAGCAGGGCGCCAGATCCGGGAGGATCTGGACGTTGTTCAGGCATTCGGCCCGCGCCCCCCCCTCCCAGCTCAGGGCGGTGCGGCGCAGGGGCCAGTTCTCCCCCAGGGATTCGAGGAAGGCGTCCATCGCCTCCACCGCCCGGGCCTGATCCTTGACCCCCAAGGCCACCGCCACGTCCGGCATGGCCTGCCCCGACAACGGCAGGTAAACCGCCACTTCCCACGATCCTTCCAGCACGAAGCTCGAAAACAGTTTGCTCTTCAAGCGGAACATCCGGTCGGCGCCACCCCCTTCCGGCACCCAGGCGGCGACATCGATCCCCCGGTCGGTGAGCACCCGCCCATGGAGCAAGGCGTCCTGGTCGTGAAACAGCATGGTCCCGGCGGGTTTTTTGCCCGGCAGGAGCAAAGAAAGGGGGTGATTCCCGGCGGGGGCCATGGTGCGGGCTTCCAGCCGCACATTGCCCGCGTCGTCCAGCGCCGCGAAGCCCACCAGCCGCACTCCGGCGGCCAGGGGGACGGCGAAGGTCAATCCAGGGACTCCGGACGCATCGGCGGGACCCGTCACCGGCGCCAGAGCCGCCAGAGCGGGCGGTACTTCCTCGGCCTCGGCGCAGCGCAGGGCGCCGAAAAGATCCGGCCCCTCCACGACCGCCTCCGGGTCTCCATCGTCTTGCTGCGCCGGGCGGACGGGCAAGTGGCCGATCACCGTGGTGCAGCCTCCCAGCCGACGCCGGGCCTCCGTCGCCCGCTCCGCCAGGGGCGTGCGTTCGATGGTTCCCAGCATCGCCAGCAACCGATCCATCCGCCCCCCCGTCGCCACCAGCCACGCCCCCGGCGGAATCCCCGCATCCGGCGGCGTCGGCGCACACCCGGCGAGAAACCCCAACAGGAGAGGGACCATCAGGGGGACCAGGAGAAGGGCCCGTGGGAAGGCAAGACCGTGGGCTTTGGCTGACATCGATGCAGCGTACCCAAAGGGTGGGCGGGGGCGCAAGTCGGGTTCCGCCCAACAGCCCCCTTGAATCTAAGGCATCGCGCTCCAGGCCTTGAGTCGTCACCAACGTTGACCTCACTCGCGGTATGCTATGGCCATGAGCGCCCACTACCCACTGCTGTTTGGCTATCGCGATCTGCTCGAGGGTGATGGCTTCGTCGCCGTGGTGGAGATCTGCGGGCGCGCTCTGTTGGCCGAGGAGAGCGAGGGCGATGTCTGGATGTACGGCGTTAACCCGGGCGCCATGGCCGGGGGCGGTCAGACGCCCAGAGAGGCGATGGCAGCCTTCCGCTCCGAATACCAGGCCATCCTCTTCGACTTTGCCGAAGAGACAACCACTTTTGAGGCATTCAAAAATCAGGTCGAGGACTTCTTTGCCCAGACCAACAAGCCCAACGAGGTGGAGTGGCGCAAGGCCGTCGAGGATGTGCGCGCGGGCAGAGTGGAAGTCGATTGGTTGACCAAGCAGAGAGAATGGCAGCAACAGCTGCGCGTGGTGGTCCACAAGATCGGTGCACCCTCCGCGAAGGATAACGCCTTGCCCCGGGAAGAACTGGCCGCCTGACCCCAACGATGGTCTCGAAGGGGCAAATTGCCTTCAAGGCAATCGTCAAGATGCTCCACCAGTGCGCCCCGGGCTTTTCCATCGAGGCCAAGACCCACAAGAACGTCATTCGATACCGCGGGCTGACCTACCCCAAGTTCCCCCGTGGTCCCCATGGCAAACGCCAGAACTTCGGCGTGGAGATCGGTCACGTCAAGAGTCTGGTCCGCTTCTTCGAGATTCAGGATTGCGCGGCTACGGTGCTCGATGCGCTGCGCTGAAGGACTCCCGCAACCGAAACCACCGCCGCGCCACCACCAGCCCGACGACGCCCAGCAGCGAGAGCACGAAACCCCAGGAGAGGGAGCGGCGATCCACCCAGACGCGCACCACGTGGGCGCCCGGGGGCACCTTGATGCCGATGCGGTGCAGGTTGGCGATCTCCACCGGCGCCGCATGGCCATCGATCGCCGCCCGGTAAAGGCCCAGGTGGGAACGCTGCCAGACCACGGCGCCACCGTCGGGAGAATCCACTTCCACTTCCAGGGTCTCGCGGCCCACCGCGATCCGCCCCAGGCGCCCGGGGCGGCCCTCGAACGGGGCGATCTCGCCGGGCAGGACCGCCGTGGTGGCGACCTCGAAACCCGGCGCCGCCAGGGTGCCCAACGCGGCGTTCAGATGCGGCGCGAAGATCAGCCGGTGGGCGAAGGAGACCTCCGGCGCCGCCCCCAGGATCTCGTAGACCCAGGGTCCTTCGGTCTCCTCGGTCCCCTCGGTCCCCTCGGTCAACTCCGTTAACTCCGTCGGTGCCAGACGACGCACCTGCTCCCCCACGTCCTCCCCGAGAGGACTGGGGAGCACCAGGCGGTCCACCCCCCAGGCCGCCAGCAGGCGCAACCGCCGTGGATCGTCCAACAGCCGCAGCGACTGCACCGAGGCCTGGGTGAGGAAGGAACTCAACCCCTCCGCCGACACGTTCAAGGCGTAACGCCGATCGAAGAGCGCCCCGGCGGTGGGGCTCAACTCCGTCACCAGATCCCGCACTCCCCAGAAGGCGTAGGGCTCCGGATAGGGTTGACCGCCCGGTGCGTAGGGCCGTATCCCGCCGGGACCGGCGCCGAAGAACACCCGGGACTCCGGCGGCACCACCGCGAGGGCGGGGGGTGGCTGACGGTAGAAGGCCGTCGCGTCGGTGGGCATGACGGGACGCAGCAAGAAGAGCTGGGACGCGGTGTGCAACAACAGCAGCAACGCCGCCGCCCACCCCGGTTTGCGCGGCACCAGCCGCAGCATGCCCCAGGTCAGCCCCACCACCACCAGGGTCATCAGCACCAGCCCCAGCCAGCGGCGTACCTCGGCGGCGGCCAGGGGAGGGGGCACCCCGGCGGTGGTCAGCACCCGCGCCGCGCCCTCGGCGGCGAGCACCAACGCCCCCGCCAGCACCAGGTAGAGAGCCGCCACTCCGCCCAGCCCCCAGCCGATCCAGCGGCGCAAGCGCGCCGCGGCGCCACCCTGGTCGCCTCCCAAGGCGAGCAAACGCTCCAGCCCCAATCCGGCGAGCACCGAGCCCCCCACCGCCACCAGCAACCAGAACTTGATGGGGTAGCGGAACAGCGACCCCGCCCACCCCAGGAGGGGTTTCACCAGCGGGTTCGACGCCCCCAAGGCCAGAAACACCCCTGTCCCCACCACCAGCCACGCCCACCGTCGGGCTCGTCCACCACTCAACCCCGAGGCCGCGATCAGCGCCAGCACGACCCATCCGGGATAGAGGGTGAAGTACAGGGGTGGGAAGCCGTCGTAGTACGCCGCCCCCCAAAAGGCGCCCTCCGCCAGGACATCGGGGCGACCGAAAGCCAGGGGCAGAAACCACTCCAGCACCTGCTGGGGATGGAAACTGGCCACCCCTGCGGTGGTCGCCGAATACCCCTGGTGGCCCCGGTAGGAGAGGGGCAGGATGCGCAGCGTCTCGATCCATTGGGGCGCCGCCAGCAATGTGCCCACGGCCAGCGCCGCCAAAAGGGTAAGCCCAGGGCGCAGGAGGGCCTTGCCCACGCCTTGCCAGCGCGCCACCACCACCGCCGTCAGCCCCAGGAGCACCCCCTGGCCAGCGATCATGGGATCCCCGGCCAGCACTTCCAGCGCCCACAACCCCGCCACCACGGCGAACCACCGGCCCCGATGGCTTGCCGCCCCCGCCACCGGCTCCCCGTCGGGGGTGGTCAACCGGAGCATCGCCGCCGCCAACGCCGGGGCCAGCGCCACCCCCGCCACCAGGTTGTAGAGGTTGAGTTGCGAGAGCAGGTACCCCGACGCCCCGAAAGCCACCGCCGCCGCCGCCGCGCCCGCCGCCGTCAGCCCCCACTCCCGCGCCAGCCAGTACAGGGCCAGGGGGGCGAGCAGGAAATGAATCCAGAAGTGGGCGTTGAAGGCCCAGAGCAGGGGGGTGAAGAGGTACAGGAGGTTGTCCGGATAGAGGGGCGCCGCATTCAAATTTCCCAGCAGGGGCTGGCCCCCGGCCACCGTCGGCGCCACCAGCGGCAGGGGGGGCACGAGACCTTCCTCCCCGGCGGTCATCAGCCGCGCCTGGGCCGCTTTGAGGGGCAGGTGGAGGGCGAAGACATCGCGCAGGAAGAGGGTGCGAGCCCCGGAGATCAACGGCACCATCACCGCCACCAGCAGCAGCAGCGCGGGCAGGGCGACACCCCACCGCGGCCCCCCTTGGGAGGCCAGCCCCCCACCGGATTTCGTCATTTCCCTCCTCCTCCGTACAATACCCGCCATGCTACCGCGCCTCATGCCCCTCGTCAGAGCCCTGCGACCGGTCCAGTGGTCCAAGAACCTCTTCGTCCTGGCCCCGCTGGTCTTCGTCGGCGGCCTGACGCGCCCGCCGCTGGTGATCCAGGGTCTGCTGGCGTTCGGCGTCTTCTGCTGCGCCGCCAGCGCGGTCTACCTGTTCAATGACCTGCGGGACCGGGAAGCGGACCGACAGCATCCCCTCAAGAAGAACCGTCCCATCGCCTCCGGCGCCCTGTCCGGGACCGCCGCCGGGGTGACCGCCCTCGCTCTGGTGGCGCTGGCCAGCGTGGGCGCGCTGTGGCTGGGGTGGGCGTTCAGCGCCCTGATCCTGCTCTATCTGCTCCTCAACACCGCCTACACCCTGGGCCTCAAGAACGTGGTGATCCTGGATGTGATGATCGTCAGCGCCTGCTTCGTGTTGCGGGTGCTGGCGGGAGCCAGCGCGGTGGAAGCCAGCGTATCCCGCTTCCTGATCCTCTGCACCACCTTCGTCGCCCTCTTCCTGGTGATCGCCAAGCGGCGCCATGAACTGATCCTGCTGGGGGAGGAGGGGGCGAGCCGCCAACGGGATGTCCTGGGCAGCTACACCGCCCCCCTGCTGGACCAGATGATGAACGTCGTCACCGCCTCGACCGTGGTGTCCTACTCCCTCTATGCGGTGGCCCCGGAGACGGCGGAGAAGTACAACACCCAGCACCTAGTCTACACCATCCCCATGGTGCTCTTCGGCATCTTCCGCTTCCTGTACCTGGTGCACAAGGAGGACCCCCGGAACCCCACGGAATCCATGATCACCGACCTCCCCTTCGTCGGCAATCTGGTCCTGTGGGGGGCCGCGGTCCTGGTGATTGTCTATGGCCTTTGACCGCCGCCTCGGCCTGATCGCGGGCTTCTTCGCCCTCTCCGGATGCGCCTCCCTGATGGATCAGGTGGTGTGGCTGCGCTTCCTGGCTCTCTCCTTTGGCAACACCACCTACGCCGCAGCGACCCTGCTGGCGGTCTTCATGGGCGGGCTGGGGTTGGGGGCCTTGCTCTTCGGGCGGTGGGCGGATCGCCTGCGGCGCCCCCTGCTGGCCTTCGCCGCGGTGCAGATCGGGGTCGCCCTCTTCGCGGTGGCCTCGCCGACGGTCTTCCATTGGATCGATTCGGTCTACGTCGTCCTGTACCAGCATTTCGGCAACCAGCCGCTGCTCTTCGCCGTGGGACGAGCGCTGCTGGCCATCGCTTGTTTGTTGCCGCCAACCCTGCTGATGGGGGGAACCCTGCCACTGGTCTTGCGGGGCTCGGCAAGGCTCGACCGGGCGGGGGAGGCCCGCAGCAAGGACGAGGGGAAAGACGGGAAAGATGGGAAAGATGGGAAAGACGCGGCAACCCCGGGTCGGGATGCCACGGCGGGGCGCCGCACCGCTCTGCTGTACGCCGTCAACACCCTGGGAGCGGTGGCCGGGGTGGCGCTGGCGGGGTTCGTCACCATCCGCTTGACGGGCCTCCACGCCACCCTGCTGCTGGCGGCGATGCTGGACCTCACCGCCGGTCTCGGCTGCCTGCTGCTGTCGAAAACAGTGAGCGCGGCCCCGGCCTCGGAGGCCGCCCCCGAGTCGATCGAATCGACCGAATCGACCGAATCGACCGAATCGACCGAATCGACCAAATCGACCGAATCCGGCGGCGAAGATCTCGGGGACCGCTGGGGCGTGGTCAGCCGCCGGGGCTGGCTGCTGACCCTCTTCTTCCTGATGGGGGCCACCAGCCTCGCCTTCGAAGTGCTGTGGACCCGCGCCCTGGTGTTTTACCTCGGCTCCAGCGTCTACGCCTACAGCCTGATGTTGCTCCTCTTCCTGGTGGGCGTGGGGCTGGGAAGCCTGGCGGTGGCGCCCTGGGTGGACCGGCTGCGCCCCCGGTCGGCACTCTGGACCCTGGCCTGGCTGGAGGCGGGCATCGGAGTCTGGGCGGTGGTCCAGGTGGTGCTCTTCGACCACCTCAACGGCGCCCTGGTGGTGGCGGCGGGGTGGGTGGGAGCCGAGGGGTTCTCCGGCATCGCCATGGCCCAGTTGCTGGCCCTCGCGCCGCTCCTCCTCCCTCCGACGATCGCCATGGGGGCCAGCTTCCCCCTGGCGGTCAAGGCGCTGCATCGTCGTGGGCCACGGCTGGGGCTCGATGTCGGTCAGGTCTATGCCAGCAACACCTTTGGTTCGGTGTGCGGCTCCCTGGGCGCGGGCTTTGTCCTGATCCCCCTCTTCGGCACCCAGGGCAGTCTGATCGCCGTGGGAGTGGCCAACACCCTCCTGGCGGCGGTGCTCTGGCTGGCGCCCGAGGGAGGAAGGAGGATCGGTGGGCGGCAAACCGGGCACCGGGCCGCCGCCGCGTTGCCGCTGCTGCTGCCCGTGGTGGTCCTGGGGATCGGCATGGCCCTGCCGCCGGATCGGGTGGTGTTGGGGGCGGGCATGTTCCGCCACAACGCCCCGGAGGATCTGGTCTACTTCCACGAAGATGTCAGCTCCTCCGTGACCATCCGGCGGCTGGACTCGAAGGTGGGGCCGTACCTCTCCCTGGAGCTCAATGGGGTCAACGTCGCGGGCACCAGTCCGGATCTGTTCGCCGTCCAGAAGATGCAGGGCCACCTGCCGCTCTTGCTGGCGCAGGGGGCCAAAGAGGTGGTCCACATCGGCTTCGGCAGCGGCGGCACGGCCCACGCGGTCTCCCTCCACCCCACCGTCGAGGAGATCCTCATCGTGGAGATCAGCCCGGCGGTGTTGAGCGCCTCGGATCGCTACTTTGCCGAGATCAACCACGGGGTGTTGGGGGATCCCCGGGTGCGGGTGGAACTGAACGACGGGCGCAACTTCATGCTGGCCAGTGCACGGACCTTCGACGCCGTGCTCTCCGACTCCATCCACCCCCGCTACAGCGGCAACGGCTCGCTCTACAGCCTGGAATACTTCCGCCTGTTGAAAGAACGGCTCAATCCTGGAGGCGTGGTCTCCATGTGGTTGCCCACCTACTCCCTGACCCCGCGCAACTACAAGATGATCGTCAAAGCCTTCGCGGAGGTCTTCCCCAACACCACCGTCTGGTACGAACCTTCCGCCCTGAACGCCTTCACCATCGTCACCGGACGGCTGGACGACACAGCGTGGGACCTGGACAATCTGCGGCGCAATTTCCAGGATCCGAAGGTCGCCGAGGCGCTGGGGGAGTTGGGCATCTACGGCCCCGCGGAGGTCCTGGGCTGCTATTTGATCGGCGGCGAAGCTCTCCATGCCTGGCTGAAGAACGTGCCGCCCCACGACGACGACCTGCCCGCCGTGGAATACGAGAGCGGCGCCCTCCTGCACCGCGAGGCCCCGTGGCTCGCCATCTACACGGAACTGCTGGCTTTGCGCCCCGCGGAACCCCCGGCGGCGTACCTGGCCCCCTTGCCGGAAGCCGAACAGCGCCGCGCCCACACCCTCTGGGGCGCCTACACCCAGGTCATGGAACGGCACCGGGAGTTCTTGCGGGAACTGGTGCTGCGGGATCTGGGGCGGGGGGCGGGGGGCTCTTAGTACGTGTAGACATTGGCGAATAGCGGTCGCGAGGCCCGGAAGCGGGGATCGAAGCGGGTTTCCAGTTCCGGCGGTAGCAGGGTGAGCCGCAGGGGCACGGTGCAGCCGTTGGCGTGTTCCCCGGCTTCCAGGTGGAGGCGCTGGTACCGGGTCAGGGGTTCGCCATCCAGGAAACACTCCCCCTCACCCTGGACATCCACCAGATATTGCCCGGAGAACTTCAGCGTTACCCGCTCCTGGATGGGCAGGGAGAGGGGAGCGTAGAGATGGAGATTGGCCACCACCTGGCGGAAGCGGCTGTTGAAGTACGCCTGGAAGCTGGGCGGCAGGTTCGCCATGCGGTAGCTCCACACCAGAACCTTCACCGGTCGCGCCTCCAGTTCCCGCAGGATCGCCTCCTGCTCCGACGGTGCCAGGGCGTGGAGGTGGGCGTTGCCCGCGGCGTCGATCCAGGCCAGTCGGTGCACCGCCTGGTGGCGATTCCACAGCAGATCCACCCCCGCCAGGTACTCCCCGCCATCCTCCAGGAACGTATCCAGCAACGCCACGTTGTAGCGTTGGAAGTCGCTATCCAAGGCCAGCACCCGGGGCACCCGCAGCAGCAGGGGATAGGCCACCCCGAGGAGCAGGGCCAGCGCCAGGGCCACCTTCGGTTTGAGGCCGAACCACGCCCCACCGGCGTCACGCCGCCGTAGCCCCTCGCTCAACCAGGCGCTGTGCAGCACCGTCAAGGTGGGGAGCAGCAAGACGAAGAAGTAGGGCCACGGCTGTTCATACCAGAGGCAAAGACCCCAAAGCACCGCACCGTAGACCGCCAGGAACAGCGGTCGCGCGCCCTCGCCCCGCCCTCGGTGGCGCAGCGCCGCGCGCCCCAGGCCCACCAACGAAACCAGGGCCAGCAGGTAGAACAGCGGGTTGCGCAGCAACGTCTGGAGCCAGAAACGACCCCGGATGGCGTACACCCCCTGAAGCACCCGCTGGGCCGGGGCCACGGTATCCGCCAGGGGGTTGCCCCCCACCACCAGGAACCAGAAGGCAAAATACGCCGCCCCCACCGCAAGGCCGCCGAGGCCGAAGCCCACCATCCGCCGGAACCGCGGCCGATCCCGCTGGGCGAGCCACTGCGCCGCCAACGCCGCGCCCCCGGCCAGAGGGAAAAACGCCCCCTTCTGGGAGACCAGGAACGCCAGGGCGGCCCAGACTCCGCCCCAGATCGCTCCGCCCCAGATCGCGCCGCCCCACCGCCCCCGTCCTTCCGGCTCCCCGACCAGGAGAACCAGGGACACCAACCCCGCGAGCCCGGTGAGCATGTCCACCCGTAGATCCGCGGAGCGCTCCAGAAAGGTGCTCATGGAAACCAGCAAGGCCAGCGCCAGCAAGACCGCCCCCTGACGGTAGATGCGGGCCAGGCGGAATGCCATCCAGGCCAGAGCGACGGCCACCAACAGGGCCATCTGCCCCTTGATCAGTAGCAGTCCGCTCCAGATGCCCGACGCCACCTTCAAGACGGGGAATTGCAGGTAGTAGCCCACGACCGGCTTGTACGGCTGGAAATCGCGGTACGGGACCTCCTCCGCCAATCGATGCACCGCCGAGGCCCCCTGGAACTCATCCATCACCAGGGGGAGGCGCAGGATGTACACCATCTGCAAGACCAGATACAGGCCCAGGAGTCCGGCGACGATCAGCGCGAAGCGGCGCGACGACAGGCCCGGAGCGACGGAAGTCTCTTCATGCACGGCCCGGAGAAGCTACCACAGGGTTCTCGCCACCTTGCCCCCTTGGGATAAGATCCGCCGCAAATGTCGGAACCTGAAAGCCCTTCTTCCACCGACCGCGTCTCCCTGGTGATCCCCGCCAAGAACGCGGCTTCCACCCTGCGCCCGTGCCTGGACGCCGTGGCGCCCCTCGTCGCGGAGGGCGCCCTGGAAGAAATCCTGCTGGTGGACGATGGCTCCACGGACGATACCGCCGCCATCGCCGCGGAGTATCCCGTGCGGGTGCTGCGCACCGGGGGTATCGGTCGGGGCGGCGCGCGCAATCTCGGCTGGCGGGAGGTACGCTCCCCGCTGATCTGGTTCATCGATTCCGACTGCGTGGCGGAGCCCGATGCCCTCGCCCTGCTGCGGCCTCCCATGGCCGACCCCAAGGTGGCGGCGGTGGGGGGCAGCTACGGCAACATGCGCCCGGAATCGCTGATCGCCTGCCTGATCCACGAAGAGATCGTCGAACGCCACCGGGTCATGCCCTCGGAGGTGGATTTCCTCGCCACCTTCAACGTCCTCTATCGGCGCTCGGTCCTGGCAGCGGTCGGTGGGTTCAACGAACGCTATCTACGGGCCCAGGATGCGGAGTTGGCCTTTCGGGTCAAGGCCCATGGAGAAACGCTGCGCTTCGAGGCCCGCTCTCGCGTCAAGCACTTCCATTCCCGGTCGCTGCCGGGCTACCTGCGGGCGCAACGGCATCAAGGCTACTGGCGCGTCTGGCTCTACTTCGACTATCCCGGACGGGCCGGTGGCGACGCCTACAGTGGCGGCACGGACCACATCCAGCCACCCCTGGCGATGGTCGTGCTGGGGTGCCTCCCCCTGGCCGCCGCTCCCCTGCTCTTCCCAGCCGTGCCATGGCTGGGGGCGGCACTACCCGCGCTGGCGGCGACCGCCGCCCTGGCGGCGTCCCAGATCCCCATGACCACCCGGCTGGTGCGCGCCACCGGCCAGACGCGCTATCTCCTCTTCGCCCCGTTCAGCTTCCTGCGGGCTTTCTACCGGGGAATCGGCATGACCCACGGGGTGCTGGCGGTGTTGCGCAGCCGTATCTTGCCCACGGACGCTGCATCGACGGGGCAACCCAGCGAGTGAAGAACTTCCTGTCGCAGCGTCTGGGGCGAGACTTCCGAGACAGCCTCACGCTGGCGCTGGGCACGGTGGGTACCACGGTTCTCGCCCTCTCTTTTAACATCTACTGTGGCAAGAGGCTCGGTCCCGCGGAGTACTCCGTTTTTGTCGCGGTCCTCGCCCTGGTCACCCTGGGGACCATTCCCGCGGGACCGATCAACGCCACCCTCGCCCGCTTCGCGGCGCAGTTGGAGGCGGAAGGGCGGCGGGGTGCCTTGCGGACCCTCCTCCTGCGGATGGTGCGAACCACCGCCGGTCGAGGGGCCCTGGCGCTGGTGCTCCTGCTCCCCGCATTGCCGCTCTTCCAGCACCTGCTGCGCCTGGACACCGCCGTGCCGCTGGGATTCGGCTATGGCCTGGTCTACTTGACGGTGCTGGTCAGCCTACCCCGGGGGGTGCTGCGCGGGTTGCAGCGGTTTTCCGCCTTCAACGCCCAGACGCTCACCGAGAGCGGCCTCCGACTCCTGGTGGGCCTCGCCCTGGTCACCCTGTGGCCCACCGCCACCCTGGGCCTGGTGTCCATGGCCATCGCGCTGCTCCTCGCCATGGGGTTGGCTATCTTCCAGTTGCGACCGATCTTCCACGGCGTGGAATCCGCACCGGTGGATCTCGGAGCCGCGCGGCGTTTCTTTGGCCCGGCCCTCCTTTTCACCGCCCTCTTCGCCAGTTTCCAACACCTGGACATCTTGCTGATCAAGGGTCTTTTCCCACCCCATCCCGCCGGGGAATACGGCGCCGCCGCGACCCTGGCGCGGGGGGTGGGCATCCTGGTGACCCCGCTGCACATTCTGTTGTTGCCCCGACTGGTGAGCCAGGGGAGCCGCGGGCAAGGGGTCACCGGTCTGTTGTTGCGAGTGCTGGGGATCTTCGGCCTGATCAGCGCCCTGGTGCTGGCCAGTTTCCTCTTCGCCGGGGATTCCCTGATCCAGGCTCTCTTCGGTGCCGACTTCGCCGGTGCGGCCCCCCTGTTGGCTCCCCTCGCCCTGTCGCAGATCCTGGTCAACCTGGCCGGTCTCCTGGCACAACCCTTTCTTGCCGAGGGGCGCTTTTCCTTCCTCGCCCTCTACGGCCCCCTGCTCCTGCTGGAGGCGGTGACGGTCTACGCCTTCCACCCCTCGCTGCTCCAGGTGGCCTGGGTGTTGGTGGCCTACGGCGCGGTCTCCTGCGCTGCCCTGGTGCTCTGGCTGCTGGTCGGTGCCTCCCGCCGGGCGACCAGGCAGTAGCCGAGGGGAAACTTTCGACCGGTGATGCGGGAGAGTTTCCGCACCGGACCCAACGCCATCACGCCGCGACTGAAGAGACCGTGGCAGAAGGACAGGACGCGGGAGACCCCGCAATGCTTCGCCAGAATGTCCAGCAGCACCTCCGGCGCACCCCCGGTGGGCTCCAGTTCCACCACCGTGAATCCATGATCCTGGCAGAACAGTCGCAGTCGATATTCCGTGTAGCGGAAGTAGTCGTAGGGGTCTTCGTGGACCCAATACAGGAAGGGGACGGTCAGGATCAACGTGCCGCCGGGGCGCAGGACCCGCGCCATCTCGCCCCACAACACCTCCGGACGGGCGATGTGCTCGAGCACCTCCGTCAGGAGGATGGTATCGATGCTCTCGCTGGGCAGGGCCAGGGGTTCATTGAGGTCCATGGCCTGGTCGATGTGGGACACCGGATGGTGGCTATTGGGCCAGTCGATACAGAGGCTCTCGGTGACCCGATCCCGGTACAACCCATAGAAGGGCACCTGCCCGCACCCCAGGTCCAACAAGGTTCCGTGGGCGAAGCCCTCGATGGCCCGCTGGTATACTCCGGCCATGTGCTGCGCGACAAAGCGCGATCCACGGCTCACTACCGCAGGATCCCGCGACGCCCGCAGGCGCCCCCGCGAGAGGACAAACTTGGTTGGCTTCCAATGTTCCACATTCTTCATCGATCGCTCCTGATGGCGGGCAGTGTATCGTGGTGAACACCGTGCCCTCGACCGTGTTTCTGGATCGTGATGGAGTCCTGGTGCACGACGATCACCTGATCACGGAACCCGCCCAGTTGCGCCTGATGGCCGGTGTTCCGGCGGCGCTGCGGCGGCTGCGGCAGGCCGGTTGGCGGCTCGTCGTGGTCACCAACCAGACGGTAGTCGCCCGGGGGCTGATCGACGAGGCGGGGGTGGCGACAATTCACGATCATCTGCAACAGCTACTGGTGGAAGCGGGGGCACCGCGGCTCGATGCCATCTACGTCTGCCCCCACCATCCCCAGGCGGATCGGGCTCGGTATCGGGTCGAGTGCCAGTGCCGCAAACCGCGTCCCGGTCTGCTGCGGACCGCGGCGGCGGATCTCGACATCGACCTCAGCACCAGTTTCCTGGTGGGGGACCGCCCCTCGGATATCGCCGCCGGGCAGCGGGCGGGATGCCGCACCATCCTGGTCACCACGGGACGCCACGACGACCCACCCATCCAATCCCCCGACGGGGTGGCGCCCGACCCTCCGGATGCCATCCATCCGGATCTGGCGGCGGCGGCGGCGTGGATTCTCGGAGGGGCCCTCCCATGAAAGCGGTGGTCCTCTGCGCCGGTTACGGCACCCGCCTGGGAGATTTGACCCGGGAGACCCCCAAGCCGCTGCTCCCCCTCCAGGGGCGCCCCCTCCTCGAATACACCCTGGCCCACCTGCACCGCCACGGCGTGCGCCAGGTGGGAATCAATCTGCACTTCGAGGCGGCCCAGGTGCGCCGGACCCTGGGCGACGGCGCGCGGTTTGGCCTGGAGATCGAGTACCGCCACGAACCCACCCTCCTGGGCACGGCGGGCGGGGTGCGAGGGTTCGCCGACTGGTTGGGCGAGGCGGAGCCCTTCTTCGTCCTTTACGGCGACATCTTGACGGATCAGGATCTTGGCGCCCTGGGGCGCGCCCACCGCCAATACGGTGCCGCCGCCACCCTGCTGCTCCACCAGCGGGCCGGTTCCAACAGCCTGGTGCGCCGGGAGGCCGACGGCAGCATCACGGGCTTCGTGGAACGCCCCACGGAAGAGGAGCGGCGGGCTTCCCCGTTTCCCTGGGTCAACTCCGGCATCCATGTGCTGGAACCGGCGG